>Ga0209935_1004271_pt1 | contig 13394 bp, 21 predicted proteins | sample ThiBio_1000_plan_2_FD_183958 | JGI IMG/M metagenome (GOLD analysis project Ga0209935, IMG submission 183958) | Wastewater bioreactor microbial communities from Cape Town, South Africa - Thiocy_cont_1000_plan (SPAdes) | ecosystem: Engineered > Bioreactor > Thiocyanate-remediating >... | reverse complement strand
CACACATACCGACGCGCCAAGAGCGCGCTGCGGGTCGAGAAAGCGGTCGCCATCTGGGAGGAGGTAGCGCAGGCTGCTGCAGCGGGAACGAGAGAGAAAGACGAGAGAGAAAGACGCTGAGCGCCTCGGCCCTACTCGCCCAACCATACGCCTCCCACCAGCGTAAAGCAAAGCGCGCTCTCGCACCGACGTTAATACTCGATTGGATAACGTCGCGCCGTGAGCTTGAGGATTGCGCTAGGAGGCGATGGGGGTATATGTACCCCGGAGGATATTTCTTGGATCCGATTCGTTTCTTGGTATTGAATTTTCGTGGATCTCCCTCTCTTCTGCTTCCTCGGTGGCTGCGGTCGCGTTGTTTGATTGCTTGCTCTCCTCCAACAACACCACGTCTCCTCATCAAACAACCTCTCTTCCTCCTCTTCCTCCTGAGCCAAAGGATATCCAATCAAGCAGTTGAACCTTGGCGGTTCAATTCGATTCGATTCTCTTCGTTGGGGGTTTTTGAGCAGGCAACATCAGAGCAAGAATGGATGATCCATCGCAGGAATCGTTGATGGTGATGCTGGCAACACCTGCCTCACAAGATCCACCGGCTTCGGGTGAGTTGGATTGTGATGACGAGATCGAACATGAGATGCTCAAGATCGAACAGGAGATGGCCAAGCAACGAGAGGCCGAGCACCAAATCCTTCATCCTCTCAATACCGACGACAACCACAAGGATCACAAGGACCACGATCATCTGGGGGATATGCGAGACAATGGCGACAGCAATGATGACGATGGTAATCAAGCCAACAAGAATGTTGTACCGACCTTACCGATCCAAACGCAAACCACAAGCTCCATGTCATCGTCGTCGTTCGAGGATGATACACACGGCCACAATGCTCGCATGCGACAGGAACGACGAGCACGCCATCTCGATCAACATCGACGCCTTCAACGAGCGCGCGAGGTGCAACGACAGAATCACGATACTCCGATTCAACGCATCTCCAAACACGCACCTTCTCCAGCTGCCCCAGCTCCAGCAGCTCCTCCTCAAGAAGAAGAGTTCACGGCATTGGAGAGAGAATACTACGATCCACCGCCCCAACAACGAGCTCAACAACCTCAGCAACAACCTCAACAACAAGACGATCCGTTCGATGATCCATTGCTCGATGATCGAGATCTACTGGCAGCGATCGATCATGCAACCACTCGACACAAGCTCGGTGCCACGACGCGAGACATTCCTCCATTGGCTGTCGATCTCAACCTCAACGCCGAGTTCGTTCTCTTCTGTGGACCACGATGTGTCGTATGTCGTCATCGATCCAACGCAATCTCTCGCCGACATACTCGCTCGCTCACTCATTCTCTCAACACAGGGCAAGACCATGTACTTTGAGCGCCATTACTGCACGACGCATATTCGTCTCTCTGCGACCGAAGAGTTCCATCACGCCACCAACAATGCTCAAGCTCCCTCACTTCATCGACTACAACTTCGAATCGTCTCGCTGCTCAAGCGAGGCAAGAACGTCGTACTCGATGATGAGAACAAGTTGCCCCGAACTCGCATGTCATTCTTCAAGTTTGTTCATAGTATGTTGGCGCTTGGCTTGTTTGACTCGATCTACAACATCACTCACTCACATTCTCTCTCTGATTACTAGATCGAGTACCAATGGCCAAACTCATATGTGTACAATTCAATCCCGTTGGAGGTATTCGACAATGCCAGTGGGCCAACGAATGGGCCCTTGCTGCTCGTGCAGTAGCCACTACGATCGATGCTCCACCAAAGTATGCACTGAATGTTCCATCCTCATTACTCTTACTCTCACTCATTCTCACTCACGTACGAGTCGATAGTTTCGTTGGTGTATCGGTCGGTGATCTCGAAGACTGGCTCGTCAACAAGGACCAATACAAGCCCACACGATCCGAGGGCTGGCAGTCGTTCCAGGCGGTCGAAACGACGCTCTACTCGACCCTTCCTGCGCTGTGCAATCCCGGCCTCTTGATCGAGGTCTCGGCCATCTGTGCCTTTGATGCCAAGCAAACGTTGCGTCTCGTACCTCCGCTCGCTTCTTCGACGCACTCGGTCACCTCCAAGTCGATCGCCGAGGCCATTGCTCGTTGGTTGCTCCTCACTCCTGGCGGGCGTGTAATTGTCTTTATCGACGAGGCCAACTTCTTTCCTGCCATCCTCGGCATGGCTCCTGTGGAGGAGCAGGCCGATATGTACGTCTATTGATTGCTGCAATGTGAATGCCGACTTTGGTGCGATGCAATCTCTGACGACGTACATTGACCCGCGTAGGGTGGCTCGCTTTCGACGACAACTGCGTGAAGGCCTTCGATCTCTGCGGCGAATGATTCTGGCAACGATCCATGCAGAGCGCAAGATTGCACGTCAGAGCGAGATCGAAGCCGTCACTGCCTCGATCGACGCCTCGCCCGATGTCGAAGATCTCTTTGCGATCGCCGAGCTCCAAGGCAGCGAGGACTACGAGCCGAGCACCTTGGTGCCGTTGTACTACGTGGCATGCGAGTACATGAGCCTTGAGGCCCGCGACTTCTTCGTGCCGCCACAGCCGGGAATGCTCGCGTGGGCGCAGCATCGACATGCACTCGACTTTGATCAGTGCTTGTACGTCGTTGCCAGCGACCAATCACGCAGTGCCGCGTTAGATTGGTGTGGAATGCGAGTCATTCTTGGTTCGCAATTGTTCGACGACTCTGGTTGGGATCTCTTGAGTAAGATGTATGTAGCGCTCGTGCGATTGTGCTGCACTATCGCGTGATACTCACGATCGAGTGCGCCACGGAGCAGTCGCAAGTTTACGCGAGATTACAGCGCCAATCGAGCAGATTTCCTTCGAAACGTGCAAGCCATCATCTCGGACGATAACCTTGTCGAACCGACCGATCTACCGCTGTGGAGCAACTACGAGAATGCCAAGATCGAGTTGGAGAGTCTGCCTCATAGCAATAGCTTTGATCGCAAACGTACTCCTGCAGGTACTCGATCATATCTTATCTTCAACTCAGCCTTCTTCTTGAGAGATCTCTCATCTCGTGCGTCGCTTGCATTGGTGTAGAGTTTTGTGTCGAGGAGCGCTCGTTGCTCGGCCGCTTGCACGGCCTCGTTTGTGAGAGCCACACCGAGACCATGCCTCGATCGCCGTCCCGCATCGAACCAAGCTCTCCAACTCGATTTGGACCTTCGTCTCCTTCTCGTGAATCCATCATCATACTGCCATCTCGTTCCTCGCAACAGCAACAACAACAGTACTTGCTTGAAGGAGAGGAAGGAGATCTTGATCTCGAACTCAATCTCGAGCAGCCTGCCACAACCACAACGACCGCCGCTACGACTTCAACCGCGACTGCAACAGCAAGTGTCAGTCCAACATCGACGCCCTCGACTCCGACGCACGATTCATCATTACCAGTGTCGCCCAAGACTCCTAACACTCCCACCTCGACCTACAACCAACACTCTGCAATTCCACCAATCACTCTTGGGCATATGCGCTATCTCTTTGATCCTGATACTCTTGCCAAGTATGTCCCACTTCTCCAGTTCTCTCCTCTCACACATTGATTGATTGACGGATTCGTTGATCGATTGTAATGTAGGGGAGAAACGTACCACAAGTATGGCATGGTCTACAATCGTCGCCAATGTGCTGACACAGGCATCATCTCTGGCCTCTGCAAGGGTTCCGCTCGACCATCCTATATGGTTCGCGTACGTCATTTGATGTCGATATTCTTCCAGTCGTTTTGGGGGATTCTTCTCACACTGTCGAATCCAGGCCAAACCTCTTCCTATGGGCAAGATCGATTGGACCATGACAGATTGTGCGTGTCCCGTTGGAGCTGATGGCATCTGCAAGCACACGGTGGCATTGTTGCTCTCGTGGGTTCACACGCCGCAGTACTTTAAACCCAAGGAGAGTAGCGGCATGCCTACTGGATCGCCGTCGCCTCGTACACCATCGTCATCAGCGCAGGCGAGCATGCCATTCTCGCCCAAGCCATCGCCGTCAGTCTCGCCGAAACCATCGACTCCCATCGCCTCTCCGAGATACACTCCAACTCCAACTCCAACGCCTGCCACACCGGTTGGCATCGTGATCGATCTCCAGGGTGACGATCCGATTGGAGACAATGACGACGACTTGGAGTTGCAGCTGCTGCAAGAGCCATCAGCGGATGCTCTCGCTGCCGAGTATGCCAAGGCCTCTTCACCGAGCTCTCACGAGGCCACTTCTCCCACGACGACCTCGACGTCACCTTTGCATCGTCGACGAGCTCTCCCGCAATGGATGGCTCCATCTCCTGCTGCCAAACCAACCAAGAGCTCTGGCACTGGTGCTACCGCTGGCGCTGGCGCTGGTGGCACTCCTCGTGCTCGCAAGGGAGCGGCCCATGACCGCAAGCGAACCACGCAGACGACACTCGATCTCGTCACAGCCTCTCCCACTCCCTCTCCATCCCGCTCTCCCTCCAGCAAACCAACATCGTCGCCATCACATCGACAACAGCATGAGCCAGCTGGCAACGTCGATGGCGCTGGAGCGGTGTCTCCTTGGGATCAAGACGACGACGAAGCGAACGCCATGTTGCTTGAGCTCGCCGAAACCACCAGCCCCGTCAAGAGGCCTGCCAGCAAGAGCCCCAACAGTACCGGCAAGAAGCGGCCCCGATCCGAGAGCCCCAAGAGCAAGAGCCCCTCCTCGAACTCGACCAAGGCCGCCAACAAGACCTCGAGCGACGTGTTCTCTGGTGTCAAGCGCCGACGCTTGGACTTTGAAAGCAGCAAGCCGATTCCCATGAATGTCGCCGAGGTGCTGTACGCCTCGCAACTCGTCGGCGACGATGAAGACGAACTCGAGCTCGCTCTCGAACTCGAGGACGACTCGGATGTCGACCAGGAGTTTGTGCCGGACGAGCTGTTCCTTTCTGGCGCTCGAGACGATGACGACGACGACGACTATGAGGCAGGAGGTAGCTCGCGGCGTTCTCGATCACGCCGTCGCACACCATCGCCCAAGAACCGCAGCACGGCCTCGACCGCGACCTCGACCTCCGACTCGAGCTCGGCGCGTCGAAAGAGCCGCTCTCGTTCCTCGTCACCCACACGACTATCGCCAATCGCCTCGGAGCTCGATGGCTCGTACTGGCAGACTTCGAGCGACCGCACGTCGCCTCGCGCCTGTCGCACGTCGCCTCGCAGCGGCGGCGTCCCGTTCCAGTACTCGACCGAGTCACGGCACGATATCATTGTCGATTCTCCGACGCCACCGACGCAAAGTCCCAAGCAACAATCATCTCCCTCAAGGCGATCGACCACTGCCACTGCCACTACCACTGGCACTGCTGCACAAGCAAGCGCGAAGCGATCGTCGCTCAGTGTATCGGACTTTGAGATCAACAGCGAGTCGTCGTCGTTGCCGATGGACGATGAGGCGCTTGAGTTTGCGATTGCAGCGTACAAGCAACACAGTTCAACCGACCTCGCGTTGCCGCCAGCGCCCGGTAAGCCTGGCTCCGCACCCGCCGCCAAGACCACGGCCTCCGAAGCGACCAAGCAACTGGTTGCGCAGTTGCAATCTACCACGGCCGCTGCAGCCAAGGACGCACCGACTCCAGCACCCGCTACGAGTCCCGCCAAGCACCTGCCGCCTCTTCCTATCTTGCTGCCACAATCGCCCAAGTCGAGCAAGCTCACCAGCCCACGAGTGCCGTCCACGATCTCGCCATCTCGACGTCCCGGCACTTTACACTCACCACTCACCAAGGGTCCTTCGATCTTGGACTTTTTCCAACGCCACTCGAACGATCAATCGCAGCAGTCGCAGCAATCGCAGCAATCGCAACACTCGCAACCACCACGATCGCCCGTGCACTCGCCACGTATTCCTACCGTCGTGCAACCTCGAACGCCTCAGCGTACAGTCTTGAATATCGATGACGATGACGTCGTTGAGCCAGTCACTCCTACCACTCCCTCTCCTGTCGTCGCTGCGCAACCATCACCGAGTACCACTGGCACAACACCCAAGCAAGTGAGCCTTCGCGAGCGACTCAAAGCTCTCCATCAAGCGTAATCCTCTTCGCCAAATGTAAATCGAACCGTTCTTGTATTACTTGTATGCTTGCACTTTTACTTGAGAGGTAGAGAGTGTGAATGTGTTTGCGCGCGAGAATGGATGAATGTGATTGGGGTAACAAACGAGAGAAGCACGTGGCTCGAGGAGATGACGATGCTTAGGGATGCGGCTCAGCAAAGAGCGCCGTCATGTTGAGACGAACGTACGCACGATCGTACGCCGGAATGGCAATGCCGGTGGCGTTGTTGTACGGCGAAGCGTTGGAGACGTACACAAAGTTCTGGGCATAGTCATACACTGCAAACCACACAAACGAACCAATGTGAGTCGTGAGCGACCTTGGGCTTGTTGGCTCGAATATGAGCGTACCAGCAACGTGCATGTCTCCCGTCTGGAACACGGGTGCCACCTGACGAATGGCCGTCTCGGCATCGAGCTTGCCGTAGTACTTTTGCATCAGCGAGCCCATGCACGGATCGGAGCTCGGTTGCACATGCTTGTCAATGTACACGAGATCCGGCAGCTTGGGATGGCCGGACCACGTCGGCGAGTCGATGTTGTCCCACACGTCGACGGTCTCGTACGAATATCCGACCGCCACGAAGCGGTTGGTCTGATCGCCGACTCCGACAAAGATCGAGCACGTTCGATGGGCATCTTATCAAACGCAGTAGAATGAATATCCGTGGTAACGTGAGAGCGGCACAAGCGAGGTGGGTGGATAGGTACCAGCCATGCGAGAGACGGCGGCATTGATGTCGGCATCGAACTGCAAGATATCGCGCAGCAAGAAGTTCCACGGGATGCCTCGACGGCTGCTAGTGCCATTGTAACCGAGCCAGACCTTTTCGCAGATTCCAACCGGTGCACTCGAGTAGCCCGTCAACGAACCAATGAAACCAGCTAACGTCATATTTGGTTGTTTGTTCGTGTGAGTAAGGGTAATTGTGAGAGAGAGAGAGAGAAAGGGGACACGTACTCCAAGCAACATTGGCGAATGCGTGGCCATTACCACTATCCGGATGATAGATCGTCACGACAGGATACTGCTGGAAGGGTCCATTGGTTCCCCAGTCCTATATCATGCCAGAGGTCCGGAAATCCAACCCAACCACGTGAGTTAACGATCGTGTCCAACGAAATCTCCACGTTCCGAGACATCGTCATTGCATCGCTGCAAGATGTTGGTCACTTCCTCTCGATCGACGATATCGCAGCACCTACCAGAGCACGGAGCTGGAACAAACGTCCAGGAGAGGTGGCGTTGGCCGTCGCCTGGTCCCAGGCGCCGTACATGGAGCACGCGGCCTTGATGAGCTCAGGGAACATTTGGATTTGAAGGAGTTGTTGGTATGGCACGCCGCTACCGTCGGCCATGCCTTGGATCCTGCTCGCGTCGTTAATGCGATGATGAGAGGTAAATCGATGGATAAGTTGGTTGGCAGGGAGGTTAAGAGGGTATGATAGTGGAGAGCAAGAGTAAACCGAGTGAGATCATGCGAAGATACCAAGCAATTCTCGCATCACGTTATGGGGTGACTGTGGTATTGATCAATGCCTAACGGAAATGAAACGATATTTCGATTGATGATCATAGAAGCTAGAGATACGATAAATGATAATCTCATTGGAGAGGGGGTAGTATTGTTGAGAGATCATATCAGATCAGATCAAATCAAACCGATTCAAGTTGTGCGATGTACACATGATCGAGATCAAAAACCAAAAGTATCTTGCATCAAATCGAAACCGAAACTCAAAATCGAATGGAAGGTTCGAGAGGGAGTGATAGATAGGTAGGGAGCGATATCAACGTACTCTTGCAAGAAGTAATCAGCAATGTAGGGCTTGGTGAGATCGAACGTGAGATCGAGCGCAGCAGCGGCACCGAGCTCCTCGATCACTTGACGAAGCTGCGGAGGGAGCCACTTGAGATATGGCTCCATCTACACACTCACACACAGTCGCTCGTTCGTAAGATATCATCCATCGTAGATATGTGAGATGGACGTGATCGGTTGGTATCTCTGTACTATCGAGCGAGCCTTGATATCGATGACTCACCTCGGCGTAGACGTAGTCGTAGAAGCCGACAGTGAGGTTGGCGATCTGGGTCTTGAGCAAGGTGCCCTGCGCGAATCCCATGTCGTACGGCGAGCCGTACACATGGATGACCCACAACGGTGGATCGACGTCCTTCATCATGTACAGCTTGCCATTGGTCGACGAGCTGACGAACACGGGATCGCTCGTGAAGATCGGCTGGTAGTTGGGCTTGCCTTGGCAGTTGGTCTGTGCGGAGACCAAGGTCAAGGACGCGAGGATCAAGAGGAGCAAGGGGCCCGAGAGGCTGGCGCTGGAAGGGTGGCGCATGGTGGTAGGCCGCCCCGATGTGGGTTTGGGCAAACGGGCGCAGCACAGATGATCGGTGTGCAGGCGAGGAAGGAAGTCAGTAGCACGAGAGGCGCAGGCGAGTGAGAGCACGTGGGCCTACCAAAAGCTGCGAGAGGCGATTTGTTGGTGCGTCGTCGATCTTCGTTGTTGCTTCGTCGCCCTCTCGCTCTCTCGGGCCTCCGATCTCGATCTCTCTTGCGAGGAATCGGCGGTGTTGGATGGAGTGACTCGCGAACCTCCTGACATTTCGTTCACTGGAGAGGATCATTCTTGCATTCCATCCAGTTGCATGAGCAGTATGCCGAGGATTCGTGAAGCTGTACCAACACCGCTGCACATAACCGTTCTGCACATCACCACCATGGTGCTTGTACGGCACGCTGCGGCGCGGTCGCAGGGTGCGGCGGGCAGGTCGCAGCTCATCCATAAGTTCCTCGTTCCTTGCCGCTGTATGTTCTATTGTTTGCCTCCTCGCTCGCCCTCGCGCTCTCGGGCCTCCAATCTCGATCTCGATCTCGATCGCGGGAGGGTGACTTCTTTTGGCGGAGAGCTCGTTGAATCGAGATATCTGTGAGTGCTTACTGGTGTGCCATCTCGTGTCTCTGTTCTACGCCGGCCATGAGTTGCGTGCTCTTCTGCAATGTCGAGTACCGCAGCACGCTGCTCGTGATCCCACTCACGCGCAGGGACACGACAATCGGCGAGCTCAAGGTCCTGCTCGCAGCTCATCCCGATATCAGACTGCCCGTGGCACAACAAACCATCTTGCGCCAAGGCGTAGAGATGCAAGATCATCAACTGGTCTCGATCACTGGCACCGTGTTGCAGGTCGTGCAGCGTCGTGCAGGTTCGACTTCGACGTCCGTCGCCGCCGCTTCTACCGCCACGCCAGCTTCGATGTGGAGGCGCCCGAGCTTCCAACCACTGCCATTGATCTCGCACGACCTGCCCGCCATCCCTCAAGATGTGTTCGCCGCCAACACGTTCTTCGTGTGGTGCACGGCTCGCACGACACCATGCTTCCCCGAGGCGATGGTTCCCGTCGGAGAGAGCCACAACCCTCGATGCGCCTCTCCCGACGAGTGCGCGGCCCTCCATCGCCACGTCTCGATCGGACGAGACTCGACAGGCATCGAGTATCCCCAAGAACTCCAACCAGCGAATGCCAAGCCTCGATGCTCCCGATGCAAGAGCGAGATGGTTCTCATCGCCGAGCAGTGGCAATTTCGCCTTGCTACCTTGATCCGAGGCGAGTGCCTCCACTGCGGCACCTTCAACAGCATCGAGCTCGTGTTCTCATGTCGAGGAGATCTCTCTCGATCGATTGGAACATCATATGGCACGAGGCGCAACGTGTGTTGTTCTTCCGTAGCCCATTCGTTGCCGAACATCATCCAACGACCTCGCGAGAGGAGTGACTTGCTTCAGCAAGTCATCCTGAAGCTGCAGCGAGTGTCGAGTCTCGCTCTATCGGCCATCACATCGGCCACAATCGAGCTCAACTGCCTCGAAGAGCTCTATATGCTCTGGGCCGAGGCTTCCGATGTCGCCGAGTCGATCAGGAACACTACGAGTACCATTCCGAACGTCAATCAAGCCATCGAGGCCGCCAATGCCGTGGCGAACAAGACGCGCGACTTGAGCGCTGCCAAGCAGCTCAATTCCAGGGCCGTGCTTAATCGACAACACGACGCCATCGTGCAGCTCACGTCGGCGGTCGATCAATGCGGCCGAGTCGAGACGTTGATCGAGCGGGAGCTCTCTCTCTCGCTCGACACTGGCCGTCCCGACTTGATCCAGCTCGAGTTCCATGGCTGTGTCGGAGATCGACCTCATCGCATCAACGCCAACGGCATTCGGCGATACATTGCCTCGCAGCCCACGATGAGATCGGCTCTCGCTCGCAACAATCGATGTCCCGAAGTGTTCGGCGAGTTCGTGGTTCGATGCTGCGAGCCAGACTGTCCCGGCATCGTGTATCTTCCATCTTGTCGTCTCGCAGGCGATGAGATTTACGAGACGATCTGCAACTGGAGATCGAGCGAAGAGGCACTCTCTCGCGGAGCAATTCTATGTCCTCTTGGCGGATGTCGATGTCGAGCTCCGTTCGTTCCCGACACTGCTGGGCCATGTGTTCAATGTCGCTGGTGTCGAGAGGAGCTCTGCGAGGAGCATCAGATGGCATGGAGCTCATGTCCTCACGCCATAGCAATCGACGCGTCGATTCGAGCTCGCATCGAAGAAGCTCTCGCAGACAATGGCCGTCCTCGATGTCCGAACTGCAAGCGACCACCTCAAAGCCTCTCGAACCCAGACATGCGGATGGCTTGCACGAACTGCAATCAACTCTGGTGCTACAGCTGCGGCCGACCGACCACCGATCCAACAACTCACAACCGTTGGTGCCCGTCGAACATCCTCGAGCATCCTCAGTTCAGGTCGGCGAGTGCGCCCGAGTCGTTGGCGCGAGTCCATCGATCTCATGTGCTTCGTCGGCTGCAAGAAGCTCGCCGGCAGTGCGAGCAGCACTCGCCCGGTCGATTCGACGAGATTCTCGGAGCCTTCGCTCCGACCAAGCTCATCGTCGAGTACGATGGAGAACTCGGTCGAGCAGCATCAAATCCAATCACTCGTGCGGAAGTCCAAGAAGGCAAAGATAGCCGCTTGGACCAAGATGAGAATTTCGATACTTGGAGCGCGTACATGTCACGTTCTGATGCCTCTTCGTTTTCAAGGCTCGTGGAAGCCCTATGGAATACCTGGGAACTGATTACGAAGAACGTTGCTCACGGCACGCAACCTTTTGTTGGAGCAATCCAACGAGATTCTGCCTTTGCTGATTTGCTGCAAGTAGCTCTTGAGTTCCTCGTCCAAGGTGCGGCCTCCAGACAGTGTTATCGACCGCTCGTGGGTTTCTTACATTGCAGGCGAACGTAGACGGGAGGACCACTGTTGATACCCGCAGCTCTTCTGTATCGGCCACAACCTCCAGATGGCAAACAACGACCGCGCAGACGTCTGGCGGATCAGGAGGTGGCGGTGGCGGCGGCAGCGGCGATGACGACGGCTTGGGACTGCCCGAGCATGCCCAAAGATTGTACCTGCGCCTTCGAGCTTTGCTGCGCCAACTGACCGGTACGCTGGCAGCTGCCTGTCCACGCATATGAGGCGCTGACGGACTGTCCGTCGATGATTGTCCTCGTCGCAGAGCAACTTGCGCATCTACCACAACACTTGCCTCTGCTCGAGGCACTCGAGCTGAAAGTCCGACGACTGGCCCTGCTGGTGGCAACCATCGAACGTCGCATACTCGACGACACGGTACTTACTCCAATCATCGAACGACTCGAGCGCCTCCGATTGTTGCTTGGAGTGAGCAGCATCGATGAATTCAACATCAGGGGCATCCCTCAATCGAGTTTTCATGGAGTTGAGCAAGTATCAGCCACGTTGAATGCAGACTTAACCGGCCGCACCGAGTACACGCTCAAGTTCGTTCCGCATCTCATAGGATCGGCTCGTGATGCGATTGCACGAGGAGAGCAACACCCGTCATTGCGCGAGTACACTCTGCTTTCTGGATTGCAGAGCCACCCGTTCATCGATCGGTTCCTGGTCGAATTCGTGTCGCACGGCCTTAGACCGCATCAAGATCAACAAACTCAGTTCTATGTGATGGAGCCTTGCGCCCAGTCGTCACGCGAGTTCCTGGCGCAATGCCCCGATGATCGACGAAACGTAATCAGCCGCTTGGTGTTGCACGTTGGTCTGGCTCTTCGACATCTCGTTAGGCGTAACATCATTCATGGCCGCGTTACTCTCGACACCATCAGGGTCTCGTTCCCTGGCGATATGCGATTTGTATTGAGCGGCTTCCAGGATATCTGCGCAGTGGGCGACGACATTTCTCGAGTGTTAGTCGGATGCTTTGCGCAAGGAAGGTTCGATATGATTCCAGATCTGACGTTGGCGCCTCCCTCGGTTCGGCACCAACTTCGCGCCGCCCAAGGTTCAACCCAAAAGTTCGTCGTTGATCTCGCTCAACAACCAGCTCATGCACTTGCTCGGTTGGTTTTGGAGGCGTTGATGATGCTCTACAACTTGGGAGATGATGCGGATGACGAACCTTTGGAGTTGAATGAGACACGCGTTGAGCAACTGACTCAAGCTGGCGCTCTCTCACGCGAGCAACTGGCGGTGTTGGATGGAGTGACTCGTGATCCTCCTGACATTTCGGTCACTCTGGATACAATCATTCTTGCGTTCCATCCAGGCTTCGATTTTTCCCAGTTGGATGACTGGTGTCCCTGAACGATCCGGCTTATCCTTTGCTTGCACGTCCAATCATACTTTCAACCTTTGTATTCCGTGTCGACGATTCGTGAATTTGTACTTGTATTGTTGCTGTTGCTTCCAATACACGAAGGTCAGACGTGCTTGACCACTTGACTTTACTCTCTCAAAGGAAGGACAGCATGTGATACACCAACGCCTCGGACAGCATGGCCAATATCGATCTCGACTCCAACCATCGAATCGATACAATCGTCTCGACGGCCTCTCGCACTTGACGCGGTGCTCGCCGATGCCTCGTCGCGCCCCATCGATACTCTGTTGCAATCCCAATCCAATCAATCAACGAGCTCTCAGCTGGTGATCGATGAGCAAGCGAGTAAGTAAGTCCGTAGAAATGGCGGCGCAGGCGGGCCAGCGGAGAGATGCGTTGAGCGAGCAGAGCCGCACCGTTTGCTCTGGCTAAGCCAATAGGCCCGGTAGAACAGACAAGTACTCTTGCTAAAAAGACCACTCTCGTCGCGGTCTACTGCTCCTGCCTTGTACTAACTTTCCGCTACATTCGCCAGACAGAAGCAAGGGGGATAG
>Ga0209935_1004264_pt1 | contig 13404 bp, 20 predicted proteins | sample ThiBio_1000_plan_2_FD_183958 | JGI IMG/M metagenome (GOLD analysis project Ga0209935, IMG submission 183958) | Wastewater bioreactor microbial communities from Cape Town, South Africa - Thiocy_cont_1000_plan (SPAdes) | ecosystem: Engineered > Bioreactor > Thiocyanate-remediating >... | reverse complement strand
TGACCTTCATCGACGAGAACCCCGACAACATTGGCGGCTTGATCAACTTCTTTAAGCGCCGCATGATCTACAACGTCATCTCCAAGATCCAGCAGTACCAGAACACGCACTACAACCTCCAGCCCGTATGGCAGATCCAGAAGCAGCTGCAGTCGCTCCCGACACTCGACGAGCAGACCATGCACTCGCTCTCGCTCAAGCGCGAGCCACGCCACGCCGAGCGTTCGGAGATTGAGTGAGCAAGGTCTGCTGCAGCACCAGCTGTCGCACCTCACCCCCATATCTATCCATATCTATCTACATCCAGCCAGCCAGCCAGCCAGTCGCTCGCGAGACCTCCTTACGGCCGCAGTTATTATGATCAATTTGCACGATTGTACCATTCCAACAATGTTGCGTCAAACAAGCAATCTCTTCTCACTATTGCGGAGGGATGGCGCCTCGGCACTCAAGTGTCGTTATCGATTGGGGCTCTACAACGACAGGGCCTCGATCGTAACACGACAACGCAGACGCTTGATCCATCATCGCGATGCTCTCGCCAGCGACTGATGCCGCGAACGACAGGGATGCGAGTAAATCACACGCCATTCCGCATCGATAGTGTTGGTCTGTTTCGAAGCCTCCATGCAAGAGGCCCACCGGCGTCGCCAGCGAGAGACTCTCGCCATCCTCTGGAAGCACCAGCGTTCTCTTGCGGAACACCATCGCACCCGAGTCACCATGGTTCGAGAAGTCGTGACCATCCGCTACAATCAGAATCTGGCGTGGAAGCAGCACCGTTTCTCGCCTGGTTTGTATCGAGATGACCTTTGGATGCACTTGGTGGGCAGCAACGACTCCCTATTGACGAGTAAGCTCGCGTGAGCTTGCGCAAGAGGTAGTTGATGATGATGGAGCCGGAACGTACGATGGACTTGCGAGTGGTGTTGCCGTACTTGAGCAGCTCGATCGGATTCCCATCGATTCGGGTCTGCAGCTGGCCGTGTTGGTCGAACAGCGACTCGGGTTGTTCGACAAGCAGGTCCGGGAAGCCCAGGATTCTAATGCAGTCAGCCGGAATCCTGACGTCGTCCGAGAGCCATCCGACGCCAACGTCCACACCGTACTCGAACCCGTGCCACGTGGTTTTGTCTCGCAACCCGTTCGTCCTGGGAACGGCCTGCGTGCTCGAGTTAGCGAGAGGGGGTCATACAAGACAGCCAGCAAGCAGCAAACGTACTTGGCATATCTTGACGCAGCTCTCGAGGTCGTTGGTTGGAAACCTATGCTGCCAGTTCGCCAGTCGCTGTTCGGCTTTCTGTTGCTTCTTGGCGTGGGCGGGGCTCGGTATTGCTTTGGCACGACCACGAGCAGCGCTGCAGGCCTCTCGTAACGTGCGCTCACGATTCGGCAAGTCGAGAGGCGTGGGAGAGTACATATCGACTTCCGCTCCAGCATCATCTTGGAAGAACACGTGGGCGTTCGAGAGAACACCAACACGACCCGAGCCGGTTTGTACGTAACATCCAACCGTGCCCGAGTTCCATCTCGAATCTCTGCCTGGGCTTGGTGCCAGCGGGATTCCGGAAACGCCGAGTGGGGCGGACTCGCGGTCAGAATAGGCCTCGAGGAACTCGGCCACGTCTCGGTCATCGGCGTAAGGAGGACCACGGTTGTCGTCCTCACGAGCATGGGCCAGCAGTGCATCAGCAAATCGAGCAGCGTCCTCAGGGCGGAGTACATCCGCGGCATCTCGAGCGTGAGGGCGGTAGTATCCCTCGCGAACATCGACTTCGAACACACTTCCTTGATGCTCGAACATGGCCGGAATCGGCGGCTCTCCGAGTGGAACGTAGCCCTTGAAGACCACGTACACCACGATAGCCTCGGTGCCGTCATTGGCCTTGACTTGCTCTCCCCGGCGAATGCGATGTCCGCACGAGGTGGCAGCAAAGTTGGTCGCGTTCGTGTTGAGTAGTGATCGGCCAAGTGCGATCGCCGCCTCGGTAGCGAGATGGTCGCAGTCCTCGAGAGTGTCGTCGACAGCACCACGCAGACGGGGCAGCCCAAGGCGCGTTCGGTTACCAATGTCGAACTCATCGAATACCACGAGCTTGGCACCGGCCACACTGTTTGGAAGCGATGGGAAGTCACGGTGCGATGGCACTGCGAAGGAGCGAGGCTCCGACGAGATCTTGGTCCGGTTGCGAACGAAGAGCACCACACACGGCTCACGTTGCGGATCGAGTGCTGCGTAGACCTGCAGTAGGTTGTGCTCGCCGATGGTCTCCGGATTGAAGAGGTAGCGGTGTCCCAGGTCCAGTGGCTGTGCTCGAGCAGACGCCATAGCTCCTGAAGCGAGCGAGCGATGGGCAAATAACCCGCACGCATCGATGGAAGGTTCAGTTTAGTTCGTGGATTTGGCGCCGCAGCCTGCTTCTCACACACACAAAGCGAGAGAGGGATGTATGGATTGATTGCGAGTGGTTAATGGGTTCAGGAGGGCGCTTGCTCAGGGCAAGGCAAGCATGATGACGATGACAATGACGAGGGCGATGGGACAAATGTACACAACTGCAGCAGCGACGCGGGATCGATGCGATGAACGGCGACCGCGCAGCTCACATGCACACACAGCCAGTGCGCTTGGGCTCCTCGGGCGCCTGTGCCAGCTCGATCTGCTCCAGCAGCAGCGTGATCATCTCGGCTGTCGTTGGCAGCACGCACAACCATCACGTTGAGAGTGAGCGAGCGAATGCACCAGCGATTGCGAGCGATTGCCAGCTAGCGTACAGATGTTGACGTTCTGCTTGGCCGAGCACTCGACGAAGGCGCAGCCCCACTTGTCTGCGAGAGCCTTGCCCTCCTCGGTGGTGACTTGTCGATCGAGCCGCAGGTCGGTCTTGTTGCCCACGAGCACTCGCGGAATCTAGCGGATGCAGAACAGCAACGACACCAACGACAGCAACACCGTCCACGAGGTCAGCACCACCTTCTCTCATACCGAAGCAACCACACTCTCACGGCACCTTATCTGCGCCGTATGCATTGAGTAGTTTGTCGTTGAGGTCCTGCGTACAAACGATTAGATCGCCAAGGTCGCGTCGCGACATCACATCGAGCTGCCATCGGCGTGCTCGCGTACGAACCTTGATGATCTCGAGCGAGGCCTTCGAAGCACACGAGTACACGAGCGCATACCCATGCACGCCGATGGCATATTGTGATTGGAACAGCTCTTGGTCATCCTGGCGAGCGATAGCGAGGTGCAGATATCCAACAACGAGGAGAGTGGGTCGTTGCGATAACGGATGCCACACACGAGCACAAGCACAAGCTGTGAGTGAGATTGCGAGCAAGCCAGCTTGATTGATCGACCGCACTGCAAGATATCGAGCTCTCGTATTCGACGTACTTGTCCTGCAGTGTCGACGAGCTCGATCGAGTAGTTGACGCCCTTGTACTTGAGCTCCTTGACGAACGTGTTCTCGATCGTGGGGTTGTAGCTCTCGACAAAGTGGTTGTCGACAAACTGCACGCAGATGCTCGACTTGCCTGGCAGCCGTCACAACAACAACGATAACAACACCGACATCAACAGCAGCAACGAGCGTGTAGAACCGAGCATTGATGGATCGTGAGCAACGTGTATTCGAGGCCGTTGTCGCTCGATCGTGGATCGTGGATCGTGGTGCACGCGAACGCACCTACGGCACGGTTGCCCATCACGGCGATCTTGCGCTGTTTCTGAGCCATTCGTGCGTGTGTGTGCGTTGGTTATCCTAGGTATCCAATGAGGGAACGAGGGCGCGTCTACCAGAGCGGTGAGGGGATCGTGTGGGTCGGGTTGGGTTGTGCTTGAGAGAGGGAGAGGGCGACCAAGCAAAGACTCGGCGCCTCCGACACACCGCCTCCTTCCTTCCTTCAAGCTGCTGCTCTTCATCGTCATCGTCTTGATGCTGATGTCATCACATCTAACCTCCACATCATCTGCTCCTGCTCCTCATGTCCTCATGTCCAAGAGTGATTGCCCCCTCCCATCATCGCCTCATCGTTCTCTCAATCTTCGGTGTCGGTCTCTTTCATGAGATGTGTGCGAGAGATGGATTGATGGATTGAGAGGTTTCCATTTGGTTCATTGCTCGATATCCTCGACCGATCCTTCCAATAAATATCTTGTCTCTTCTGCTTCGTCATCATGATGATGATGATGCTGACGATGCTGTGAAAGCACTCAACAACGTGCTTGTTGTGTGTGAGAGTTTGCCCATTGGTCGAGAGATCGCATCAACGTCTCGATCCTCTTCCTTGTTCGTGCCGATTCTCGTCAGTCATTGATGCCGAGAGATGATGTCGTCATCGTCGCCATCGTTGTGGTGCTATTGATTGCTGTCAATCGCTGCCTGAAGCATCGAGAGAGCGATCGGCCGAGGTCGAGGAACTGGCAGCATGTGCTGGTCGTCGCACGGAGTGCCGAACAGGTCCTCGGGATCGGTCTTGTCTCCTCGGAGAGTCACTTCGTTGCACACATGAGGACAGTAGAACTCGCGATACAAGCTCACTCGCGAGAAGTTGCTCGACGACGCGATCGTCACGTCGCACTCGCCGAACATGAAGAAGTCCATCCAAATCTTGCGCATCTCTTCGGCGCTCGCTCGATGTCGATCAATGTGTTTGGGTTTGCCTGAGACCAATCCGAATCCAGATCGTGAGTGAGTGAGAGAGTGAGTGTGAGTCACAGAGTCGAACATGCCTTCGACGAACACGATGCGATCGCCTTCTCGTTCCTTCGCCTTGATCATCTCGGCCGTCGAGTCTGCAGAAATGAACCATGTCGTTGTCTTGTTTCTGCTCTCGTTGTCAATCAATCCAATCAATCAAATCAATCAATCGAATCAATCGAATCAGGATTGCTGACCTCAATGTGTGGAGAACAAGGAGAAGAGCGACGAACCTGTATCTCTCAGCACATCGCCAGAACCAATCAGGATCAATGTCGTACGGAATGCCGTCGTTCGTAAAGTCGGTCGATGCTCCGAGTCGAGCGAATCGAAAGTGGAGACACAGCGATGGTCCTTTGAAGTGGCGTTGCTTGAACTCATCAATCTCTTTCTGTGATATCGACATTGATGATGAGAACGACATCGAACCATGAATGCCATCGAGTGGAACATGACGCACTTGGAGAGCGGGAGTGGGTTCGAAGGCTGCTCGAGACAAGACGCCGATCAACTTGTCGAGAGAGGTGCACTGCTTCTTGAGCTCAGTGGGGGCATTGGTCGGATCGTCGCCGAGGGTCCATCCCATGTCGATGATGCGCTGCCGATAGCGGGGGTTCTTGAAGAGGTGCTGCACCAATGGCATGTTGCTCCAAATGTACACGACGTCGTGCGTGAACATTTCGTTGAGGTCCATGGTCTCGAGCTCGTGCGCATTCTCGGGCCCAAGGATGGCCGATCGCTGTCCCTCACCGCGCAGTATCGATTGTGTGAAGCGCGTGTTCATGCCGGGCGTCACTACCCAGTCGAACTGGAGCACCACGGTCCAACCAAGCGAGCCCGATCAACAAACACCACAACGAGCGAGAGATGAGCGAGAGATGAGCGATGCGACACATACGAACTGTGCATCTTGTTGCATGATCATGAAGGCTCGATCGGCGAGCACCGAGAAGGCCAGCGTGTTGGTGATGCCCATGATGCGGTCGCCGAGGCCGCCACATCCTCCAGGGCACGAGTAGACGAACATCTTGCGGCGGCTCGAGCGCTCGAGTATCGACTTGTGCAGCTTGCGGTACTCGATCAGCCACGTGTCGTTGAAGACCACAGGGCGCGGCGCGATCCTCGGTGGCTGCTGGAGATACGACGGCAGCTTGGGCGTCGGTGTCGAGGGCTCGATGGCGTCGATGAGAGCGTGGTGGCCGAGCTGTGCGCTGATTGGCGGCTGATGATGCGCCACTACGTGTTTGAGTTGCTGCTGCTGGTCGTATCGCGTGACGAGGAAGAACGTCGTCATGATACTGAGCGTCACCACGAGTGCCAGCGCCACTCGTTTGTTGATCATGGTGCCAATCACATAGGTAGTCGCGCGAGAGATCGTGTGGGTCGGGTTGGGTTGGGTTGTGCTTGAGAGAGAGAGAGAGGGCGACCAAGCAAAGACTCGGCGCCTCCGACACACCGCCTCCTTCCTTCCTTCAAGCTGCTGCTCTTCATCGTCATCGTCTTGATGCTGATGTCATCACATCTCCAACCTCCACATCATCTGCTCCTCATGTCCTCATGTCCTCATGTCCAAGAATGATTGCCCTCCCATCATCGCCTCATCGTTCTCTCAATCTTCGGTGTCGGTCTCTTTCATGAGATGTGTGCGAGAGATGGATTGATGGATTGAGAGGTTTCCATTTGGTTCATTGCTCGATATCCTCGACCGATCCTTCCAATAAATATCTTGTCTCTTCTGCTTCGTCGTCATGATGATGATGATGATGACGATGATGATGATGCTGTGAAAGCACTCAACAACGTGCTTGTTGTGTGTGAGAGTTTGCCGATTGGTCGAGAGATCGCATCAACGTCTCGATCCTCTTCCTTGTTCGTGCCGATTCTCGTCAGTCATTGATGCCGAGAGATGATGTCGTTGTCGTTGCCATCGTTGCCATCGTTGTGGTGCTATTGATTGCTGTCAATCGCTGCCTGAAGCATCGAGAGAGCGATCGGCCGAGGTCGAGGAACTGGCAGCATGTGCTGGTCGTCGCATGGAGTGCCGAACAGGTCCTCGGGATCGGTCTTGTCTCCTCGGAGAGTCACTTCGTTGCACACATGAGGACAGTAGAACTCGCGATACAAGCTCACTCGCGAGAAGTTGCTCGACGACGCGATCGTCACGTCGCACTCGCCGAACATGAAGAAGTCCATCCAAATCTTGCGCATCTCTTCGGCGCTCGTTTTGTGTCGATCAATGTGTTTGGGTTTGCCTGAGATCAATTCGAATCCAGATCGTGAGTGAGTGATTGAGCGATTGAGTGAGTCACAGACTCAGACATGCCTTCGACGAACACGATGCGATCGCCTTCTCGTTCCTTCGCCTTGATCATCTCGGCCGTCGAGTCTGCAGAAATGAACCATGTCGTTGTCTTGTTTCTGCTCTCGTTGCCAATCAATCAATCCAATCGAATCAATCAATCGAATCAGGATTGCTGACCTCAATGTGTGGGGAGAAGAAGAACAAGAGCGACGAACCTGTATCTCTCAGCACATCGCCAGAACCAATCAGGATCAATGTCGTATGGAATGCCGTCGTTCGTAAAGTCGGTCGATGCTCCGAGTCGAGCGAATCGAAAGTGGAGGCACAGCGATGGTCCTTTGAAGTGGCGTTGCTTGAACTCATCAATCTCTTTCTGTGTTCGATGATGATGATAATGATGATGATGAGAACGACATCGAGTCATGAATGCCATCGAGTGGAGCATGTGACGCACTTGGAGAGCGGGAGTGGGTTCGAAGGCTGCTCGAGACAAGACGCCGATCAACTTGTCGAGTCCAGTGCACTGCTTCTTGATCTCGGCCGGAGCATCGGTTGGATCGTCACCGAGGGTCCATCCCATGTCGATGATGCGTTGTCGATAGCGGGGGTTCTTGAAGAGGTGCTGCACCAATGGCATGTTGCTGCGCACGTACATGACCTCGTGCGTGAGTATGTCGTTGAGGTCCTTGGTCATGAGGTCGTCGTTGGTGCTGCCGTTCTCCTCGAACACGAATGCACGCTGTCGCTCACCGCGAAGCAGCGATCGATTGAAGCGTGTGTCCAACTCGGGTGTTCGCAGCCAATCCCACTACGACACGACGATGTGATTGATGATTGATGCCGACGATCGATTGTGTATGTGCCACGTCGATTGATTGTGCATCCACAGTCGCACCATGCCGAAGAGTGTGAGCAACCAATCTCTCATACACTCACATTGAGGTGTCTGCCGTTCGAGTGCGGTGTGCAACAACATCGGTGAGGCCGAAGGTCGGACGTACAAAGTCGGCGTCGTTCTGCTCGATCATGAAGGCGCGGTCGGTCAGCACGGCCATGGCGAAGGTGTTGGTGAGGCCCATGATGCGGTCGCCGACGCCGCCACACGCGCCAGGGCAGCGGAACACGAGCATCGGGCGCTTCTGGGGCGGCGGGCGCGACATGATGGCGCGATGCAGCTTGCGGTACTCGAGCAGCCACGTGTCGTTGAAGACCACAGGGCGCGGCCGTATTGGCGGCGGTGGTTGGAGCGTGAGCGTGTGCGTGTGCGTGGCAGCCGAGTCGGCAGTCGTGGGTGGCTCGTGCGAGAGCGACAAGAACATGGTGCCCGAGATCGAGAACACGACCAGCACCGCCACCATGGTGAGGAACTGCACACGAACCATGGCGGAGGCTGTGACGCGCTGTGTGCGGGTGTGTGGGTGTGTGTGTGGTGCGCGGCGGGGGACGAGAGACTGCGCGAGTTGTTGTCCCACAGAGCTTCGTCGAGTTCGCTCGCGGCGGGACTAAACTCACGTCGCTCGAGAGCCTCCTCGACACGCAGCCTCATCGACCTCGTCGTCGTGGTCGTTGTCGGGCAGCAAGAAGCAGCAGCAGCAGCACGCGAGCAATCGAGCGAGTGTCGTTCGCTCTCTCTCTTGGCTCCTCAGAGTTCCACCAGAGCGCCCTCGCTTCTCGGTGCTCGAGTCTTCGAGCGGGCTCCGTCGTGCGGTTCTCGCTCGACATCGCCTCGCTTCGAGGCACGAGCATCTCGCCGAGAGGCATTGAGTGGGGCACCTCAAGTCTCTGCTTGGATAGTTTGTGAGCCGACAACAACCAACCACTCCTCGAGTCATGTGCTGCCACTCGATCAATCAATATCGAGTCTGGCGGCCTCTGGCTCGAGGCGACACTCACTCTCACTCACTCTCTTCTTTGCTTCGGGCATCGATATTTGAGGGGTGAGAGGGAGTTGCGATTGTTGTTGGGGGGAGATATTTGAGAGGCTCCGGATATTGGCGCCAACAACAACAACAACAGCGAGCGAAGATGCGAGTGTATTGTGATGTGTCGGCAGTGCTGGCCACCAACAAGTGCGTGCCTACGAGCACAACAACAAGGTCCTCCGGACTGCGCAAGCGAGAGAGCCTAGCGCTTTTCTTTGTACAAGAGCCTACACAGCACCGATCGAGTGAGCGTCGGGTTACGCGGTGCCAACCACTCACCAGCGACGTACAACAAGCTCAAGTAGGCGATCAAGCGGTACACGATAAACATGATCGCGAGAATGAAGAAGTTGTACGCGATCACGGTATCTTCCATGCCGAGGATCGCCAGCTCCTCCTCGCCAGTACCGATGCATTGGTTCGCCTGTGTAGCGAGCGATTGCGGCGTGTGAATTGCGACGTGGCACAGCAGGCACGCTTGTGCAGAAGAAAGGGGGATCTCGTACGCTCGAAGTGTCGCAGGCAAAGGTCAACTTGTCAAACTCGTTGTAGACCATGGTCTCGAAGGCATACTTGAAGAAGGAAATGTAGGCGACCCATTGGTAGTAGACCGGAATGCTGCGCTGTTGCGGCACAAGCGAGAGGAAATGTGAGATCGAGGCCATCATGTGGTGAGGGCGAACCGGCGAGCGTACAGTATTGACGTAGAAGCCGGCGAACAACAGAAACATCACCGTCAGCACTGGAGCGATGATCTGCGCCACGGTGGGGGTGGGAGACACCGAGCCGATGGCGAGGAACATCGAACCCGACACGGCAGCGAACAGCACCATGTTGCCGACAAAGATGCCAAAGTTGGCGGCCGTCGGCACCAGGCCCACCATCCAGTAGGCGACGCACGAGAACACCACCGGGAACAGCAGGAAGAACGGCGCCTCGACAAAGGTCTTGGCGAAAAAGTACGACGACGTGCGGTAGGCGCCAGCGGCTCGCTCGCGGTTCACGAGGTTGCGCTCGTCGAGAAAGACGTTGAGGCTGGCGCTCATGCTGAAGGCCTGGTTGGTGGCCATGAAGAACAGCGCCCCGAGGCGGTCTTGGATGCTGGCTTGGTCGATGCCGATTTGCCAGTAGATTGAACCCACCAGCAATGCCGTGAACAGTACCTGCGTCATCTGCGCATAGGTGGCGTACGGATTGCGCACCATCGAGCGAATGACGCGCCTGGCGAGCACGAGCGTTTGTACCACCGGGCCGACGGCGTACACGCTGCCGCTCTGGGGTGCGCTCGAAACGTTTCGAGCATCGTCGACGATGCTGTTGATTCGTCGCATCGCGTCCTTGCAGTACGACGACTCCTGATAGGCCGCCAACAAATCCACTGGCGTCGTGGGTTCGGGCGTGCGACCTGCGCGCTCCTCGTCGAACTTGGCGATGCTGCGGCGCTTGGCCGCCGGAATGTAGGCGGTCTTGGTTTCGGCCTCATCCGCGAGCCTGTCGTTCTGCACAATTACATCCACTGCAGTCGAGAGCAGGGCGGCAAGATTAGTGACGAGAGTGCGCAACACTCACACGCAGCTGGCGGCGTACAGAAGAAGTCGGCAGGGTTCAGGAACTGCCTGCAATGGAAGCTCAAGGCAGCAAAGTAACCCAGGGCATCCTTGGCAGGCCCAAAGTACACGACCGATCTATTGGCAAGTAATCAGTGATCGATCGAATGAGAGAGAGAGAGAGAGAGAGATCTTCAGTACACACCCGTGAGAGAGCAACATCAATTGATCGAACAGATCAAAGATGTTGGATCGCGGCTGATGGATCGTGCTGCCAGAGCCCAATCAACGGTAAGCAACGTGTCCTCACTCCCTCTCGTAGTCGCTGGCGCACACATACCAAACGATCGTACGGCCTTCATTGCACAAGTCATTCAGCATCTCCATGATGCAGAGAGAATTGAACGCATCCAATCCCGTAGTCGGTTCATCGAGGAAGATCAAGCCTGCAGTGCGCCGAATGAGAAGAGCCACACACAAAGAGAGAGACAGAGAGAGGGAGAGAGAGGCAGTCGTACTCGGATCGGTGATGAGCTCGCAGCCGACTGATAGGCGCTTCTTCTCACCACCAGAGATGCCACGTTGGAACTGCGAGCCAACACGCGTGTTGCGGACCTTGATGAGGCCAAGTGGCCAAATGCGAGAGTCACACGCAAACGCACGCACACGCACGCTCGCATTAGTCGGAATTGTTGGCCACTGAGTACGTTCGCTCACTTTGGCGGTGTCCAACACCTTCCGAGGGGGGAAGACTCATCGCTCGAGTTCCTTGCGAGCGCCTTGGAGCATGCAGGGTACCTTATCGAGACCGAGCTTGTTCATCAAACGCAGTACTTTGCGTTCCTTCTCGTCGCTCGAGATCGTGGATGGCAACCGGAGGTCGGCGTAGAACTGCAGCGTCTCTTGTACCGTGAGATGGTTCGAGAGACAATCATCCTGCGTCACTGTGTAGGTGTATCGACAGCGACAGCGACAGCGACACACGCAGCGTTCCCGTGGCGTGGCGTACAGTGCATATAAACGATGAACGACGATTGCGGTTAAAGTTATGACGTCGATAGTCGGTGCGCTCGCTCACACGTTAACGGATAGCGGTGCGCCAAGACAGCTTGCACCGCATCGCGTCGCATCGTACCATAGCCTGAGATACGATTGAAGTTGTTCTGCGGAGGCCTGCCGTTGACGAGCAACGTGCCGGTGACTCGCTTGATACGATTCGCCAAGATATCGAGCAAGGTGCTGGAGCATCGTCGCACAACCACATCAATACACTCGCTCACTGCGACATCGATCAACCAAGCGAACCTCTTGCCAGCACCGCTGCTTCCTGTCCAGCATAACGTACACATCAACCAACCAATCTCAAGCATGAGGCGCACACGTGGTGATCGTGGTGCGTACGAGTGGAGCGCGATAGCGACCGAACGACGTACCCATGATCGCGAGCAGATGTCCTGGGCTCACGTAGCCCGACACCTTGTTGATGAGGGTCTTTTGATTGATCTGCGCGTTGCACAGACCAGCCAAGCCTCGCGGCCGAACCTTCTCGTCGATCACGTACGAGAGGCCCTTCCACGCGAGCGTCACGGGCGTCGGTTTGGCCTCCAACAGACCCGAACGCTCCGTGTACTCCATCTCTGTCTCCATCGGTCTTAATGAAGGCGCGTCGATTAAAACCGACGCCCCACAACCCGACGCTCCGACTCCGCAACAAACACCACAACAAACACGAGGCTACAATGTCCCAGTCGACCCGTGCACGAGGAAACCGAGATGGAGAACCGAGAGAGAGATAAGCGAGCGCTCTGCTGCGAGATAAGAGAGAGATAAGGGAAGCGCAGCAGGGAACACGAGAGGTAGAGCAAAGAGCATCGTGTGCTTGAGGATCGATGAGCTTAGTGCGAAATGGGGTTGTATTTGTGCTCCTTCGTTTCGTTGGGCTGCGTGCGAGTTCCTGAGAGAGAGGCCTGGCTCTCTGCCACTGCCACAAACGGAGGCGAACAGATGCCCCGAAAGAGCTGTCACGTGAGAGCCTCCTCGACACGCAGCCTCATCGACCTCGTCGTCGTGGTCGGTCAGCAACAAGCAGCAGCAGCAGCACGCGAGCAATCGAGCGAGTGTCGTTCGCTCTCTCTCTCTCTTGGCTCCTCAGAGTTCCACCAGAGCGTCCTCGCTTCTCGGTGCTCGAGTCTTCGAGCGGGCTCCGTCGTGCGGTTCTCGCTCGACATCGTCTCGCTTCGAGGCACGAGCATCTCGCCGAGAGGCATTGAGTGGGGCACCTCAAGTCTCTGCTTGGATAGTTTGTGAGCCGACAACAACCAACCACTCCTCGAGTCATGTGCTGCCACTCGATCAATCAATATCGAGTCTGGCGGCCTCTGGCTCGAGGCGACACTCACCCTCTCTCGCTCTCTTCTTTGCTTCGGGCATCGAGATTTGAGGGTGAGAGGTGTGATTGTTGTTGTTGTTGTTGTTGGGGGAGATATTTGAGAGGCTCCGGATATTGACCGATATTGATTGAGCGAGAGGCACCGTTCCGACACCTCGGCCTCCCCAACCTCCCGTGAACCCCTCTGCTCAACTCACGCCACCACCCACTGACGCAGCAATCAATACAGCCCGTTGGTCGGAGGCGAGAGCCACGAGCGTTCAGGTGTCGAGGCGGCATTGGTTGTGGCTGTTGGGTGTTGTTGTTTCGCTTCTCGGTGCCAGAGAGACCTTGCGTGTGGCGGCGGTACCTCTCGTGCGGCCATCCCCCTCGCCGGCCTCCCTGACCCACACACTCTCTCGACTCGCTCACAAGCCCCAGACGTAGACCTATCTACTGCGCGCGCGCGAGAGATGGGTGATGGACGAGATCGCGCCATCTCCGAGAGCCTCAAGGGCGTCGACATCTCGAAGCTGCGCCAGGGCATCGTGGGCCAGCGCGG
>Ga0209935_1004263_pt1 | contig 13405 bp, 17 predicted proteins | sample ThiBio_1000_plan_2_FD_183958 | JGI IMG/M metagenome (GOLD analysis project Ga0209935, IMG submission 183958) | Wastewater bioreactor microbial communities from Cape Town, South Africa - Thiocy_cont_1000_plan (SPAdes) | ecosystem: Engineered > Bioreactor > Thiocyanate-remediating >... | reverse complement strand
CACACATACCGACGCGCCAAGAGCGCGCTGCGGGTCGAGAAAGCGGTCGCCATCTGGGAGGAGGTAGCGCAGGCTGCTGCAGCGGGAACGAGAGAGAAAGACGAGAGAGAAAGACGCTGAGCGCCTCAGCCCTACTCGCCCAACCATAGGCCTCCCACCAGCGTAAAGCAACCCGCGCTCTCGCACCGACGTTAATACTCGATTGGATATAACGTCGCGCCAAGAGCTTGAGGATTGCGCTAGGAGGCGATGGGGTATATGTACCCCGGATGATATTTCTTGGATCCGATTCGTTTCTTGGTATTGAATTTTCGTGTATCTCGCTCCCTCTCTTCTGCTTCCTCGGTGGTTGCGGTCGCGTTGTTTGATTGCTTGCTCTCCTCCAACAACACCACGTCTCCTCATCAAACAACCTCTCCAACCCTCCTCCTCTTCTTCCTGAGCCAAAGGATATCCAATCAAGCAGTTGAACCTTGGCGGTTCAATTCGATTCGATTCTCTTCGTTGGGGGGTTTTGAGCAGGCAACATCAGAGCAGCAAGAATGGATGATCCATCGCAGGAATCGTTGATGGTGATGCTGGCAACACCTGCCTCACAAGATCCACCGGCTTCGGGTGAGCTGGATTGTGATGACGAGATCGAACATGAGATGCTCAAAATCGAACAGGAGATGGCCAAGCAACGAGAGGCTGAGCACCAAATCCTTCATCCTCTCAATACCGACAACGACAACCACAAGGATCACAAGGACCACGATCATCTGGGGGATATGCGAGACAATGGCGACAGCAATGATGACGATGGTAATCAAGCCAACAAGAATGTTGTACCGACCTTACCGATCCAAACGCAAACCACAAGCTCCATGTCATCGTCGTCGTTCGAGGATGATACACACGGCCACAATGCTCGCATGCGACAGGAACGACGAGCACGCCATCTCGATCAACATCGACGCCTTCAACGAGCGCGCGAGGTGCAACGACAGAATCACGATACTCCGATTCAACGCATCTCCAAACACGCACCTTCTCCAGCTGCCCCAGCTCCAGCAGCTCCTCCTCAAGAAGAAGAGTTCACGGCATTGGAGAGAGAATACTACGATCCACCGCCCCAACAACGAGCTCAACAACCTCAGCAACAACCTCAACAACAAGACGATCCGTTCGATGATCCATTGCTCGATGATCGAGATCTACTGGCAGCGATCGATCATGCAACCACTCGACACAAGCTCGGTGCCACGACGCGAGACATTCCTCCATTGGCTGTCGATCTCAACCTCAACGCCGAGTTCGTTCTCTTCTGTGGACCACGATGTGTCGTATGTCGTCATCGATCCAACGCAATCTCTCGCCGACATACTCGCTCGCTCACTCATTCTCTCAACACAGGGCAAGACCATGTACTTTGAGCGCCATTACTGCACGACGCATATTCGTCTCTCTGCGACCGAAGAGTTCCATCACGCCACCAACAATGCTCAAGCTCCCTCACTTCATCGACTACAACTTCGAATCGTCTCGCTGCTCAAGCGAGGCAAGAACGTCGTACTCGATGATGAGAACAAGTTGCCCCGAACTCGCATGTCATTCTTCAAGTTTGTTCATAGTATGTTGGCGCTTGGCTTGTTTGACTCGATCTACAACATCATTCACACTCGTTCTCTCTCGCTCTCTCTTTGATTACTAGATCGAGTACCAATGGCCAAACTCATATGTGTACAATTCAATCCCGTTGGAGGTATTCGACAATGCCAGTGGGCCAACGAATGGGCCCTTGCTGCTCGTGCAGTTGCCACTACGATCGATGCTCCACCAAAGTATGCACTGAATGTTCCATCCTCATCACTCTTACTCTCACTCATTCTTACTCACGTGCGAGTCGATAGTTTCGTTGGTGTATCGGTCGGTGATCTCGAAGACTGGCTCGTCAACAAGGACCAATACAAGCCCACACGATCCGAGGGCTGGCAGTCGTTCCAGGCGGTCGAAACGACGCTCTATTCGACCCTTCCTGCGCTGTGCAATCCCGGCCTCTTGATCGAGGTCTCGGCCATCTGTGCCTTCGATGCCAAGCAAACGTTGCGTCTCGTGCCTCCGCTCGCTTCTTCGACGCACTCGGTCACCTCCAAGTCGATCGCCGAGGCCATTGCTCGTTGGTTGCTCCTCACGCCTGGCGGGCGTGTCATTGTCTTTATCGACGAGGCCAACTTCTTTCCTGCCATCCTCGGCATGGCTCCTGTGGAGGAGCAGGCCGATATGTACGTCTATTGATTGCTGCAATGTGAATGCCGACTTTGGTGCGATGCAATCTCTGACGACGTACATTGACCCGCGTAGGGTGGCTCGCTTTCGACGACAACTGCGTGAAGGCCTTCGATCTCTGCGGCGAATGATTCTGGCAACGATCCATGCAGAGCGCAAGATTGCACGTCAGAGCGAGATCGAAGCCGTCACTGCCTCGATCGACGCCTCGCCCGATGTCGAGGATCTCTTTGCGATCGCCGAGCTCCAAGGCAGCGAGGACTACGAACCGAGCACCTTGGTGCCGTTGTACTACGTGGCGTGCGAGTACATGAGCCTTGAAGCCCGCGACTTCTTCGTGCCGCCACAGCCGGGAATGCTCGCGTGGGCGCAGCATCGACATGCACTCGACTTTGATCAGTGCTTGTACGTCGTTGCCAGCGATCAATCACGCAGTGCCGCGTTAGATTGGTGTGGTATGCGAGTCATTCTTGGTTCGCAATTGTTCGACGACTCTGGTTGGGATCTCTTGAGTAAGATGTATGTAGCGCTCGTGCGATTGTCGTGCACTATCGCGTGATACTCACGATCGAGCGCGCCACGGAGCAGTCGCAAGTTTACGCGAGATTACAGCGCCAATCGAGCAGATTTCCTTCGAAACGTGCAAGCCATCATCTCGGACGATAACCTCGTCGAACCGACCGATCTACCGCTGTGGAGCAACTACGAGAATGCCAAGATCGAGTTGGAGAGTCTGCCTCATAGCAATAGCTTTGATCGCAGACGTACTCCTGCAGGTACTCGATCGTATCTCATCTTCAACTCAACCTTCTTCTTGAGATCTCTCATCTCATCTCGTGATCTCATCTCATCTCGTGCGTCGCTTGCATTGGTGTAGAGTTTTGTGTCGAGGAGCGCTCGTTGCTCGGCCGCTTGCACGGCCTCGTTTGTGAGAGCCACACCGAGACCATGCCTCGATCGCCGTCTCGCATCGAACCAAGCTCTCCAACTCGATTTGGACCTTCGTCTCCTTCTCGTGAATCCATCATCATACTGCCATCTCGTTCCTCGCAGCAGCAACAACAACAGTACTTGCTCGAAGGAGAGGAAGGAGATCTTGATCTCGAACTCAATCTCGAACAGCCTGCCACAACCACAACGACCGCCGCTACGACTTCAACTGCGACTGCAACAGCAAGTGTCAGTCCAACATCGACGCCCTCGACTCCGACGCACGATTCATCATTATTACGTGTGTCGCCCAACAAGACTCCTAACACTCCCACCTCGACCTACAACCAACACTCTGCAATTCCACCAATCACTCTTGGGCATATGCGCTATCTCTTTGATCCTGATACTCTTGCCAAGTATGTCCCACTTCTCCCGGTCTCTCTCTCTCTCTCTCTCCTCTCACACATTGATTGATTGATTGACGGATTCGTTGATCGATTGTAATGTAGGGGAGAAACGTACCACAAGTATGGCATGGTCTACAATCGTCGCCAATGTGCTGATACAGGCATCATCTCTGGCCTCTGCAAGGGTTCCGCTCGACCATCCTATATGGTTCGCGTACGTCATTGATGTCGATATTCTTCCAGTCGTTTTGGGGGATCTTCTCACACTGTCGAATCCAGGCCAAACCTCTTCCTATGGGCAAGATCGATTGGACCACGACAGATTGTGCGTGTCCCGTTGGAGCTGATGGCATCTGCAAGCACACGGTGGCATTGTTGCTCTCGTGGGTTCACACGCCGCAGTACTTTAAACCCAAGGAGAGTAGTGGCGTGCCTACTGCATCGCCGTCGCCTCGTACACCATCGTCATCAGCGCAGGCGAGCATGCCATTCTCGCCCAAGCCATCGCCGTCAGTCTCGCCGAAACCATCGACTCCCATCGCCTCTCCGAGATACACTCCAACTCCAACTCCAACGCCTGCCACACCGGTTGGCATCGTGATCGATCTCCAGGGTGACGATCCGATTGGAGACAATGACGACGACTTGGAGTTGCAGCTGCTGCAAGAGCCATCAGCGGATGCTCTCGCTGCCGAGTATGCCAAGGCCTCTTCACCGAGCTCTCACGAGGCCACTTCTCCCACGACGACCTCGACGTCACCTTTGCATCGTCGACGAGCTCTCCCGCAATGGATGGCTCCATCTCCTGCTGCCAAACCAACCAAGAGCTCTGGCACTGGTGCTACCGCTGGCGCTGGCGCTGGTGGCACTCCTCGTGCTCGCAAGGGAGCGGCCCATGACCGCAAGCGAACCACGCAGACGACACTCGATCTCGTCACAGCCTCTCCCACTCCCTCTCCATCCCGCTCTCCCTCCAGCAAACCAACATCGTCGCCATCACATCGACAACAGCATGAGCCAGCTGGCAACGTCGATGGCGCTGGAGCGGTGTCTCCTTGGGATCAAGACGACGACGAAGCGAACGCCATGTTGCTTGAGCTCGCCGAAACCACCAGCCCCGTCAAGAGGCCTGCCAGCAAGAGCCCCAACAGTACCGGCAAGAAGCGGCCCCGATCCGAGAGCCCCAAGAGCAAGAGCCCCTCCTCGAACTCGACCAAGGCCGCCAACAAGACCTCGAGCGACGTGTTCTCTGGTGTCAAGCGCCGACGCTTGGACTTTGAAAGCAGCAAGCCGATTCCCATGAATGTCGCCGAGGTGCTGTACGCCTCGCAACTCGTCGGCGACGATGAAGACGAACTCGAGCTCGCTCTCGAACTCGAGGACGACTCGGATGTCGACCAGGAGTTTGTGCCGGACGAGCTGTTCCTTTCTGGCGCTCGAGACGATGACGACGACGACGACTATGAGGCAGGAGGTAGCTCGCGGCGTTCTCGATCACGCCGTCGCACACCATCGCCCAAGAACCGCAGCACGGCCTCGACCGCGACCTCGACCTCCGACTCGAGCTCGGCGCGTCGAAAGAGCCGCTCTCGTTCCTCGTCACCCACACGACTATCGCCAATCGCCTCGGAGCTCGATGGCTCGTACTGGCAGACTTCGAGCGACCGCACGTCGCCTCGCGCCTGTCGCACGTCGCCTCGCAGCGGCGGCGTCCCGTTCCAGTACTCGACCGAGTCACGGCACGATATCATTGTCGATTCTCCGACGCCACCGACGCAAAGTCCCAAGCAACAATCATCTCCCTCAAGGCGATCGACCACTGCCACTGCCACTACCACTGGCACTGCTGCACAAGCAAGCGCGAAGCGATCGTCGCTCAGTGTATCGGACTTTGAGATCAACAGCGAGTCGTCGTCGTTGCCGATGGACGATGAGGCGCTTGAGTTTGCGATTGCAGCGTACAAGCAACACAGTTCAACCGACCTCGCGTTGCCGCCAGCGCCCGGTAAGCCTGGCTCCGCACCCGCCGCCAAGACCACGGCCTCCGAAGCGACCAAGCAACTGGTTGCGCAGTTGCAATCTACCACGGCCGCTGCAGCCAAGGACGCACCGACTCCAGCACCCGCTACGAGTCCCGCCAAGCACCTGCCGCCTCTTCCTATCTTGCTGCCACAATCGCCCAAGTCGAGCAAGCTCACCAGCCCACGAGTGCCGTCCACGATCTCGCCATCTCGACGTCCCGGCACTTTACACTCACCACTCACCAAGGGTCCTTCGATCTTGGACTTTTTCCAACGCCACTCGAACGATCAATCGCAGCAGTCGCAGCAATCGCAGCAATCGCAACACTCGCAACCACCACGATCGCCCGTGCACTCGCCACGTATTCCTACCGTCGTGCAACCTCGAACGCCTCAGCGTACAGTCTTGAATATCGATGACGATGACGTCGTTGAGCCAGTCACTCCTACCACTCCCTCTCCTGTCGTCGCTGCGCAACCATCACCGAGTACCACTGGCACAACACCCAAGCAAGTGAGCCTTCGCGAGCGACTCAAAGCTCTCCATCAAGCGTAATCCTCTTCGCCAAATGTAAATCGAACCGTTCTTGTATTACTTGTATGCTTGCACTTTTACTTGAGAGGTAGAGAGTGTGAATGTGTTTGCGCGCGAGAATGGATGAATGTGATTGGGGTAACAAACGAGAGAAGCACGTGGCTCGAGGAGATGACGATGCTTAGGGATGCGGCTCAGCAAAGAGCGCCGTCATGTTGAGACGAACGTACGCACGATCGTACGCCGGAATGGCAATGCCGGTGGCGTTGTTGTACGGCGAAGCGTTGGAGACGTACACAAAGTTCTGGGCATAGTCATACACTGCAAACCACACAAACGAACCAATGTGAGTCGTGAGCGACCTTGGGCTTGTTGGCTCGAATATGAGCGTACCAGCAACGTGCATGTCTCCCGTCTGGAACACGGGTGCCACCTGACGAATGGCCGTCTCGGCATCGAGCTTGCCGTAGTACTTTTGCATCAGCGAGCCCATGCACGGATCGGAGCTCGGTTGCACATGCTTGTCAATGTACACGAGATCCGGCAGCTTGGGATGGCCGGACCACGTCGGCGAGTCGATGTTGTCCCACACGTCGACGGTCTCGTACGAATATCCGACCGCCACGAAGCGGTTGGTCTGATCGCCGACTCCGACAAAGATCGAGCACGTTCGATGGGCATCTTATCAAACGCAGTAGAATGAATATCCGTGGTAACGTGAGAGCGGCACAAGCGAGGTGGGTGGATAGGTACCAGCCATGCGAGAGACGGCGGCATTGATGTCGGCATCGAACTGCAAGATATCGCGCAGCAAGAAGTTCCACGGGATGCCTCGACGGCTGCTAGTGCCATTGTAACCGAGCCAGACCTTTTCGCAGATTCCAACCGGTGCACTCGAGTAGCCCGTCAACGAACCAATGAAACCAGCTAACGTCATATTTGGTTGTTTGTTCGTGTGAGTAAGGGTAATTGTGAGAGAGAGAGAGAGAAAGGGGACACGTACTCCAAGCAACATTGGCGAATGCGTGGCCATTACCACTATCCGGATGATAGATCGTCACGACAGGATACTGCTGGAAGGGTCCATTGGTTCCCCAGTCCTATATCATGCCAGAGGTCCGGAAATCCAACCCAACCCAACCACGTGAGTTAGCGATCGTGTCCAACGAAATCTCCACGTTCCGAGACATCGTCATTGCATCGCTGCAAGATGTTGGTCACTTCCTCTCCATCGACGATGTCGCAGCACCTACCAGAGCGCGGAGCTGGAACAAACGTCCAGGAGAGGTGGCGTTGGCCGTCGCCTGGTCCCAGGCGCCGTACATGGAGCACGCGGCCTTGATGAGCTCAGGGAACATCTGGATTTGAAGGAGTTGTTGGTATGGCACGCCGCTGCCGTCGGCCATGCCTTGGATCCTGCTCGCGTCGTTAATGCGATGATGAGAGAGGTAAATCGATGGATAAGTTGGTTGATAGGGAGGTTAAGAGGGTATGATAGTGGAGTGAGATCATGCGAATCAATTCGCGCATAACGTTATGGGGTGATTGTGGTATTGATCAATGCCTAACGGAAATGAAACGATATCTCTATTGATGATCATAGAAGCTAGAGATACGATAAATGATAAATGATAAATGATAACCTCATTGGAGAGGGGTAGTATTGTTGAGAGATCATATCAGATCAGATCAAATCAAACCGATTCAAGTTGTGCGTTGTACACATGATCGAGATCAAAAACCAAAAGTATCTTGCATCAAATCGAAACCGAAGCCGAAACTCAAAATCGAATGGAAGGTTCGAGAGGGAGTGATAGATAGATAGGTAGGGAACGATATCAACGTACTCTTGCAAGAAGTAATCAGCAATGTAGGGCTTGGTGAGATCGAACGTGAGATCGAGCGCAGCAGCGGCACCGAGCTCCTCGATCACTTGACGAAGCTGCGGAGGGAGCCACTTGAGATATGGCTCCATCTACACACTCACACACAGTCGCTCGTTCGTAAGATATCATCCATCGTAGATATGTGAGATGGACGTGATCGGTTGGTATCTCTGTACTATCGAGCGAGCCTTGATATCGATGACTCACCTCGGCGTAGACGTAGTCGTAGAAGCCGACAGTGAGGTTGGCGATCTGGGTCTTGAGCAAGGTGCCCTGCGCGAATCCCATGTCGTACGGCGAGCCGTACACATGGATGACCCACAACGGTGGATCGACGTCCTTCATCATGTACAGCTTGCCATTGGTCGACGAGCTGACGAACACGGGATCGCTCGTGAAGATCGGCTGGTAGTTGGGCTTGCCTTGGCAGTTGGTCTGTGCCGAGACCAAGGTCAAGGACGCGAGGAGCAAGAGGACCAAGGGCCCCGAGAGGCTGGGGTTGGACGGGTGGCGCATGGTGTGGTAGGCCGCCCCGATGTGGGTTTGGGCAAACGGGCGCAGCACAGGTGATCGGTGTGCAGGCGAGGAAGGAGGTCAGTAGCACGAGAGGCGCAGGCGAGTGAGAGCACGTGGGCCTACCAAAAGCTGCGAGAGGCGATTTGTTGGTGTGGTGCGTCGTCGATCTTCGTTGTTGCTTCGTCGCCCTCTCGCTCGCCCTCTCGCTCTCTGGGCCCTCCGATCTCGATCTCTCTTGCGAGGAATCGGCGGTGTTGGACGGAGTGATATTTCGGTCATTCTGGAGAGGATCATTCTTGAATTCCATCCAGTTGCATGAGCAGTATGCCGAGGATTCGTGAAGTTGTACCAACACCGCTGCACAAAACCCGTTCTGCACATGGTGCTTGTACGGTACGCGGCGCGGTCGCAGGGTGCGGTGGGCAGGTCGCAGCTCATCCATAGTTCCTCGTTCCTTGCCGCTGTATGTTCTATTGTTTGCCTCCTCGCTCGCCCTCGCGCTCTCGGGCCTCCGATCTCGATCTCGATCGCGGGAGGGTGACTTCTTTTACCTTACTGGTGTGCCATCTCGTGTCTCTGTTCTACGCCGGCCATGAGTTGCGTGCTCTTCTGCAATGTCGAGTACCGCAGCACGCTGCTCGTGATCCCACTCACGCGCAGGGACACGACAATCGGCGAGCTCAAGGTCCTGCTCGCAGCTCATCCCAATATCAGACTGCCCGTGGCACAACAAGCCATCTTGCGCCAAGGCGTAGAGCTGCAAGATCATCAACTGGTCACAATCACTGGCACCGTGTTGCACGTCGTGCAGCGTCGTGCAGGTTCGACTTCGACGTCCGTCGCCGCCGCTTCTACCGCCACGCCGGCTTCGATGTGGAGGCGCCCGAGCCTCCAACCACTGCCATTGGTCTCGCACGACCTGCCCGCCATCCCTCAAGACGTGTTCGCCGCCAACACGTTCTTCGTGTGGTGCACGGCTCGCACGACACCATGCTTCTCCGAGGCGATGGTTCCCGTCGGAGAGAGCCACAACCCTCGATGCGCCTCTCCCGACGAGTGCGCGGCCCTCGATCGCCACGTCTCGATCGGACGAGACTCGACAGGCATCGCGTACCCCCAAGAGCTCCAGCCAGCGAATGCCAAGCCTCGATGCTCTCGATGCAGGAGCGAGATGGTTCTCATCGCCGAGCAGTGGCAATTTCGCCTTGCTACCTTGATCCGAGGCGAGTGCCTCCAATGCGGCACCTTCAACAGCATCGAGCTCGTGTTCTCATGTCGAGGAGATCTCTCTCGATCGATTGGAACATCATATGGCACGAGGCGCAACGTGTGTTGTTCTTCCGCAGCCCATTCGTTGCCAAACATCTTCCAACGACCTCGCGAGAGGAGTGACTTGCTTCAGCAAGTCATCCTGAAGCTGCAGCGAGTGTCGAGTCTCGCTCTATCGGCCATCACATCGGCCACAATCGAGCTCAACTGCCTCGAAGAGCTCTATATGCTCTGGGCCGAGGCTTCCGATGTCGCCGAGTCGATCAGGAACACTACGAGTACCATTCCGAACGTCAATCAAGCCATCGAGGCCGCCAATGCCGTGGCGAACAAGACGCGCGACTTGAGCGCTGCCAAGCAGCTCAATTCCAGGGCCGTGCTTAATCGACAACACGACGCCATCGTGCAGCTCACGTCGGCGGTCGATCAATGCGGCCGAGTCGAGACGTTGATCGAGCGAGAGCTCTCTCTCTCGCTCGACACTGGCCGTCCCGACTTGATCCAGCTCGAGTTCCATGGCTGTGTCGGAGATCGACCTCATCGCATCAACGCCAACGGCATTCGGCGATACATTGCCTCACAACCCACGATGAGATCGGCTCTCGCTCGCAACAATCGATCTCCCGAAGTGTTCGGCGAGTTCGTGGTTCGATGCTGCGAGCCAGGCTGTCCCGGCATCGTGTATCTTCCATCTTGTCGTCTCGCAGGCGATGAGATTTACGAGACGATCCGCAACTGGAGATCGAGCGAAGAGGCACTCTCTCGCGGAGCGATTCTATGTCCTCTTGGCGGATATCGATGTCGAGCTCCGTTCGTTCCCGACACTGCTGGACCATGTGTTCGATGTCGCTGGTGTCGAGAGGAGCTCTGCGAGGAGCATCAGATGGCATGGAGCTCATGTCCTCACGCCATAGCAATCGATGCGTCGATTCGAGCTCGCATCGAGGAAGCTCTCGCAGACAATGGCCGTCCTCGATGTCCGCACTGCAAGCGACCACCTCAAAGCCTCTCGAACCCAGACATGCAGATGGCTTGCACGAACTGCAATCAACTCTGGTGCTACAGCTGCGGCCGACCGACCACCGATCCAACAACTCACAACCGTTGGTGTCCGTCGAACATCCTCGAGCATCCTCTGTTCAGGTCGGCGAGTGCGCCCGAGTCGTTGGCGCGAGTCCATCGATCTCATGTGCTTCGTCGGCTGCAAGAAGTTCGCCGGCAGTGCGAGCAGCACTCGCCTGGTCGATTCGACGAGATTCTCGGAGCCTTCGCTCCGACCAAGCTCATCGTCGAGTACGATGGAAAACTCGGTCGAGCGGCATCAAATCCGATCACTCGTGCGGAAGTCCAAGAAGGCAAAGATAGCCGCTTGGACCAAGATGAGAATTTCGATTCTTGGAGCGCGTACATGTCACGTTCTGAAGCCTCTTCGTTTTCAAGGCTCGTGGAAGCCGTATGCAATATCTGGGAACTGCTTACGAAGAACGTTGCTCACGGCACGCAACCTTTTGTTGGAGCTATCCAACGAGATTCTGCCTTTGCTGACTTGCTGCAAGTAGCTCTTGAGTTCCTCGTCCAAGGTGCGGCCTCCAGACAGTGTTATCGACCGCTCGTGGGTTTCTTACATTGCAGGCGAACGTAGACGGGAGGACCACTGTTGATACCTGCAGCTCTTCTGCATCGGCCACAACCTCCAGATGGCAAACAACGACTGCACAGACGTCTGGCGGATCAGGAGGTGGCGGTGGCGGCGGCAGCGGCGGCGACGACGGCTTGGGACTGCCCGAGCATGCCCAAAGATTGTACCTGCGCCTTCGAGCTTTGCTGCGCCAACTGACCGGTACGCTGGCAGCTGCCTGTCCACGCATATGAGGCGCTGACGGACTGTCCCTCGATGATTGTCCTCGTCGCAGAGCAACTTGCGCATCTACCACAACACTTGCCTCTGCTCGAGGCACTCGAGCTGAAAGTCCGACGACTGGCCCTGCTGGTGGCAACCATCGAACGTCGCATACTCGACGACACGGTACTTACTCCAATCATCGAACGACTCGAGCGCCTCCGATTGTTGCTTGGAGTGAGCAGCATCGATGAATTCAACATCAGGGGCATCCCTCAATCGAGTTTTCATGGAGTTGAGCAAGTATCAGCCACGTTGAATGCAGACTTAACCGGCCGCACCGAGTACACGCTCAAGTTCGTTCCGCATCTCATAGGATCGGCTCGTGATGCGATTGCACGAGGAGAGCAACACCCGTCATTGCGCGAGTACACTCTGCTTTCTGGATTGCAGAGCCACCCGTTCATCGATCGGTTCCTGGTCGAATTCGTGTCGCACGGCCTTAGACCGCATCAAGATCAACAAACTCAGTTCTATGTGATGGAGCCTTGCGCCCAGTCGTCACGCGAGTTCCTGGCGCAATGCCCCGATGATCGACGAAACGTAATCAGCCGCTTGGTGTTGCACGTTGGTCTGGCTCTTCGACATCTCGTTAGGCGTAAGATCAATCATGGCCGCGTTACTCTGGACACCATCAGGGTCTCGTTCCCTGGCGATATGCGATTTGTATTGAGCGGCTTCCAGGATATGTGCCCTGTAGGCGACGACATTGCTCGAGTGTCAGTCGGATGCTTTGCGCAAGGAAGGTTCGATATGATTCCAGATCTGACGTTGGCGCCTCCCTTGGTTCGGAACAAACTTCGTGCCGCCCAAGCAGGCCAAGAGTTCGTCGTTGATCTCTCTCAACAACCTGCTCATGCACTTGCTCGGTTGGTTTTGGAGGCGTTGATGATGCTCTACAACTTGGGGGATGATGCGGATGACCAACCTTTGGAGTTGAATGAGACACGCGTTGAGCAACTCACTCAAGCTGGCGCTCTCTCACGCGAGCAACTGGCGGTGTTGGACGGAGTGACTCGTGATCCTCCTGACATTTCGGTCACTCTGGATATAATCATTCTTGCGTTCCATCCAGGCTTCGATTTTTCCCAGTTGGATGACTGGTGTCCCTGAACGATTCGGCTTATCCTTTGCTTGCACATCCAATCGTACCATCAACCTTTGTGTTATGTGTCGACGATTCGTGAAGTTGTACTTGTATTGTGGCTGTTGCTTCCAATACACGAAGGTCAGACGTGCTTGGCCACTTGACTCTACTCTCTCAAAGAAACGACATCATGTGATACACCAACGCCTCGGACAGCATGGCCAATATCGATCTCGACTCCAACCATCGAATCGATACAATCGTCTCGACGGCCTCTCGCACTTGACGCGGTCCTCGCCGATGCCTCGTCGCGCCCCATCGATACTCTGTTGCAATCCCAATCCAATCAATCAAACGAGCTCTCAGCTGGTGATCGATGAGCAAGCGAGTAAGTCCGTAGAAATGGCGGCGCAGGCGGGCCAGCGGAGAGATGCGTTGAGCAGAGCCGCACCGTTTGCTAAGCCAATAGGCCCGGTAGAACAGACAAGTACTCTTGCTAAAAAGACCACTCTCGTCGCGGTCTACTGCTCCTGCCTTGTACTAACTTTCCGCTACATTCGCCAGACAGAAGCAAGGGGGATAG
>Ga0209935_1004261_pt1 | contig 13409 bp, 20 predicted proteins | sample ThiBio_1000_plan_2_FD_183958 | JGI IMG/M metagenome (GOLD analysis project Ga0209935, IMG submission 183958) | Wastewater bioreactor microbial communities from Cape Town, South Africa - Thiocy_cont_1000_plan (SPAdes) | ecosystem: Engineered > Bioreactor > Thiocyanate-remediating >... | reverse complement strand
ACAAGTGAACTTAGAAGCGCGTCTTTTCTGGAAAGATGACCAAGAAGTATTCCATCCGGTCTACGAGCCAAATGAACCTGTGGCTGTGCTGTGTGTGAATGTTTACTCCCGGTCGAAAAGTACCTCTCGAGATGAGTTGACACCGGAAGCAACAATTGAGTACCTTCGAATCGCGCCACGGAGAGCAGTTCCGGTTACTGGAGAGCCCCTCTTTGCAATAGCATATATCAAAGGCGCGATTGCTCCCGCCGAGTGTGTAGAGATTATTTTTCCTGGAAGGAATCCCAGAGATAAAAAGGTATTAGTTCAAGTATTCTGCAAGCGCCTGATCTTACAGTCATTATTTCCTAGTCTGTAGAAATTACTGAGCGCGGCCGTGGCGGTAAATTAACAGTCAGCGTTCCACACGATTTCCTTCCCCTGGGCGTTGCGGTGCATACATACCTTAGAGTTGGCGGCCTCCATGTATACGGTAAATGCAATGCGATTCAATACTGCTTGCTGCCAAATGGGTACAGTCTAGAAGCAAGCGCAGAACCTCTCGATCCTCTTCCACCTGAACCAGATCCGGATGATGCAGATCCCATGGATGCCGAAGGTGCCTAAGATTCGTAATATTCTGTATCGCTAATTTTGATTTTCAATTTTTCAGCTGCCGATTTCATACCGTATCATCCCAAAGTCGATGGCCCTCTCACGATGAAGCTATTAAAACAAATTACGAAGCGGGAATGCTATCAACGGGTGGGATTCAACAAAATGATTGTATCGGCATATGTGGGAAATGAATCCTTAGTGAGAGAACTTCTGCATAAAGGCTGGGATCCTAATGAGGCGGATGTTAATGGACGTTCAGCAATTTGGTGGGGTAGCAAAGGCTGAGTACCCTATATTTGGGTTAGTATTGCTAGCATATGCTCACTAATATTGCAAAAGGAACGCTTCCCCATTTCACCCTCTCGGGCATTTCCTGCCGGGGATCAGGAGAAACAGACGAGGCAGAGAAATGAGTCACGGGATATGGAAACTAATGTCCCTGAGCTACCTGGCAGGCCACAGGGTAAATTTTCTCTCCTTGTGCCTGTATTAAGAACTTTCAGCGTTGGAGAGGGTTGCCCTTCGCAAGGAAAGTTCGCTAGTGCTCGACTCCACAGAAATCAATCTTGGCGAATACATTGCTTGCTTACCCAACAACTCAACAGGTATAAGGAGTTAGTCAACAATGACTATCTGGGTAACAGGTGGCCTCAAGACTTTCCTCGAAAACCTTTCGTTTCAAAGCGTTATCTGATGCTTGAGCTTCTCGCGCGATTGGGCAGCTGTTTCAATGATCAGAACATGGAACGATTGTCCACAGAAGTTTCTAGGGTGCACCAGCTGTTGGAAAAGGGACCGGAGAGAATATGCGAGCGGAGATCAGCGATATTTGGGGAAAGACGACTTGTGGACTGGAAATCTCAACACAGGACTCCAAAGGGAGCGAGAAACCAAGCTAGAGCAAGGTGCAAGAGGTCAAGCTTGGTCAGATATCGAGAGTCCGATGTTCAGAGACCGGCACGACAACACGAATGAGGAATGGGAAGTTGAAGAGGATGAAGAATTCCGCGAGCTTGGCGTTCCTTTGTCACAGAGCTGGAACTGCGCTGTTCTAGCACAGAGCGGTTGAACGAACTCATGACGAAGCATGGCTTTACAGTGAGAGAGAGAGGGAGGACAGCATACAAGCACTGTTGGCATTCTCGGAGGCTGTGCAAGATTTCGAGGCCGGGTATAGGGATGCACAACAAGATGTAGTCACTCCATCCATGTTTGATATCAGTGGCTTGTTTTTTGAAATTGACAGAGCGAGTGGCACAATGAACGCCGCTGTATGTGATTCAATGATTAAGCATGGTGCCCGATTGCCGACCGCTCCAGAACAAGCGATGATCAACAAGCTGCAGCAATTCCTCATGTTCTCTACAAGACGAGCTGTCACTGTCACGCAGTTCGTGAGCCCTTCCTATGCAACAGCCCTCGAGCAGCTTATCCATCGTTCTGTCAACGCTCTTCCTTGTCACTTTGCACAAAGTCGCCTTCGGCTTATCTCTCTCTCTTCCCTGCCTTCATCAACAGACTGAGCGCACGACAAGTGGACTTTATGCTGGCATCATTTTCCCTCTTCTGCTTCGTCACGCAACGTCCACCACCGTTTCAGACTTTATTTCTTTGCTGAACTGTGCTTTCTCTTCCGCGGTCTGGTCGACATCCTTGCTGCTCACCGAGGCACGGGAGGTGTTGCGCATGCTCTCGGAACGGCCTCCTGTGCACGCACTTAATGCTCTCCGAACGTTCCTCAATAAAGCTAAGTGTGAAGTGGACTAACCACTTACACTGGTGGCTTTTCCAACTGCGGCATAATGATTCAATAGAAGGAAAAAGCCTTGCCAAGGTTGGTTTGGTAAAGAAACACAATTGCACCCTCTACGAGGCATAATAGATCTATTCATATTACTACTAGCCGTTCTTCTTTTGTGTAGCGTCTTCAGGTTTATCCGTCCCCAACCAAAGGACAATGTTCTCATACGCTCCAGCGAGTCCCGCCTCTAACTGCGTCTGACTCCTCTCTCTGTCAAAGAAATCAAAGATCTCCTTGTCCGCAAATCGTTTTGAGAAGTGAATCAACACAAAAGTCACTTGTGGATTCTTGATGACGTGACGCTTGAGGTCCCTAAGTTATAGGGTAGCGTACGTGAGGTCAAACTTAAAATTTAAGTCAAGAACATACTCCCAATGATTGTGAAGACTCCCTGCTGCGGCTTCTTTGTGGTCAGGTGTGAAGAATGTGCATTCAACGAAGATGACAGGATATCGAAGCAGTTGCTCTCCGTAGTCCTGAAAGACCTTATCTGTTGTGTCGCCAAGAAATGCGAAGAGGGGCAAGAAGACATCCTCGTTGAGTTCGACTCCCTTCTTCCTGAGTTCCCCCAATTCTTTGCCAGGCCTTCCCTTGAATTCATCTTTCAAGCGGCTTCGTTTCTCGGAAAATAAATAGCCCACTGAAGTCACAGGGTGTTCGCAGTTGATGATGTCCACCTTGTAATTGTTGATGATGTGGGACTCTCCGGCTTCCACCGGGATGTAGTTGTACCCTCCTGATCGATCCTCGAAAGCTTTTTTGTTTGAGTTTACATAAAGAAGACAGAAGGTAAAGTTTACCAGAGCTTTCTTGATTCATTTGGTTCATGCCAGCAACGTAGCCTTCGATAAAAGGAACAGCCGGTTTGGGTGCATAGACCTGAGATTCGTTACTTTGTTGGGAGAAGATGGGAAAGGTGAAGGGGGTGACATACGTGCATGGTTTTGTTTCGGTTAACCAAAAGCGGAAGCATCATAGCATGGTCAGTGTCTTCATAAGACCGTAAGATAAGAGGAGGGGAGAGAAGGGATGGGGAAGACACGCACGGGAGTGGGTGATGAAGACCCGCTCAGGCTTAATCTGTGAGGTGGGCACCCCCGCATCCAGAAACCATCGAAGCTCTTTGATGTAGAAGCCCTAAACGGGTGTCAGAGTCACTTCAAGGTTAACCCATTTCTGAGACTTACCGTCGCTTCACCTGCGCGTGAGTAACCTGAGATGGTGAGGTTGGTTCCTTTGATCTTCCACGACTTCCACTCGCTCGGGTCTTGCATTCTTGTGTTTTGTCCGTCGTTTTTTTCTTTCAAACGATCGCCCCGTTTCTGAAGGAATTCTTCTTATTGGGCCTAGTGACAAGGCATCATCCATTGGTGCGAAGGCACCTTCTTGCTTCACTTCATCTCTTCATTACAGGAATAGAGTTCCTTCGGAGGGGTGGTTTCTTCCACCCAATGGGAGTGAGCTTGTCATCAAAATCTCCAGCAGAGAGAGGAAGGAAGAGGAGGGTGTTTCAAGCGACAAGAAGAAATGAGTCTTTCTAGAGAGAAGTTGGTGGGCGAGGCAAGGCGACAGAAGCTTGCTGAACTGCCAGAGTGGAAGGAAGTTGAAGGCAGAGATGCCATTCAGAGAAAGTACATCTTCAAAGATTTCAAGCAGGCATGGGCCTTCATGTCAAAGGTAGCGACTAAGGCTGAAGAGGTACCTTATTCTTTTGTCCCTTTGTATCATTTGCGACGCAACCGCTCACTGCCTCGTTCTTTAATCAAGTTGGATCATCACCCCGAATGGTTTAATGTATACAATCGCGTGGATGTTACGCTTGCCACTCATACCTGCCAGGGTGTATCGGAGTATGATACTACACTAGCGAAGGCCATGGAGGCTTATGCGTCTGAGGTTTGAGGTGAATAAAAGTAGGCTTGAAGGAGACCTTCTCGCGTCTTTTCCCTTCTTCGAAAAGAGACGAGAGCTGAGCAAGAGAAAGGAAGCAGCTGGGCAGTGACCGGTCCCAACCATGGAGGCTGTGCTCGCAAGGTTTTCTTAACTTCTGCCTGTGTTTGTCGTTTATGAGGCTTCATTGTCCCGCGTCGTCAGGCGTTAAAGCCATTTGCAAAACTTTACCCAACACTTTAAATGAGATTTGTGTCGCTAGAAGAGGATTTTGGCTGCTAAGCTCATACATAATTTTTTCCTTTAGCACTCTTGTGAGCGCAGAAAGGGACCCAAAGATACAGCAAGCCTTTGAGCTCTGTGTGATGCTAATCGACAGTTCTACTGACGCGAGGTAAGGATCAATCCAAGATCTTAGCCCCTAATGATTATCAACGCGAATTAGGGTGTTGAAACAAGCAGAGCAAGGATTAGTTCACCTCTCGACAGCTGATCACTCGATAATGCCCATCGCAATGCAAAAATTTCTTCAAGTACTGGGTGATTTGAAAAATTACAGGTTAGTTACTGTTTCCTGAGGATGCAAAACTCAATAATGTCCTAGATCCACTCCGCGGCGCTATGCGGTTCTTTGTATAGGATATCTGACATGTAAATTTCAAGAGCTCGCTGTCCCCGCAACGGAATTGCTAATGCAGGTTTGAATCTCAGTTTAATTGTTGTATTCCTGAGTTTCTTCCCCAAGCTCGCGAAGCGGAAAACGGATAAAAGTCGCTACGTGCGGAAAGCTGGTATGTAATTTGTAGATTGATTTGGAAATCTATGTTAACAATACGGATTCAAGCCTTTTGCGCATTGAGTCGGATAGGGAAGAAATATCCTACCTTCCAAAAGGTCTTTGTACCATTATTTACACAGTGCTATGAGGTAGGATCTTTAACTCTATGAAGGAGTACAGACTCACGCAGAGACAATAACAACACCTCCATAGAATCCTGCGGAGAAAGAGAGTGTGAGGTTGGGGGTGCTGATTGGGTTCGGCAGGATGGCGCAGAGCAATTCGCTTCTTCGCTGTCAAATGATAGGGGAATGGATTAAGGTAGTTCCTATATACTCTATCATCTTTACGTCCTAAATTGATATGTGGGTGTAGGGATGCAAAGGGGAGCATTTCAAACAAAAATGGGCGGGAATGAAAGGACTCGGACATGCAAGTTATCCGACAGGGAGTACGCTATCTCTCAGCCCTTCATGTTCTATTCAAAAAATTTTAACATTTATTTGTTCTCACTCAGATGTAATCAACGACCCCATTGTAGAACGGTGTTGTTTCACTATGGCACTCCAGCTATTAAACGTATCTAGCATAGCTTCTTCGAGAAAAACAACCGAGTACGTAACTTATTTATACTTATATGAGTTTGTAATATTACTATTTTAGTGATCCCTGGCAATCATATGATGTATATATGGTACACTATGCTGCTATAACAGCACTGGGACTCTTAGTGAGAGCTGATCCAGGTAGGCAACGTTGCCAAGCCTTTGTTCGTTTTCTTCGAAATTGTTGTTGTTGACGTACGGATTATTTGTAGAGGGTTGGTGGAATGAGCTCTCTGGCATTTTAGGAAAAGTTCTATTGGACCCCAGAAGAGCAACGGCGGTGAAATCGAGAGTCGCTTTAACTTATGGGAAACTCGGAACGTATTTGCAGCCAGGTACCCCCTACTTCAAAGCAATCAAAGTACGTTATACCTCACAACAATACCCCCTGCGTTTTCTTATTCCTTCCTTTGAAAGAAAATCCTCCTTGAATTGGCTGGATCGCAAGAACCTGTGATAGCTGAGTGTGCGTATTATGCATTATGCAACTTTGCCTTATCACACAAAAAACTGGTATCTATTTCTTACCCTCCGCTCATTCTCCATCTCTCTCTCTCTCGCTCTCTCTCTCTCTCTCTCTCTCTCTCTCATTAATATCTTTGTTAAGTATCCTCGAGTGCTGTCTATGTATGATGCAAAGCTAAGCAGCCTCGGTCAACAGTCGACACAAATTCCATCTGAGCCAGTCGAACAGACATTAGGACGGTTTCTTCGTGGCTGGTGCAAATTAATCGCAAAGGATGAATGGCCGCTGCCCCTCGCAACGGGATCGGTTATCTGCCTTCACACCGACGATCGCTTGACCTCCGATCCTCTCGCTGCCCCTCCACCTCCCTCAACCGCCACTACAGGGCAACAACACATACAACAGGGCGCAACAATAGCGACTAAACAACACCCCGCAACACAGGAGACTCTCGCACAGACTCCTCTTCCAGTTCAACAAGCCGCCCCTACCACCGATGAGATGATTGAGGGTCCCGCGTTGTTGGAGTTGTGCACCGACTTCTCCTCTTCCGTGCTGGAGTGCCTGTTGCAGTTCCTTAGAGATATCAACCTCTTCGACTCCCCCGAATTCAGGACACAGTTGGCCATGCTTGTGGGCTACTACAAGGTACTATAGTGCATGCTTTGAATTCTTGGCATTGTTTTTCTTTAACTAACAATATCTCGTCTTTTTCAAAGTCTCGAGATCAAAGCACTCCGATTGACCAAAAAGGATTATTAAATCATTATCAAATATTGTTGGCCATGGATAATCAAAGAAGGGTAACTACCTATACCAAATTTGATAGCAAACACACGTGCTGATTGATTTAAAATAGAATATTGCGGTGAACGTGATGAAATTCCCTGAGCGGCTGCAGGACGCTGAGTGGCTATCGCAAGTGCGGCCGGTTATAGCTGGCGCAACCCAACAACAACACTCTATGGATCACAGCGGGAATGATGACCCTGCGAGAGGAATCAAGAGAAAGGCGGATGACATAGCGCCCACCACAACACTGCACCCACAACACCCACAACAACAGCAACACCATTTGCTCTCGCAGACACACAGTGAGCTAAGCAATCATCACGCAGCATCTCCGCAGGAACAACCATTGCATATGCCACCACAACACATACAACACCCACACCCTGAGCACCAGCAGCACGTGCAACAGTTTATTGTCGAACAACACCGGCCACCAGAACAGGGCTATGATCCTCTACAGCCTCATCTCCCGCCAGATGCAGTCCACTCGCAGCCTCAACAACAATTTCAACAACCTCAACATATGGACCATTTTCAACCGCATCAGCAACAGGAACTACCACACTCGCAGCCTCAACAACAACTACATGCTGAGCTATATCACCCGCAACCACAACAACCTCAACAGCAACAACACTTTACATTTCATCAGGATGCTCCTCATCATCATGCACCGGCCGAACTCTTCTCGCCCCCTCAACCCCATTTCCAACAACACCCTGAAAGTCAAGAAGCCGCCTTTCACCATCAACAGTTTCAACAACAGCAGCCTCCGCATACTGAGCAATATATTCAACCACAACAACACCCACCCTCTCAGATGATGCACTCCTCCTTTCACCCACAACAACAACAACACTCACAGGACATGGGATTTCATCAGCCGATGCCGCATGACGAGTCCTTCAATCTACAACAACAACCCCAACTACAATTCCTACAACAACAGCTACAACAACAGATAGAACAACAACTACAACAACAGCAACACCAACAGCAGCAACAACTTCAACAACACCAACAACTACAGCAACTGCAACAACAACTCCAACAGCAGCTAGAGCAGCGGCTACACCAACAACATCAACAACAGCAAATGGGACTACGGCCACCTCCTGGCGGCTTCGGGCAACAACCTGGCCCAGGGTATCCCTTCATGCGACAGTAATCTGATTGATATTTATTTTTCTTTGTTGTTGCGGGGTGTGAGTGGGGTGGGGTGGGTGGGGGAGGTGAGTGTGCGGGTGTGCGGGGACATTTTTCTCAGCCTAGGAATAAAAAAGTAAGATGAAGGGAAAGTATCAATTCTTCTATGAGATTGGTTGGGTATCATACCTGGTAATTTTTCTACAGGGTTAAAAAGGCATGCCAAGACAATAGCGACACTCACACCCCCCAAACAAACTGACAAAGATGCGGATGTATTTTCACGCCTCCACAGAGGACGACTATGTCCTCTTTGAGCAATGGTAATTGTCCCTCACAACAACGGATTACGCTAATCGATTTACATTAGGGTTCCAACAACCTGGGCGGGATACTTTACGACTCTGCTTGCTATCATGTGTATAGGAATTGGACACTATGCACTCAAAGTGGGACGCATGCTCTTCGAGCGCTATTGCGCAGGGCGCTTCAACACGAATCCAAAAAGCGAAGCATATGCTGCCGGGATTGAACTCAATGAGCTCAATCATCGGTCTCACGACGACGACACAGAAGACACAGTGACACTGAATACTCCCCGTGTCACACCAGAGTGGCGAAAATATTCTATATGGCCTCTCCTTCGGGTTCCTTTCTCGTGGAAGGTAGATCTTCCCCGTGCCATTTTAGTATCTCTCGAGCTTGGGGTAGGACTCTCCTTGATGCTTGTAGCTATGACCTTCAACATAGGATACTTCATCGCAATATGTTGTGGAGGTCTTGTGGGTTCCCTCCTCTTTGGCCGCTATCTTGTATAGCGACTAAAACGAATTGTACATTATTTTATTTTTGTCAATACGAGAACAACACATATTTAAGCTACCTCGTTGAAGAGAGCCCCAGAAGGTTTATCTGCACGTATGTAGGGATGTGTTAAGTTGGTCTGTACTTCTTTGTGGCTGTAAGGATCGGTTCCTGCCACCATGACAATATCTCGCATATCTCCCTCTACACGATGTATAGAACACAACAGAATAGTAAGTGATAGGGTTATCGATCGATAAACTGAGAAGAAAGAAAAGAACTCACGTATTTCTTTGGGATCTAAGCGGCCATCCCAATCCCAAGGTAAGTACGACTCAGCACTCATGTAGTGAGTAGCTAGAGCTCGTCTGAAATTGTCTTGGGTGACATTGGGTAGGGATCTATGCAGGAGGTAACCATTGAAGAAAACGGCCTCTCCGCTCTTCAACTCAACCGGAACAGCATCTGCCTCGCCCCAGGGATACCCGAAAGCTTATAGAGGAAAAGGGGTGTCACAACACACGCAGAGACACTCAAGTACTTTTGCATACCTTCGCCAGCGACATCGAATCTCGAGTCGTTGTGAGGACGTTGGGGATAGAGGACACCTGGTTGATGAGACTTAGGGATCACCCAAAGGCACCCGTTGTCGATTGTTGCGTTGTCCAAAGCTATTTGCTCTGCGTTAGACGACAACAAAGCAATGCTTCTTACCAATCCATACTCCACACAAGGATCTGTCCCTAGTGGGTATGTAGTACTCATCTTGATGCCATGCTTGGCCTGGCTTACCAGGGCCTTTAACAAATATCATCGTCTGTTGTTGAAGGTAAGGTTGGGAAAGGGAACTTCACATCTTTTGCTGAATCATACCTGCATTGATTTCACATTCGGGCTGACTACTTGGGTGAGAACCTCGACGATTAGGGGATGGCTCAGCGATTCATAGATGAGCTGGCTCATTTTATGTGGGAAATGAAACGCGAGGTACTTTCTGATGATATCTGCGTCGGTTTCGCCTTCCAGGATAGGTTGTAGCCCCTTAATTTCGCTTTGGATTTGTCAGATCATATACAAAAATTAACGTGCAATTGTACCCTCTATTGCCTTTACATATTGAGAGAAGTTCGTCCAAGATCTTTTCGACCTCCTGCGGCGTAAAGACGGTGCGTATAACGTAGCCCTTCTCGCGGTATTCTTGGCGCAGATCAGCTTTCTCTTCCATCGAGTCTGTTCCAAGAATCGAAAACAAGAGGGGAATGGAAGGAGGGCTGAAGCTGGTGCTAGGGTCGTCCTCCAAGTGGAGACAACAGGTATGAGGCGCGAGTTTGGCTTATTCTAATTTGTAGCTGCTTATATGAGTGGCTTCCAAGATTCTACGTGAGCATTATCCTGAATTTTCCACTTTGGTAGCGGATATCGACGAGAAGGCGATTCGCCATCCAGATCCACAACAGATGACATTGTTGATCGCTGAAGCTAAAGCTGATGCCCTCCTTTCCAAGGTATAACCTTTAATTTTGCCATAAAATTCACCTACCTGCCCTTTGAAGAGGAAGATCCAGGAACCTTCGCTCTTAATCACATCTGACCAAGTAATCGTCTGTAACGGGAAGGTGCGAGAAAAGCCAGTTGACGCAGAGGAGTGCCGAGCATTTTTGCGAGCCTATGCGACGCACCCAGCTGAGGGTATGATTTCGTCCATTAATCTTTGATTTGCTGACATACAATGCATAGCGATTTGTGGCGTGGTTGTTACAAACACAAAGACGGGTCTGTATTTAACTCCAGTTGCTTCATTCGCGCTAATATTGTTGAGTATAGGAAAGCGGGTCAAGAAGGTAGCTATCGCAAAACAGCACTTCAAAGAGATCCCCGAATGGAAGATCGAAGAGCTGATAGCAACGGGGGACGTGTTGTATTGCAGTGGTGGGTTCGCCATCGAGCAGATGGAAGGATTCCTTGGAGAGCTTGAAGGAGAGAGGGAGACTATAATCGGAATGCCCGTGGCTGTGACAAAGGAATTGCTAGAACTTGCTGTTGCTGTCGATTCCTAATTAAAGTCTATTTGTAATACCTTTGTGGTGCTTTGTATTCATGCTTTCGTTTTCGTTGCGCCAAGCAAGAGTTATCATCAAGGGGGAAGAAGACCATGTATGTATGTGTGAGTACTTGATGCCTCCTCGGGAGAATAAATAACTTGTACACCTATCTATCCGCCTCTCGGTTCCTCTTCTATTTTACAAGAAAAGAGACGCGCTTAAGGAATACCGTATGGCGCTATGCCAATCTTTACTTCCATAGTTTCCCCTCCGAAGAGTTGAGGGCGAATATATACATCGTCACGAATCCTCATCCTCAGCCTCATCTTCATCATCTTCATCTTCTTTTTCATCTGTGGTAGGGGTAAGGGGCTGTTGATCTGCTTGTTGTTGTTCTTCGGGTTGATTTTCGCGGTCAGATACAACAGGAGATGCAGCGGAGGGTTTTAAAGCTTCAACGAGGATACTCAAATAGCGGTCGTTTTCTTGTTTTTTTTCTTCGCTATCCTCATCGAATGACAAATCCAATAGGATGCCATCTTGTTGAGGGCGAGGTGGTAGTGGTGGGACCGGAGAGTGGGGAGGCAGAGGTGGTGGCGTTTGCTGAATTCCTGATCCGTTAGGTCGTGGAGGTAACGGCGGAATCCTTGTCCGAATTTCGTCGCTGCTGTATTGATGCCCATCTTTGTTCTTTTCCTTCTCCTTCTCGTTTACTTTTTCTTTTCCTTGTAGGTCATCAACTCTTGATGGTCTCGACGGAAGTGGGGGAGCAGAAGAGGCTGGGCGAGGAGGAAGTAACGGCGGAATGGTTGAATCCGGTAAGAATTTCTTGTTGGAAGGCCGAGGAGGAAGAGCCGGTACTATAGGGGATGAAGGGACCGTGGCCTGCATACAGACTGAAGTCGTAAGAACCGTAGCGGTATGGCCACTTGCTTGCTTCGGGTTACAGCCACAACTACAACAAACTTTGTAAATTGCGTCTTGTTCCAGGAATTCCAAGAACTATCGGTAAATTGGTGTCGGGTTAAAAGCGATTTGTGTGACAGAAGTTCAAAGGAACGAGAAGGGGAAAGAGACTAGTTATGTTTAGTTCTAATTCCCCTTGTGGCAGTAAGCGCCACAAAGAAACGGGTGAGAGTTCGCCGCTAGCTACACCCGCGCACGGATCACCGCTCGTAAAATCAAAAGAGGATGCAGCGTTCGAGAGATACTTAGCTATGGCCCACATTGCCCAACGCAAGGGAGATTTTGGACATTTGACCGACCTAGCACGCCATAAAGCCATCGAGGATGAATCCGCATCTGAGCATTCTGACTTATCGTTTTCTTCTGTGTCTGACGATGAAGACGAAGACAGCGACGTGATAGACGAGTGGGCACGGCTCTCAGAGGAAAAAGCAAAATCACACAAGTATCCATCCTTGAATATATTAATCCTTATCGTCGGATCTCGTGGGGATGTACAGCCATTCATATCATTTGCACAAGGATTACTACAACGGGTAAATGTTCCCAATACAATTAATTTTGCTTAACATATCAACCTTTGATAGGGTCACAAAGTGCGGTTAGCAACACACAAGGACTTTGCAGACTTCGTTAAGAACAACGGTGTTGATTTCTTTCCGCTAGCTGGCGATCCAAAAGAATTGATGGCTTTTATGGTCAGGCATCCAGGTAAAATTCGAATTGTATTCACGCAAATCTTCTAACGCTCGTCGATTAGATATGATTACTGTAGATCGCAACGAAATCCGAGCGCAACGGCAAATGGTAGGACCCTTGATTATCGCATTGCTTACTTCGAATCGCAGATGTCAGAGATTTTTGATTCCGTTTGGGAAGCAGCAGGTGGAGGGGATCCACACGGGTATCGCCCGGATGTGATTGTCTCAAACCCGCCGGTACAAGTACACGTTCATGTAGCTGCAGCTTTGCAGGTACACCCCTTGCTCTCGCTTACTCTCCCTCTGTGTAGGGAGTATGTTGCAACTCACTACAACTTTTTTTAAAGGTCCCTTTACAAATGGTATTCACAATGCCATGGAGCCCAACAGACGATTATCCCCACCCTCTCGCGCCGAGTCATGCCTTATATGGCAACAAGCGCTCCTATTGGGTTGTAGATGGTACCGTTCACTTCCCCCAACCCCCACAACATCGCAACACAACACTCCCCACAATCGTTGGCGTGTATAGGAAATATTCCTTTACACTTGTATATTTTGTGGCAAACCAAATACTCCTCTTTAGAAATTGTTAGTAGTGTCTAAATTACCACACACTATTAATTCCTTCGGAGCGAGAACACACCTTCACACAACATAACACACACACACACACACACACACACACACACACACACACACACACACACACACACACACACACACACACTCACTCACTCACTCACACACACACACATACACACACACACACACACACACTCTCTCTCTCTCTCTCTCTCTCTCTCTCTCTCTCTCTCTCT
>Ga0209935_1004260_pt1 | contig 13412 bp, 16 predicted proteins | sample ThiBio_1000_plan_2_FD_183958 | JGI IMG/M metagenome (GOLD analysis project Ga0209935, IMG submission 183958) | Wastewater bioreactor microbial communities from Cape Town, South Africa - Thiocy_cont_1000_plan (SPAdes) | ecosystem: Engineered > Bioreactor > Thiocyanate-remediating >... | reverse complement strand
CCGAGTTTGCATCGGGCGGTCGTTCGAGTCTTCGACGCAGCTTGCGATCGGTCGATCGACATGGAGCACGAAGCCGCAGTCGAAACATCATGTCGGTCGGTGTGCCTGTGATACTGGCCGTGTTGCTACGAGTGATTGTCGGCTCGTACATGGCCGCTGTCAACGGTACGCTGGCGCCAATTCGAGTGACAGTGACGGCAGTGGCGTCACTCACGCGGGTTGATTGTTGCCTGCACTAGAGCAAGCCCATGTCGCACACTTTGGCCGTAAGCTATTGACGCAGATTGGCAGCGAGTTCTTGTTGCTATTGCTGCCATTGATCTACTTGATTCGCAATCAACGACCACCGCGAGTGTCGCACTCTACCGTACGTGAGCAAGCTCTTGCTCTCTTGCTCTTGCCTCGTAGTCGCTGATGAGGTCACTGCTGTCTTGTGGTCTTGTGCTTGTACAACCACAGCGCTGGCACCAAATGGTCATCTTCATCCAAGCTCCGATCTTGCTGGTTCTTCAATACGATGGCACTGGATTGTACGAAGCCACTCCCCTGCCTCCGCCCTTGCTCTGTCAGCCTCTCACTCGCCAGGATCGTGCCTCGAATGCAGTACTCTCGACACGCCATTCTATTGGCTCATAATGTCGTTGGCACTCTTCTCGGCCTCGCACATGCACTCGGCATGGTTCTGCTTGTGCATCTCGACCGTGCAGGGTTGGCCGAGCGACTTCCCCGACGATCCGCTCGCCTTCTCGATGATGGTCTGTCGTGCCATCGCCCCGCCCGTGCTGGTGGCCGTCTTCTTGCTGCGCTTCACTCTCGCACAGATGAACATGTACGATCACGATCATGATCTGGTTTCGTGTCACTGACTGACAATCCGCCTTACTGCATGAACTGCATTAGTTTCAAGGCCGCCTGGAGACTGGGAGTGTACTCGGTAATTGCCTTGGCGATCGTGATCGTCGGAGCTCCCGAATGGCTTCCGGCATCACTCGAAGACCCATTGGTCGCCATCCGCAGCACGGTATTGGAGTTCGTCACGTCGATCTCGCCGCTGAGCACGTCGCTGGTGGCGCAAGTGCGCCAAGAGCCTCTCAAGCTGCTGTCCTACAAGCCCGCCATCTTGATGCTCGACCAGCTGCACTCCACCGTGGTCGCACTGGCCCACAACATCCCGCTGCTCGTGAGCACCATCTTCTCGGCAATCACAGCGCACGTTCTTTTGGTGCTGGACCTGTGCTCGGAGCTCAGTGGTTCGAGCGATTACGTCGCGACCTTGCTGGCCTGGCAGCACGCCATCACTCGCTCGATCACGGACCTCGCAGCCTCACAATCCAACACCAATCTCTCGTACGTCACTCTCGCACTCGCGCTGCCGATCACAGCAATCATTCAATCAATTCCATTGCTGATGCTGATGCGCGAATGCTGCACGTAGCTTGATCCTCGCCGTGGGATTGACGGTGGTGTGTCTGTTGCTCGGTCGTGGCGTGTCGGGCGTGAGCTACAGCCTCAAGCGACACTACAAGCGACTCTTGGTGGCCTTGACGGCCTTGAGCTTCCAGTTGCTCGCCCTGTCGTCGGTCTCGGTACTCTGGCGCTTCTACGAAGGCCTCGCCACAACCGACTCGTCCGTGCAGGCCATCGGTCGCGCTTACGTCAGCGTCCACAACGAGCATGTGACGCCGCAGATCGTGTGGCTGCTCGTGTTCTCGTCGCTGTTGCTGTCGTTACAAGTGAGGTTCTCTCGCGCCATCGCGCCGTTGATGGTATTGGTGCAGGCCTTGGCGGTGCTGTCGCTCGTTATCACGAGGCTGTCGCTGCTGCCATTCGTGGCCTTGACCGTGCTGTACATTGCCGTCGTGCCGAGTGCTCCTCGCTTCTCGGTCGGCAAGATCATTTGGATGGTACGTCCAACGCATCAATGCCTTCCACTCGACCTGGCTCACTCACTCACTCACTCACTCACTCACTCACTCACTCACTCACTCACTCACTCACTCACTCACTCTCTCGTTGTGCGGCGACAGTTGTGCATGACGTGTTTCGCAGCGTTGTTTGTACTGCAAGCACTTCTGATCGCGATGCCCGATCGATTGACAGCCATCGTACCCGAGCTGCCACTCTACGTTCATGCTGCGATCGGCGTCTATTGTGCCGTTCACTATGTCGTTGCCTCGTTGCTTTGGAACAAGTCGCTCATCGTAGCGGCGTAACTCATTCACTTACTCTCGAGCTCACTCACTCACCAGCTCGCGAATATCCGCGGTCCAATCAGTTGTGTTGTTGCTGGCCAGTTGATGATGATTGGCGTCATGATTGGCTTGCGGATAACTCAGTGCGAGCGTGTACAATACAAGGTTTCGTTCGTTCGTTCGTTCGTTCGTTACTCTCATGGGCTGTCATGACCGAGAGGCATCTTACAAGTACGCAAAGATTTGGAACAGCAACTCGTTGGGCAGCAGCGATACCGCGGACTCGTGATGCAGATGACGAAGCGTCGTCAGCAGCTCGATGGCTCGTCGTAACTGAGGTGGGCTCCAGCAATGCCTCTCGACCGTCCAATGGAACTCTACTCAGCGTCGTTGTGTGTCAGCAGTCGCAAGTTGTTTGTACGTGAGCCATCGATGATCGAGCGAACCTCTGGTGTTGATGATAGCGCGAATGCGGGCATGCTTGGCCAACTTATCCGGTGTTCCACATCGAGTATACTTGAACAGTGGCTACGCGGCCATACACAATCATACGAGATCGATTAGACACCGATGTCGGTCGATGGCGCGTACGACGTTCGATGTCGCTCGGTCGAGATACCTTGGCTTCGTTGCTCTTGTCGGCGCCATGGTCGATGAGCAACTCCACTGCACGACTGCATCCTCGCATGGCAGCGAGATTGAGAGCGCTCCAGTTGTGCGAGTTGGTCGCGTTGACATCGACTCGCGCAGCCAGCAACGCTTCTATCATCTCGAGGTTGTCGTACGACGCGGCCAGCATCAATGGCGTGCGTTCGTGCTCGCTCTGGTTCACGTCGACGGGCGTCGTGAGGAGTTGTTGCAGCGCTTGCAACGAGCCGCCTGCGATCGCCCTGTGAAGAGGCTGCCGATATCTGTATTCTGCTTCCGTCTGGAGATGAGGTCGTCGTCCAGCCATGTTTCAGAGAGTAGCACGTGCGTGTGTACGAGAGAGTGTGAGAGTGGTGTGAGTGGAGAGAGGGACATTGAATGGGAAGAAGTGCAGATCGAATGCGGAAGAAGTGCCGATGCCGCATCGGAACAGTAAACAACACGTATCCCTCATCCCTCTCATCAAAGAGCCAAATGATTGTCTCATGAAACATGGTCGGATGGATGAATTAGATAGATAGCTAGATCGATAGATCACGATAGATAGATAATTAGATCGATATGATGACGATAGATAGATATCTACATGATTCGCGCGTCTCGTTGAACGGGAGCCTCGTCATTCGAGATGTTGCAGTCTCGTTTCGGTCTCGCTCGGTCCTGAGGACGGTAGCGCTAACCGAGCGTGATGCGATGCACTGATGAACGAGTACATCATGAACAGCAGCTCCGGAGGAAGAACGAACCATGGACTGCCTTCGATCTGTGCCTCCGACTTGCTGTTGACGAGAGCCAGCGTCGCGATCGTCTTGATTGCTTGTTGCAGATCCGTTGGGAACATGTGATGAGTCTCTGGAGTCCAAGGCAAGAAGATGGGCTCCAAGTCGACGGCTTGAACTTGGCCTGCCATCATCCACATGAGTGAGTGAGCGAGTGAGTGAGTGAGTGATTGATTTGATTGCATCTGTGTCGTCGAGAACGTACCGTAGCTCTCGACCAGTGCATAGAACTCTTGCTCTTCGACTGGCACTCCCCATAAGAGAGAGCATCGAGATTCCAGCTTGTCGTTGAAGAGGAACACGAGCTCGCTCGAGCCAGGCAAGAAGAACAGGCCCAATCGATCTCCTACATTGATAGCGGGCGACACCCTGCCGCTGATTTTGTCGCCTTGTGCCTCAAGATGAGACAGTCGCAAGTTGTAGCGCGACCAAGATGCAGCGGGATTCGTCTTCCCTTGGCGTCGATTCGCAGAGTCAAACTCGAGAGTGCAGCTCGGTTGGACCTCAGAGATATGTGCCGTCACAAGGTTCGTCGTCACTGGCTTGTTGGTGAAGCCGAACTTGACGTTGCCCGACCAGCCTTCGATCGACATCTCGCGCATCACGATCGTGAACCCGTAAGCTTGTTCGAACTTGTCGTTGATCTTGATCGATCGAAGTGGTATCGCATGAGGACACCATGCGCTGCCATACCAATACGACTCCTTTCGTCGCAGCGTGAGACCGTTGTTGAGGATCTCGGCGTTTTGGCCTCGATTCTCGGTGTCGAAGAACAGAATGCCGACATTTGCATCTTCTGACATGATGGTATTGATGATATCGTGGATGGTACGCTGAGATAGGGATATGAGAGAGAGAGAGAGAGAGAGAGAGAGAGAGATGCGAGGGAGGAGGGCAGCAAGCAAGTGAGTGCGAGCATCGAAAGGAGCAGCAACCACACTCGATCGATCTCTCTCTCGATCTTGACAACCCAATCCAAACCAATCGATCTCAGTGAAGCAGTTCAGGTGTTGTATTGCTCAACGCGTTCGTGTGTTTAATTCATGAATGGTGCAGCATGGAATGAGTCGCGTGTCATTGAACGGGAGCCTCGTCATTCGAGATGTTGCAGTCTCGTTTCGGTCTCGCTCGGTCTCGCTTGTTCAATCTCAGTGAGTGCGATACACCGCACTGATGAACGAGTACATCATGAACAGCAGCTCCGGAGGAAGAACGAACCATGGACTGCCTTCGATCTGTGCCTCCGACTTGCTGTTGACGAGAGCCAGTGTCGCGATCGTCTTGATTGCTTGTTGCAGATCCGTTGGGAACATGTGATGAGTCTCTGGAGTCCAAGACAAGAAGATGGGCTCCAGGTCGACGGCTTGAACTTGGCCTGCCATCATCCACATGAGTGAGTGAGCGAGTGAGTGAGTGCGTGATTGATTTGATTGCATGTGTCGTCGAGAACGTACCGTAGCTCTCGACCAGTGCATAGAACTCTTGCTCTTCGACTGGCACTTCTCGCGAGAGAGAGCATCGAGATTCCAGCTTGTCGTTGAAGAGGAACACGAGCTCGCTCGAGCCAGGCAAGAAGAACAGGCTCAATCGATCTCCCGCATCGAGTGCGGGACTCAGCTGCCCTGAGATTCCACTCTCCTGCAGCGGTAGCAAACCCCAGCCACGCGTTACGTATTTGGTGTGCGGCGATTCGTTCATGGTCGTGTCGAAGTCGAGGAGGACGCTCGGCTGGACGACATCGATATGTGCCGTCACAAGGTTCGTCGTCACTGGCTTGTTGGTGAAGCCGAACTTGACGTTGCCCGACCAGCCTTCGATCGACATCTCGCGCATCAAGATCGTGAACCCGTAAGCTTGTTCGAACTTGTCGTTGATCTTGATCGATCGAAGTGGTATCGCATGAGGACACCATGCGCTGCCATACCAATACGACTCCTTTCGTCGCAGCGTGAGACCGTTGTTGAGGATCTCGGCGTTTTGGCCTCGATTCTCGGTGTCGAAGAACAGAATGCCGACATTTGCATCTTCTGACATGATGGTATTGATGATATCGTGGATGGTACGCTGAGATAGGGATATGAGAGAGAGAGAGAGAGAGAGAGAGAGAGAGATGCGAGGGAGGAGGGCAGCAAGCAAGTGAGTGCGAGCATCGAAAGGAGCAGCAACCACACTCGATCGATCTCTCTCTCGATCTTGACAACCCAATCCAAACCAATCGATCTCAGTGAAGCAGTTCAGGTGTTGTATTGCTCAACATGGTCATTCGATCTTGTATTATGTTGCTCAGCGCTCATATCCGCCATGCGAGTAACAAGCCTTCGTTTGAGATTGTGTAGACCGATTTGTTGGCAATGCAAATGCCGCGAATGCCGGCCTTATGCTGGTCGACAATCTCCTGGATCGGAGTCTTGAGCTATAATCATCGACAGTATACGTAAGGCTCAATGATATGCGTATCAAGTTAAACTACGAGGGAATACGTACGACGCGGTCCCACACAATAATCGAACCACCATTACAGCCACTCCACACAGTTGCTCCAGTATCCACTGCCAGGCGTACTCCTTGTGAGTGTGCATTGAGTGTCGCTCGCGGCGCAGATGGTTGCTGATATTCACGGCGATAATCAGTACTACTGGCGATCGATATCGAGAGCGCAGCAGCGTGAGCCTCTACTACTCACCTTTGGGTCCCAGACTTTGATCAACGTATCGTCACCGCAAGAAATGATCTCAGAATCGAAGAGTTGCATGAGGCAGTTGACCTTGCCGGTGTGTGCCTCCAGTACTGGCCGTATCTCATGGGTCTAAGTATTGGTTGATTCGACGTTAGTTTGGTTTCTGGTGCGTAATGGACGAGAGGCGCGACAGCGTACGTGAATGTCAATGGCAATCAGGTGCTGGAAACACGCGGCCCACACCTCTGACCCTAGTTGGGCCATTGAAATTACGAGATAGGCTCGATCGAGAGTAATGGTATCTTTCAACTCAAACGACTGATTCCATGAAGTAAGTAAATGTCAGAGCCTTGTGCACAAAACCTGCTGCTGCTGCTGCTGCTGCTGCTGCTGCTGCTGCGGAGACGAACCGACGAGAAGATGAGAATCAGCATGGCTGAGGGAATGGCGACCCAGATGTCAATCTCTCCCTTGTCCTTACTGACGATCGTCACAGATCGAATGGTCTCGGTGACTTGCAACGATGGCCGGAGTTTCATGAGATCAATCTCCTTGATCAGCAAGAAGTTGGGCTGGAGATCGAGACGACTTTGGTCAATAAGCGCATAAACGCCACTCGCCATTGGCCATTGGGAGAAACTCATACCGAGGTCTTGTACAGGTGTAACACGCTGGCACACGAAGCAACGATCGCAAAGTTGGCCGTCTCGGCAATGGCATAGATGGGCGAAGCGTGTTCTCGATGAACTCGAACAAGTTCGAACGACTGCAGTTTCGAGGTGGTGGTCAATAGGGAGGCAGGTGAGCAAGGCAGGATGGCAGCGAACAAACATACGGTGGGATTGATGATAAGCAGCTCGCCCGAGTTACAGCCCACCCACAAGAAGCCTTGTATCGCAGCCATACACACGGGGATCAACTGGCGTTCGAGCTGTAACTTGCCTGCACGGACTGCTAGAGGTCGACACAATCGTCCGCTGCGAGCTCGGCCGATCATCGGCTCGGAATCGCGTGCCATGGAGTTGGAGCCATCGAGCGAGGGTTCGGCCACGGCGCTCGGGTCTGTCGTAATGTTGGGGTCGGTCGATAGAAAGTGAGTGAGGCGCTGCACGATCCAGTCCCAAGAGGGCCGCCGAGCCGGATCGGCATGCCAACACCGCTCGACTATCAGCCGAAACTCGTCGGGAGTATCTTCCGGCAATGTTGGGCGCAAGTGGTCAGACACGATGGCGAGCTTGGCTACTTGCTGCCGGAACATCCACGAGTTGCTGACCGTATCGAATTTGCTAAATCGTTCATCTTGCTCGTACTCCTCGAAGGGCAGCTGCTTACAGGACACTGCCACCTCCCAGCAAACCTAGTGGAGAAGCAACCATCCCACGCACACACGCGCACATTGCGTGAGTTGAATGTGACACTATTTGCCGTGCCAAGAGCAGGTGATGCGTTGTACAATTGCAAAGGAATAGATATCGGCCAGTTCGTTGTATTCGATGCGGCCAATTGCTTCCGGAGCAAGCCACTGCCATCTACTCGCCAACAACACGAAGATTGAGTTACCGAGCGAATGGCTGTGGGAGTAAGCTCGAATCGGAAGGTTGAACGTACGTTTTGAGCTCTCCAACGATAGTAGGAGCACTGACTTGAGCCAAACCAAAGTCTCCCACCTTGACAACGACTCGATCGTACTTGTTCATGACCGGTTGTGTTACCATTACGTTCGGGCTTCGTAAGTCTCTGCAAATAACAAGTTCCACACCAGCCACGACCAAGCGTCAGATCCATGCCATATGGCATTATCAGCCACAACCTCTCAGACTGATGACAATCGTACCGATGCATTATTGGAGGAGTCAAGTCATGCAAATGCCTCATTCCCAGAGCAATGTCGAGTGCAATCTTGCCTTTCAAATGCCAATCGACCGATTCGGAGGGAGTGCTCTTGAAGGCCGAGATCAGGTCCCCACCGGCCTCGAAGCTCATCACCATTCGCAATGACGGAGTTCTATGTGTTTGCAGCAGAGATTGGTTTGATTGGATTGAGAGGTTGGCACTTTTGCCTTGGTGCCGAATGAGCAGCAGCGACGTACACGGTAATGCCAAAGAGCTTCACGAGATTCGGGTGATTGAGCTTACTCATGGTAAACACTTCATGGCAGAACTCACGGAAGCCGTCGATTGTGGCAGAGTCGGAGATGGAGACTTGGCCAGCTTTCTGTTTGATTCAGCAAGCGAGACGAGTGAGTCAGCGAGTCAGAAACGGGAAGCGTGTCACACCACGAATAGAGCAGTGGAGGGAGAGGGCGTACGGGAATCGAATCAGCGCTGAGCTCCTTGACGGCTACGATGCGACCTTGCCAGGTGCCCTTCCACACGAGGCCGAAACCGCCTTGCCCGAGTTTGGCGGTCAGCTGTACTTGGTCGGAATTGAGCAGGCGGACCTGGGTTGCGAGATTGAGATCTGGTGCCAAGTGGTCGATACGAATGCAACGCGACTCGGCCACAAAGTCACGACAATACACAAACAACTCGCCTCGCTTCACGGCGCTGTAGCAGTCAATCACCCCCGCAAGACCAACGAGGGAGCAAATGAGTGAGGTGAAGCCCTGTCGCGACATGGAGAGGGCAAAACAAGAACGGTACCTGATGACGCTTGCGAGAGGAAACAAATACGGCGGCAAGAAGGGCGCCTTGCGGCGGCAATGTAAACATGGTATATGAACAGTCGGAGTGAGATTGATTGAAGCCGAGAGGTTTTCGATCGTGGCCACGGTTGGTTGCATCAGCATCGACTTGCTCTTGTAGCGCTCGGTGATCTTGAGGCGGTTGGCGAAGCAATCAAACTCCACCAACACGATGCTGGCACTCTGCGACACGGATTGCAGGATCGGATCCGAGGGGTCGAGCGGCTCGGTGCCAAAGAGCTCAGCGTCTGAGAATGGATTCTCTTCCTCTTCGAACACTATCAGGCCGCGCTCGAGTGCCTTGGACGAGCTGTCGGGCCGAAGCGCCAGCATGCGCTTGAGCGACTTGGTCATCGTGTTGCTGGACTTGGGTTGTTGCTTGGATTGCCGCTCCGGTGTCGCGGGGCGCGAAGGATAGCAAACGCTCGAGCGCGAAGGCGAGCCTTGGAAGTCCAGTTGCACAGTGCGAGAGTCGTTACAGTGCATCAAGAGCACGCCATTACGCCATGTGACAACGGCCACGGTATCGGCGAGGTGCAGTAGGCGCACGAGTACGCGACCCATCAAACCGAGCGGAAAGAATGAGTAGTCATACCAGCGAGAGCACTCGTTGGGGAATGGTGCCACTGGTTGAAATGGCCATAGCTGCAATTCCAATCTCGTTTAGTAGAGGCACCGTTGGTGTTGGTGCTGGTCGCTTACGTACGCCTGCAAGATTGGGCTTCGCTTCAGGCATAGCACTGGGCAACAATGAGCGTGGCGGATCGCCTGCGAGTCGAAAGGCCAAGTCGAATCTCGCTAACAAGGCCAGAAACGACGCGTGCATGTCTTCGGGATAATTCTTCCAAACTATTGACGACATTCGCGAGTTGAGTACCACAGAGATGGCACGGTGAGAGCTTGCGCAGCATGTGCTGGCGTACTTTGTATGGCGTCGTCGTGCAGAAAGATGCCGCGCTTGATCCATTGGTGACGGAAGGTGAACATGCAAGCCATTACATCAGCGAGCCACTGCGGGTTGATGATGTACAGATCCTCGAGAGCTTGCTCGCCCGAAAAGTGTATCATCGAGCCGACGCTCACGAGATGCTTCACTCCTTGATTGACCTCCTCGTCTATTGGCAAGTGACGTTAGCTCTCGGTCTGAGTATCACTCGGACCAGCAAACAAGTTGTACCTGTTGTCAAGTACGCCTTCTCGGCAATACTGTTGAGCGTTTCGCGAGTAATGTTATTGAGCTTGCGACACGATGAAATGAGGAGATCCAACTAGTTTCCGAGTTGTGCCATATGGAGTGTCAGGCATGGACGAGAGAGATAAGAGAGAGAGAGCGAGAGAGTGAGTGAGAGAGAGAGAGAGAGAGAGAGAGAGAGAGAGAGAGAGAGAGCGATAGAGTGAGTGAGTGAGTGAGTGAGTGAGTGAGAGTGATGGATAAGGTCCCTTCCGGATATGGCAGAGAGCAGTACGTACCGCCTCGATACGACAGCCGACTGTTCGCTTGGCGAGTGGATTGTTGCTTGCCGCAGTCTCGAGGAGGTCGATCAGCGCTGGGAAGCCCATATCGGTGACGCTATCAACAAAGACGACACGAGAACCTTCGCGAGTTTGGCACACGTGTGTTGCCTTGGAGGCGTAGCGCGTCTCGATAAAGTCGCGAATCTCTTGCAGTTGATCGGCGCTCAGGGATGGATCGTTGGCGTGGGTTCCGATGATGACCTTCTGGCACATCTGAGAGGTTTGCTTGTAGACCTGCGAAGCCGAGAGACCAGTCCGAGGAGTAAGAGAGTGAGTGACATGCCGCATAGGCTGCCAGCCGAGGACGTACGGTATCGATTTGCATGAGCCACTTTTCGAGCATCGAGCAATTGACTTGTAACGTGTTGAATACGATGAGATAGATCGCGAAGCCGGTCATGAAGAATTGGTGTGTGTTCCAAAAGACCTGTACCACGAGGTGTGAGATCAGCTGGCATGAGATCGATTCGATGATGTGGGCCGCAGCCTCTCGGCTCGTACATCCTGACCACCAAAGTCCCACGCATCGAACGAGAAACTCAACCTACAATTGGAATGGATGATACACATTCATCGCACGTGAATGTATGAGTGAGATGCGAATGACTCGCACGGTTTGGGCAAGGGAGAGACCGCGAGAGTATGCCATGTGTACCCAGCCTGAGCATCGACTCGAGAGATTGCAATGCCGTTGGTCGAGATGTTCTCACCGGGCTTCTCTCCTCGGAGGCGCTTGAGCAACGTGGTCTTGCCGACATTGGCCTCGCCGACGACGATGAGTTTCAGACGACGCCAAGTAATGGGCTCGTTGGCTTGGAGCTGCTTGAGATAGGTCCACACGTCGGCCAATCGATCGGTTCGTACACGAGTCGGAACGCATGTGAGCGGATTGTTGGCAATGCTGAAGCGCTTGAGCTTGGGCTGCAGTGCCAGCAGCTCGGTCGGGATGCGCGCCAGCTTGTTGCTCGAGACATCGAGCTTGACGAGCGTCGTCAAGGTGCCGATACCCGTGAGAGCCTTGAGTGAATTCTGCATGAGCGAGAGCTTCTCGAGCGACTGTAGTCCGCGCAGTTGCTCGATCGGCGGGTACACGAGAGCATTGCCCTTGAGATCGAGCGACCTGATGTTCGAGAAGAGATGGAGGTCTTGTAGAGCGTCCGGCATGCGTATCCATGCGTGAGTGAGATCGAGAGCCTTCTTGCGCTTGGCTTGTGCTTGTGCTCCCGATATCAGCACGAACACACGAGGTACTCGACTCAACAATGCAAGGTCCCGCATTCGTTCACCAGTGCCCGAGACCGCAAAGAGGTCGGCCTTGCGCTCGATCAAGAGTGATACGACTTCATATTGTCCATAGGCACACGCTACCGCTAATGGCGTGCGATGTCTGCGCTCCATCGAGCCCATTTGCAACTCTTCCATCTCGATCTGGATCGTGGTTGCCTTCTCGATGTGGGTGGCTTTCTATTGAGACCGAACGAATGAACGAACGACCGACCGAACGCATGAATGAATGAATGAACGAACGAGCCAACGTGTGGATGGGTCCAGTATCGAATGGGAGATTCGAAGGTTGTGGTACGAGTGTCGTAGTGTCAGTATCATCATCATCGTCTGCAGTGTGTGAGTGAGCGACGTGTACCGAGTCAAGCAGTCGTTGTACGAGAGCCACATCGCCTTCACGACATGCAACATGAATCGGATGTTCCTTCTCCATGAGATAGTCGGGTGTAGCCATCACTTGTTGATGTTGGTGATCAGCCATGATTGTTGATTGGATTGTGGAGAGAGAGAGAGAGAGAGAGAGAGAGAGAGAGAGCACTACAATGAACGGCGCCTGCTCGCACTCTCGTACCTATTGGTCCATCCATCTAACCAGGTTGCAACCATCCCGACCTTCCAAGCCTCTTACCGAGCGTGGTGGAGCTCCCCTAAGAACCCCATACAAGCTGATGTGTTCGGGTACCTTCCAACTCCTCTGATTGTTATAATTATCACCGGTGCGTCCAACCAAGGCACACGCTCTCTGGCCTGTGCGAGGTAGGCACCCTGGTACGGCATTTATTGCCGGTTGGTTGGTTCTACACGACGCTGGGGGCCTCATCTAGCTCTCACTCACTCACTATAGACCCAGAACCTCTGGAACTAGGCGTGTGGGTATGTTGTCTAGAGTTGTAGAGTATAGGAGGACCTTTCGTGAGAGCTTCATAGGCTGGATTTATTGATATTATGGCAGTGTGGGAGGTAATTCAGCGAGGAGTGGAGGTTCTTCTAATGAGCGACAAGAGCTGCTGCTGCTGCTGCTCCATTCTGCTCGTGGCTCGCTCGCTTCTGCATCAGATAGATAGTTGTTGATTGATTGATAGATAGATTAGTTTGATAGATAGGTAGATAGAGACCTCTCCAACAACCAGATCGACTCACTACCCCGTAGACAGACCATCAAGGTCTCGATATCTATCATCGATCAATATCTCGTTTGTTCGAGTATCGAACCGGAGTATCTCATCAATCAATCAATCAATCAATCTATCTATCTATCACGCAATCGATAGTGCATGGAGTCGCTACCACCATGGAGCATACACATTACCATCGCTCTCGGCGTGACTGTCGCCACCGTAGCAGCCGCCTTGGTTCTACGACGTCGATATCTCGTGAGCGTCTATCGTACGCTGCTCTCGAACCATCCACACACTCGCGCCCACTATCGCTCATTCTATCCATCGAAAACAGGAGCTCGCGATAAGAACCAACTCAAACAACAGATGTACGCCTCGATCGTCAATAGCAACGCCAAGGAGTTCGACTTGATCTTGACTGCGCTCGAGGAGAGCCCCGACTGGGACATCCGACGCCCCACTCGCAGCGGCGGCGTGCTGCTGTTCGCCACCAGGCTCGGCCGCACCGAATGCCT
>Ga0209935_1004258_pt1 | contig 13415 bp, 13 predicted proteins | sample ThiBio_1000_plan_2_FD_183958 | JGI IMG/M metagenome (GOLD analysis project Ga0209935, IMG submission 183958) | Wastewater bioreactor microbial communities from Cape Town, South Africa - Thiocy_cont_1000_plan (SPAdes) | ecosystem: Engineered > Bioreactor > Thiocyanate-remediating >... | reverse complement strand
CGATATCAGTTACTATGCTTGTTTTCTATTTTATTCATAATCGGAATAGATGGCAAAGGAGCGATCAGTTATTTCAATGCAATTGACCCGTCAAAACCCGATGATCGATCAGCAATCAGTGCCACTAATGTGAAGTCCGTTGAAATATTCGATTAGTTCGTTTTTATTGATTCAAATTCATTTCCTTTAGATTATGGGCAAATATCGTTGATTGTAACCAGGAGAACTCATGTGCATCTTCTGTTCATATTGATGGATTAGATGATGAGATGACACCATGGGAAAAAGTAGAAAAAGAGAATGAAACTCTACTTACAACGACTTTCGTGAATCTAATTCCAAATACAGCTTATAAATTTATTTTAACTTGTAAAGATACTTCTGAAATGATTAGCAAAGAACTTCAAATAACGACAGATTATGGTCGTCCATCAGATTCAATCGAATCTGTAAATGTTACATTCGATTATCCAATTATTCGAATTGAATGGTCATCACCATCGATATCCATCGATAGTTTTACTGAGTATCGTATATTTATTGATAATAAGGACAGTTTTGTATCAACAAAATCGAATACTTCCTTTCAAATTTCTAACAAATACATCGACAGTAAGAGTCATACAGTTAGCATTGCTGTTTGTTATGTCAACAATCAAAATGCAACCTTATGTTCAAGTAAAAATAAAGCTGAAAAAAGTTTTTCCTTCTCTATTCCAACAACAACAACGACAGCACCACCAACCTCACCCTCAACAACATCAAACGGCATCTATTCATATTCAATTTCAATTTGCGTCTTTCTTTTTTCTCTTATCAATATTTTTCTGATTTAATATAATAAAAAAAAAACTTTTATTTCTTTGTTCTTTTCAGTTTATCACTTACACAAATATATATATTTATAAAAAGAAACGAAATCTATAACTAAAGCTTTCTGTTTTGTTTTGGGATTTTTGTACAATGAAAAAAAAAAGAAAATATATATTTTTTCGTTTGTTCTGTTTCGTATCAAACAAATGATTTGACAAAAATCATTCTAACTAAACTAACAAAATAAATCTTTGTCATGAAAGTTGTTTTGTTTGTTAAGAAAAATAGAAGAATGTTCAACAAAAAAAGAAAGAAAGAAAGAAAGAAAAAAGGTACACGTTAAAGATTCGATTAACTAATGAATGAATGAATGTCAAATGCTGGGAAATGAAACGTACAGAACGATGATTAGATTCGTTGGTTTTTTCTATTCATCTCTTCAAGTCGTTGCCATAAATTCGCACGATTTTCTTGGTCAACTATTGATCTACGAAAAGAAAAATAACAAATATATTTCAGTTCTTTCTTTGATTTACTTCTGTTCATCATCTCGTAATTTATTTAAAATTTCATCACATAAATTCTTGTTCATATCCATGAGATTTTTCAATAGATTATATGTCAATGTAATTATATTTGTATTCCAATGTGTTTTAGATATTTGACATAATGGTGGAAGTAAAATCGGTAGAATTTGATCGAGATTTTCTTCGATTAATTGCACGACATATTCATTTGTCCATAAAGCTAATGATCGTTCGGCAATCTAAATCAAAAACAGAAGAAGAAAAACCGATTTGTCGAAAAGAATAATCGAATTCTACTTGAAAATGTGATGATGTTGCCGATCGTGATATTTGTTTGAATAATGGAATACAAACAATTTTGAATACTTGAGAGTCGATTATATCGAGAATTTCTTCAAGTTCATTCAGAAATAAAACCTAGGGAAAACGAAAATAATTGAAGACATTCGAGAACAATATTCGATCGATAGATACTTCTTTAGTTGAACAAGTTTTAGGCCAAAATTTGAGTAAATGTTTAATAATCGGTTCAGCTAAATTCGCTTCTTTTTCAATAAATTGCACGACACAATATGTTAACTTAAAAGAAAAACCAATGATTTACAATTTTTCATTCGAAATTCTAATCTACTTGTGGATGAAATAAACTTAATGAATGTGCTTTATGCAACGGCATAAGTACACGTTGAAGAAATACTTTATGTTCCTCTTTTAACGGCACTGCAAAACCATTGATAATACTAAATAAAAGTAGATTTTAAGAGAAAACCAAAACCGTTCGTTTTCAATTGTTCATTTACCTGCCGAGAATTTCGAGTAGTTCAGCCACGCCATTGAAATGCTCGTATTCATAGATATATCTTTACAAAAGATGGAATGTCAACATTTTTGATAAACAAAAAGCAGAGTATAGAAACCTTAGAAATATGTTATTAATTTGTTTACGAATAAATGCTCTCAAGCCTAAGAATTTGCCATAAATACGATGTAAAATTGTTTTTAAAAAATCTCTTTCACGTGGATCTTCACTATCGAATAAGTCCAATAACTTCACGATGAAAAAAAAGCAAAATATTCAAGTGAATGAAAATAACGAATGAATTTATGTTGTTTACTTGTAGGACAAATTTTTGATCGATATATTTCTTCGCAATGTTCGGCTGAAAATCTAATGATTCCAGAAAACGCAAGAAGAATTCATAAACAATCTGTGTATGAGGCCACGATGCTTCTAATGTTGGTTCTTCGTCTTCAACACCGGTTTCTTCCGATGAACTTTCCGTACCAATCGGTGGCAAAACACGAAGAAGATTGATTGAGACCTAAATTATCCCCAAATCAATTCGTTTGTTTTTCATAAATAATTAATAAAAAAAAACAAACCATTGAAATAATTTCAGGATAAACATTTTCTGTCAAACAATTTCTTGTGACAGTTATATAATCAACAATTTCATTCAAACAAGCTCGTTTTATTTCTTTACTCTTCAAATCACTAACGCAATCCGAAAAATCAAATATGACAGAGCATTGTCTTAATTTTTCGATGAATAATTTTTCTTGTTGTTCAATCGGAGTTTCTAAATTCAAAAACTACAGAAAAACAATCGATCATCGCGCAATCGAGAGTACCTTTCAATGACGATAATGCTTGCAATTCGGGATGTGCATTTCGTTGTCTAAGCCGTGATGATTCTTGTAGTTTTCGTCTTCGTGTCCGAATCGGTTGTTTAGTTTGAAACGGATCATTATCCGGTAGATTTAGCGACATTGATCTTGCAAAGAAAGAAGAAAAAAAAACAAATGTAATTTATTCATTGTTGGGCATCGTGCCTCATTTGAAAAACGAAATCTATCCTTCGAAAAATAAATCGATTAGAACAAGAGAATGTAAGAAATCCTTCTTCGTTTTTTTCTTCTCTTCTTTCAGATTCTTAGTTGTCAACAACTAATCCAATATACGTTTACATCCTAGATGGCGTTGATTTTCTTTATTCTTAGTATGGATAGATTCGTTAGTAGTAGTCGTAGTGGTTGTTGTTGTTGTTGTGGTGGTTGTTTTTTTATTCTGTATTCAATCAAGGAGAAACACACTCAAGAGAGAAGAAAAAAAGAGAGAGAGAGAGAGAGAAAGAGAACGAGAGAGAGAGACAAAATAAGACAATTATCTGAACAGAAGAAAAAAAAGGAAGAAAGAAAAAAAAATAGATAGTAAATTTCTTGTTTGTTAATATCAAGTGAATTATCTTTCATTTCACAAATACGCGAACAGCAAACATTTATACATATATATATCAACAGATAGACAAACACTGTGTAGAAGTAATTAGCGGAATAGAGAACATCATCACAATAGTTTGGAAACAAATTCTTGATCATAGATCAAATTAACGAAAAAGAAAAGAAAAGAAAAAGAAAAAGAAAAAAACAATCAGAAATGATCAACCTAAAGAAAAACGAAAAAACAAAATTATTCAATGAATTTTTGAAATCGAAATGAGTTTCTTACTTTAAATGTCCATGTGCCTGAATATACGTCATAATCAATAAATTGGCCTTGAAATTTCTTTGTCATTTCTCGTAAATAATTGCCATAGTTCATGTCAATTAATCGTTCTGGATCGGTGATTTCTTCACCTGAATTTGATGCTGAACGATCAATTGGATAAACGCCAAGTAGAGAAATGACAGCTGGACAATTGAATTCTTCGCCTTCTTTTGGTTTATTTTTGTCATCGGGATAGACAGTTACTTGTCGACGACCGATTTCAACTGAAAATCAATTTAGAATTGAAATATCTTTTTTTTTTTAAATAATTTCTCTTCGTACTTAATTCATTGAGATCTAAACCAGTAAGATTGATTTTCGATCCTTGAAATGTAACCGAACCGTAATGTTCTCTTCCGACTGTAAATTCATTGACGAAACATTGTCCATGTTCATCGAAATAGTTTCTTAATTCATCAATCGTTGGTTTCGTATAATAATCATCGTGTGTCAATTGTGGTAAACGAAAAGCTCGTTCATGATTGATGATCATTGGTTTTTCTTCTTGTCTTATTTGTGGTGATTGTGGTTGTTCGAGAAGTTGTGGTTTTTTCGATGCTAAATAAGCGTCATAGGTGGCGAATTTCTTCCAACCGGATACATTTTCCGATGTTGTTTTAACGACAAATGTTTCCGAGAGATTTTCGTCTTTGACTAAACTTTCATTATGTCCACCGCTGCCGCCACCGCCGCCGAGTACAATCGATCGAATTTTGTTCATATCAAGAACACGTGGTCGTTTGATGGCATTTACTTTCGGTAGTTTATGAATCGACGATGGGCCATCGTCCATCATCAACGAATTGTCATCGTCATCATCGAGAAATGAATCGGCTAGTTTACGTTTACCAAATAGACCTAATGAGGATTTTGCTGATGATGAAGGTAGGAGAACTGTGGGTACAGTATGAGGATGTGTTGGCAACGCGTTGATTAACGATGACGGTGGAGTTGTTGTTGTTGTCGATGGGAGAACTGATGGTTTGGTTAGAAGAGGAGAAAAAACGTTATTAATCGGATTGATTGTCGCCGAATCAGGTGCAGTACGAAGACGCGTTCGATCGAGACCAATATTCGGCTAGAAAATAAATTGAAAATACATTCGTTTGGTTTTCTCTTGAGATTTCCATACTTTAATATTTCGAGCAAGAAAACCTAGTTCACTATTGAATGGTTGAATGTTGAGCATGGTTTGAAATAATTGTAAATGCGTTCGTGTGTCAACTGATGATTGAGTAGTGAGAATAGGTGTCGGATTAGTTGGTGCCGCTGCTGAAAATAGAGTTGCTAAAAAGAGCGAATCGATCAGAAGTCAAATGAGAATTCGAGATGTTTCTTACGAGCAGCTGTTGCTGCCGGTGCGGTTGTTGAAGAAGTAAAAGAAAATGTTGGAACTGTTGCAGGTCTGCTTGTTGAAAAGCCAAATGGTGTACTGGTTGTAGCTGTGCTAGCCGTTGGAAATAATGAACTAGTCGCAGTAGTACCTCCTAAAAAATACACCGATTATAATTAGATATTTGTTGTTGTTGTTTTTTGTTACCAAAAGACAAAGCAGGTGTTGTTGTTGTAGCTGTCGGTTGTGGTTGACTACTTCCAAAAGAAAATAATGATGTGCTAGCTGCAGGTGCAGTTGTTGTACTACCAAATGGAGTAATCTAAACAGATAAATGTGTCGTCATTTATACAAGACGACTGGCGAATTAATGTTTACTGAAGTAGCTGTTGATGTTGTCGCCGGCGCACCGAAAGAAAACGGTGTTGCTGCTGCCGATGTTGTTGTCGTTGCTGTTGCTGCCGGTGCACCGAATGTAAATGGTGATGCTGTTGCAGTTGTCGGTGCAGTTGATGCTCCAAAAGTAAATGGCTAAATATGAACAAATGTTGTTTGATAATTAACTAATTTGTTTTTATTTACGGATGATGATGTTGCTGTTGTAGTTGCTGTTTTATTCCCGAATATATTCGATGTACTTGTTGTAGCTAAATAAAACACAAAAAATGAATATTTTTCAAAGAATATCGTTGGTTTGACATACGATTTGTGAGTGTTGTTGAGCCACTAAATAAAGACGAGCTTGTTGCTGTCGATGGAAACAAACTTGTTGCTGCTGTTGTTGTTGCTGAAGCAAATTTTCGATTGTCGACATAATCTTCGAATCGAAGTTCCTATTTAAAATACATTTCGTATCAGTAAAAGAAAGAAACGACTGATCAAATCGAACCTCCATTGACTTCTTTTCATAAACAGGCATCGCACAAACATTGAAAATTTTCGTTCGAATTTGTGTTTGAATGCCATTCTTATTGATTTTATCTGTGCCAAGAACTGCATCGAATTTATGAATTGTACCCGTTCCAGTCGAAGTCGTTGTCGATGTTGCTGCTGGCGTTGCACCACCTTGAAAACGAACAAAAATTATTCTTCTTCAAAAAAAAATCATTAATTGACGTACCGAACAGTGTTGTCGATCCAAATGGCGTTGACGTTAATGTACTCGGTTGTGTTGCTGTTGAATTAAATAGAAAACCACTTGCACTTCTCGTTTGATTGATCGGTGTTGATTGAGCTAAAAAGCTCGTACTACCCGGTGTTGCCGAGCCGAAATTATACATGACTTTCTTCTTAAGTTCAAATCAAAAACGAAATCTATAAACAAGAAAGAAAAAGAAAACAAACAAACAAACATGTGTGCTGATATTATTATTAAATGAGGTTATATTATTGATTTTCTTCTTTCTGCTTGTGTTTTTTTGTTCAAAGATAAAAGTATAATGAACAAGAGATTATATAAATGTGTATACACAAACAAACAAACAAACAAAGAGCGAGAAAGATAATAAATGAGAGTAAAGAAGATATTAGAGATATACAACAACGATAAACAAGAGGAAATGAATTTTGATTTAGAATCAAGATAATATATATATTATTATTAAAGATATCGAAATCTAATACTCAGAAGATGATGCTTCTTCGTGATAGTATTTGGTTTTAGTTGAGTGTTTTGTTTTGTTTGTTTTACTGTTCATCTCAGATGACCGAAGAAAGAAGAAAGGTTATAAATAAGAAAGAAGAAGAAGAAGAAGAAGGAAATGCATTCGCTCATTCGATTGTAGAATTCATGTCAAAATATCTGACAGCCCTGTAAGCAAAAACAAAACAAACAAATTACATATTGAATTCTTTTGGATAGACTTGGCGTTTTTTTTCTTTTCGCTCTCATTTTCAAATAGTATTTGACTAGGTTTACGGGCTTGACGAATGAAATTGAACAGTAAATAAACAAAACCAAAAACAAAAATGAAAACGTGAAGAAAGAAAGAAAGGAAGGAAATTATTGATTTTGGCGTGTTAAATTTGGATGATGAGTCAACTGGGATACATCAGTGAGCAGTACACGTGCGTGTGTATATGGAGAGAGATGAAAATCAGATACAAAAAGACAGAGAGAAAGAGACATGAGTGGATGATGTTTTCGTTTTTTTTTGTTTAAAAACGGCCGGAATCGGTTTTTTGAGATGTTGAAGATTCAATACGAAGATATGTTGAAGGAACGAAACCAATTGAACCGTCCGGCTTTTGAATACGTGTCCAACCATCACCTTGATCATCTTCTAAAATATCGATACATTCGCCTGCAGAAATAGTCACAGCGTTAACATATTGACAGCCATTGGTTCCTTGACCTGAAACGAATTGTTTTCGATTCACAGACGAATATTGAATTGCGAAATCTTACCATTGAAATCGTATAACGCCGAAGCTTTGCCGACAATGCCTTCGTTCGATTGTATCGAATAATGACTATCCATTTGATCAACCGGTTGACAAGGCTCGTTGTCGATCTCCTCGTCTTCGAACGAACCATTCTGATCAGAATATGCGGATATTTGTCGAGTGGAATCATTTGCATGAGTTGGAACATCCGGTGGACTAGAAAAACACGATCGAATAGAGATCAATTTCGTATAAAACATGTTCAAGAAGAAGAAGAAGGAGAAGAAGCATCATGCTAAATCTATCATTTATGTATGTGTTTCTTTTTCTTATTTGCTAACCAAATCGTTGTCGACCAACGTCGATGAGTGAACTTGGGGTTATATTGTGACAAATAAAATTGATAGAAATATCTTGAACTATATTTCAATGTGAAATTAAAAGCAAGTCACAGCAAAAAGAAAAATCTGAGCGTGTAATTCTCATGTTCGTTTCGTTTACCTTCGATTTTGTGATGGTGTACTCGGCTGTGATGTGTTACTAATCGATTGATCGGAACCATAGGCTGCACGAAGATACGATGTCGAATCGTAATCGACTGAAACCGGTGCTCGTGATCGATCGATTTCTGCGATATAAGCCTGCGGAAAACAGGAAAAATAAATCAATCAAAACTTTCGATTTCCAAATCGCTCTTACTTCGAATCGTTTGATTTCAGCTAGTAGTTTATCAATATGTTCATCAATGGCTCGAATCTGTTGTATGACATCTTGTTCATCGCCGAATTTCGGATTTTCTTGAAAAACAAGTTTCATTTTCGTTAGACCCTCTCTGGAAAACAAAAATTAAGATGAATATTTCAACATTCGTGTCAATTTTTACTTGGCTTTCTGTTGTTTTTCTAATTCATTTCGACAATTCTGAATTTGTTCTTGAAATTTTTTCAAACGTTGAGCTGGCGGCAATGAACTGTACGGTGTATTCGCCGATACGGCATTGCCATTGGAATTATTCGATGGCTAAAAATAAAAAACATAAACAATCAATTCGAAAAAAATATCGCGTCGAAATCAAGCCCAAGTGTACTCGAATATAGGAACTTAAACTATTCAATTTCTAGAAGAAAATCAACATTCGTAACGTGCAAAGAGAAAATATCAAGGGACATTCTTTCGTTTACTTACAAATATCGACTAAGAGGGCCGAGAGAAAAAAACAAACAGTGAAATCTGATCTTCAATCAATTCGCTATAAGCTTACTTTTCTTTGCGATGAACTGCCGAAGATTTTCCTGATCGTGCTCGCCGTTCCTCCGCTTTTGCTTCCATTCGTCTTTCTCGAATTCAATGACGGTGTTGCCATTAATGTCTGCGTGCCATTGACATGTCCACTTGCATTCCCAACGGCATAGATCGCGCCTAAACCATTCTGACAACTATGATCACTACCCGAACTTCTCAATGTATTCGAACGAGCCAATTCATTCGGATTCATATAATTAATATTATAGATTTGTTGATCATTATGATTATTCTGTAAATGTGAACCATTCATCAACAACGATGGCAGATCACCAGCGTTTAAATCAATTTCTTTTTCATCGTTTGGTATTTGATAACCGGATTTATATTCTTCGATGACAACGTTCGTATCGTGATTGGCGTTGATTTGTTCGGTTTGTTTGGTCATTTCATCGAGACAGCATTGTATTCGCGGTAGAACTTCAGCATGAGTATGAATACATTTCATGTAAACATCTTTCAGTTCATCCGAACGTCTACAATCTAATTGTTGTAGATCGTTTAGAATTGTTGGCAATTGCCGTTCGTAGAATAAATGTTGAGCATCATTGAATAACGAGACATAGGACGAATAACTCGCACGTGAATCATCGCAGATTTTCGATTTTGTCGTCATTGTATCGCGAGCTTTTTCTAATTGAGCACGAGAGAGATCGAGATCTTCGTGAGCTTTTTCGTAGCTTTCTTTAGCACGACGAGCCGATTCGTGACATTCTTCATATTTTCGTAATGACTAAATCAAATCAACAGGAATTACGGTGAATTTTCCTACAATCCGAAGCTTTTACTTTCATCATTAATTCGTGTTGTTTGTCAAGTTGTCGTTTAAATCTCGTGTATTCATCGAGATATTTTTTTCGTTGTTCACGACATTCTTTAACTGTAATTTGTATTTGTTTGATAGCACGTTCGCGAAGATTTTCAGCGATTAATTCATGTTGAGAAGCGAGATCTTGAAGTTCTTTTAAACTCGAACAGAATGCAAATGTAAATGAATATCTTTACACAAAAAAAAAACAATATATCAATTTCGTCTTTTGTTTGTTTGCACATACTTATTGTAGAATTCTTCTTGTTCTTTGACCTTTGGTGTGTAGGTTTTAGTTAATTTTTTCAAAGCTTTGGCATAATCATCTTCGACAGTCGAACGATCTTTGAGAAAGGATTCGTATTTTTCACAGAATTGCAAACTTTTGTCCGTATATTTCGACACATTTTCGAATTGATCCTAAGAAAAACGAATAAAAGATATTTAAAAAAAGAAGAACGATTTTTTTTGTACATTCACATACCCAAAGTTCAATACCCCAACTTCGATTTGACATATTTGATAAATAAATCTTCCAATAACGATGAGATTCGCTTACATATTATCTAGAAAAGAAGATGTTTCAATCGTGCATACACACCATCTGTGATCTCGATTAGTTCAGCATGTCATTCTCAAAACTAAACCGATTAGTCTGTTGACGTAATATGCTAACAATAAATCAGATTGTTCACATGAAACCTATTCAATTAACATTTAGCGTAATAAAACTGGAGGAGAAAAAGACGAAACTCAACGAATGAATGAATAATCAACAACAACAGCGAACGAGAGAGAGAGAGATATCGGTCAAGATGAAGGTTAAACAAGCTGTTGACAGTGGACAGACCACCGTGGGACGATACGAATATAAACATAAGACGCCGGTGTCGCGTTGAATAAACAATAATCTCTATTGAAGACAATGAAACGAATTGAGATATATATATAGGTGATAAAACTTTACACGCTATCAGACAGACGAGACAAATCATTTAATGAGTAACTAAATCTTGCTTATATAGATAAAGAAGACGAAGAAAAAAAAAGGGACGAGAACTCTGTACATAAATGCACTTTTTTTGGCGATGAATGTTAATGTTCGAACAAATCTACTTGACTTTTACAGATCATAATAAAAAAAATCGAGAGAATGCCTATCGATTCGAATGGAATGAGAAAAAAAAGGAAATATTTCGACAGAGAATATTTATCGTTATTCATCTCATACGTGTTTTTATTGCGCTTGAAAATGTATCTGTTTTTTTAAAAATATTCTATTTTCTCTCAGTAATTGCTTCATGATTTCACGAGGGAATATCTGACAATGAAAACTTTCAATATGAGCATTTTTTTTTCGATGTTGGAAAAGAAAAAGGAACAAATAGCAACGATGTTCGATCGATCGTTCGTTCGTTCGTTCGTTCGTTCGCTCTTTCTTTTGCTTGTTCAAGTTCAATCAGAGATGAGTCATACAATGAAAAAATTTTCATTCATTTTCTTTCGACAGCCATATTTAATGTACATTGGTCTTTGTTGAGAAAAAAAATAATATTTTTTGACTAAAACAAAAGAAAAATTTGATTTCGAAGAAAAAAAACTCTCGGTGTAAATCAAGATTCGAAAAAAAATAAAATTATTTATTCACGTTTTCAACGACCTCTATAGAACTATCGAGATTGATGGTTCTTAGTTGCATTCTTATATTTACTGATCATTCGTCAACATGGATCTTGCGTCATTGAAAGCTGAAATTGAACGAAAACGTAAAAATGTCGAATCGATGAATGTTTTGCTGCCAGAAAAGAAATGTTTTCGTCGAGGAGATTTAGAAGCTAAACATGAAGAAGCGTATTGGAAAAACTATTATTCGAAAACGGACAGTTCAAATGAAAAAGACGGAGCATCATCGTCGACAACTGATGACAGCAGTAACAAACCTACAACAACTGCGAATGAAAAAATTCAATTACCACCACGAGGCGATGTGGTTAAGAAACTACGTGAACGTAATCAACCGATTCGTTTATTTGGAGAATCCGATCTCGATTCATTTCGACGATTACGAATCTTAGAGACAAGTGAACCAGAATTGAGAGGACAACGAAATGATTTCAAAGCTGGTTAGTGTTGCATATGCAAAATTCAATGTTGAAATAACGTATTTCGTTTCTTTTTTTTTTCATAGCAATGGACAAAATCGATCGAGAATATTTAGCTTGTATTCTTCATGCAAAAAATCCATCATCATCCGAAGAAGTCAATGCTGAAGAAGAAGATACTGCTGTTGGACCGCCGATACCTAATCAAACCGAAGAAGTCGTTAAAGAAGAAAGTGGCTTTGATTTGCCTGAGATCATGGAACAGATTAAAACAACACGTAAAGGCAATCGAGCATATGATTGTCAAGTAGTGTTAAATTATTTTAAATTTATTCTTAAAAAATGGTCGCACGAACTCAATGAACGTGATATCGACGAGAAGAAAACTGTTCAAGGCAAAATCGAGACAGCACTTCATCAACAAACAGGCGCTTATATGAAGCCGTTATTTCGAAAATTAAAATCCAATACATTACAAGATGATATACTCGAATCATTAATCAATGTTGTTAATTGTGTTTTGAAACGAAATTATATTCGTGCAAATGAATTTTTTCTCGAAATGGCTATTGGAAATGCGCCATGGTAAGACAAACGATTCAATGAGAAGATTTGTTTTGTATGCGCGTGTGTGTTTTTTTAGGCCACTCGGTGCAACTATGGTCGGTATTCACCCTCGTCCTGGTCGTGAAAAAATCGCGTCAAAACACGTTGCACATGTTCTCAACGATGAAACTCAACGAAAATATATTCAAGCTGTCAAACGGCTCGTTAGTCGAGCACAAAAACTTTATCCAGCTGATCCATCACGTTGTGTTGATTACGGACAACGTAATGATAATGTTACGATCATACCAAGCGGCGATCATTAAACTGTAAATAAAAATTTTTCGGATGTTTGTTTTTCTCTTTGCTCTCGTCGTTCGTTTTTTTTTCGTTTTTTTTCGTTAACTTGTTATTTTCCCTGCATCTATCGTAATTGTGCACTGATGTGTAACATTATGATGAATACGTGTAAGTTGACGTGTAATTTTTCATAGATATATTTTTTGCGGTCTTTCGTCCCATATATTTGTTTCTGACGGCATGAAAAAAAAGAACATTACAAGTAAACGAAAATGAAAGCAAAAGAAAAATCGCGTCTAATTTATTTAAGAAAAAAAATAAGAGAAAAAAAAGAAAAAGAAGGGAAGAGAAGATATGAAGGAGAGAAGAAGAAAAAAAAGTAAGAGAAAGAGAACTTGTACATTATTGCCCCGTTTGTTCTTATTCTTCCGTTATTTATCTAGAACACTAACTAGAAACAAATCGGAACGATAATTGACAGTTCGATGAGCTTGCTGAATTAAACATAAAAACAGAATGCAGGTTGACAACCAGTTGGTGGTAGCACCTGAGAACTGCTAGCATCAACGGTAAAAGATACGGCACCGGTTGCGGGACCTGTTGACTGGGGTAAACCACCTGCACCACCGAGTGAACCGTAATTTGTGGCAAATGTAGTGGCTGTTGGAAAAGCAGCAGGAGCAGTGGTACCATATCCACCGGCGAAACCGCCACTAGCTGGTTGTTGATAATTAACAGCACCAGTAACAGT
>Ga0209935_1004257_pt1 | contig 13418 bp, 17 predicted proteins | sample ThiBio_1000_plan_2_FD_183958 | JGI IMG/M metagenome (GOLD analysis project Ga0209935, IMG submission 183958) | Wastewater bioreactor microbial communities from Cape Town, South Africa - Thiocy_cont_1000_plan (SPAdes) | ecosystem: Engineered > Bioreactor > Thiocyanate-remediating >... | reverse complement strand
GGCTCAAACTATCATCAACATTATTGCGATGATAGTGCTGCTATGGCCCGTGCTGACACTGACATCATTCCACGCAATGCTGGTTTGGAAGAACGAGAATACCAACGAGCATGTACGTCGCACAATAGCTCCGCATTCCACCAACCTAATACCGCCACTATCGCTGTGCGCTGACCTCTTGCACCTCTACGACGGTGCCGCCGAGTAGTTGAAGCAAACGTGGAAGAATGGCAACCCGTACAACATTGGCGTGTTGAACTTTTTTAAGCAGTTCTGTGCGCCGGAGTATGGCAGGTACGACAGCGGCGATCAGTGAGTAGTCGCGGTGGCTGTGTGTGTGTGTGTGTGTGTCTCACAACGAACGCGTGGCATTCTAGCTATGTTGACTGGAGAGCCGCAGACTTGGAGGACCAAGGGCCCAATCCCTACTCACACATGGCCAAGTAGTGCCATCTACTTGTGTGCAGATGTAGATTTGATATTCGTGTGCAGTATAACTTGACCAATATCGCGGCTGCTAGCTACCTAGCAAACAATAGAATGCGCGCGCAATCTCTTGCTCCGCCTCGATGAAGGGGACGAGGTTGAGCGTTGTACAACAACAATAACTTGAAGAAGAGCAGCTTTGGCTGGCGACGACGAAGGAGAGGGGAGAGAGAAGTATACGATGGATTTCCGTGTTTATGCCAAGTTTTGCAAGACCCATGAGTTTACAGAACCCAGCGGAAGGGCTTGGGCGCAACGTCGATGATCTTCTTGTGCGGCTTGACGAGCTTGCCAGGCTTGGGCCATCCGGGCTCACGCTTGAGACCGACCGGCTTGGCTGTGGGTGCGAAGGAAAGAAAGGAAAGAGTTGAGTAAGTAAAACGCATAAATCATACGCAGCAACTCAGTTACGACTCGAAATCTCAAGGTTGCTGCTTCTCTTTGAGAGGCCTCTCGAATCACTCACGCACACTCACACGCGCGCAATCATTCTCTCTCTCTCTCTCTCTCTCTCTCATATTTTCGGTCGTCTACCACTGGCGTACTACCGCTATTCACAACTCTTTAACTCGCGCATGCTCGTGGTAGTAATTCTACGCAGCAATGACACGTACTCTTGTTGGCGCGGGCAGCAGCCTTGATAGCCTCGTTGGCCTTGACGCGCTTCAAGAAGTCCTCGTGGCACTTGCTCTTCTGGACGTGCTCGATGCGGACGTGGATGCGCTTGGGGATGATGCGGTTGCCGACGCGCTTGTTGACGACGACGCCGATGGCGCGCGGCGTAACGTTCCAGACGCGACCGGTGCGGCCATGGTAGAACTTGTGCGGCATGCCCTTGTGGATGGCGCCGTTGGCCTTGATATCAACAAAGTCGCCGATCTTGTAGTTCACAAGGTAGGTCGACAGATGCGGCAGACCATTCTCACGGAAGGGTCGCGAGAACTTGGAACGCGTGTTCGAGCGGTATCCAGATGAGCGGCCCATCTAGAATAACGACGCCATCAGCATCACAAGAACGAAGACCGACGTATACACGAGAGAGGAGGACGACGACAAGGGCACAGCAGCAGCTCGATGAGTATCTAGCAAGATATCCAGGCAGCAAGCAACACAGGGACCTCGCCGATCTCTCCACCAACCCACTCACCGCCGCACGTTAAAAACCCCCACCTCGCGCTCCACGATATCTCCTCTCCACTCCACTCCACCACGGGCCCCTACAAAGAACGGAGCAATAGCAGGAGGAACACCAACACCAACACCAACACCGGCGGCGGCGTACCGTAGCAGCAGCAGGCAAGGAGGAAAGAGGAGGCGATCCCAGCGCGAGCCAGAGGAAAAACACGCCGTCAAAACATCGACCAAACGCCAGGCCTACCGCCATCCTTAATTCTTGCCCTCCAAATGCTACCATCTCGTGTAGCAAAAAATGATGGACACGATATTTTTCGCATTTTCGTATTTTCGGTGTCTCCTTCTCTGCTACACAACACACAAACTCTCTCATTTGCTTGTTTGCTTGCGTGTGTGGTGGAGCTGGAGCAAACTTGAGTCATGTCGTTACCTCATGATGTGGCTCAATTCCGATCGAAGGAATATTGGGACAAGTTCTTTCGTGATCGAAAGCAAGTAGCGTTTGAGGTATCATTTACGCGCGAGAGCTCAACAGCAAGTGCATGATTCGAATCTAGAAGCATACATGGTACTGATTGGCGAGTCTGGCTTGGCTTGATCGATCTCAATATATTAGTGGTATGGCGAGTACAAACAACTGAAGGCACACCTGAAGCACTATGTCGGCAAGGAGGCGAGCGTGCTGGTGGTCGGGTGCGGCAACTCGAGCTTGAGCGGCGACATGTTCGACGACGGCTTCTCGAACATCACCAGCATGGACTTCTCGGAGCTCGTCATCGACGAGATGCGTCAGAAGAACCGGTACACACACTCGCGCGCGCAACCATTCGTCGATACGATTGGGCGTGAGACTGATCATTGAATCGGTTGTGTATGTTTATCGCGATAGACGCCGTGCGGCACTCAAGTGGGACGTGATGGACATGATGAACATGAGCTACGCCGACGGCTCGTTCGACGTCGTGCTGGACAAGGGAGCCTTGGATGCGATGGCGAGCGATGACACCGACGCTGTGGCACAAGATGTCGTCAAGATCTTTTCCGAGTTTGCGCGCGTGTTGCGTGTCGGCGGCCACTACGTGTGCGTGTCGCTCGCGCAGGACCACGTGCTCGCCAAGCTGCTGCACTTCTTCGGCTCGACTGGCTGGGCCATCGAGGTCCATCGCATCGAACTCGAGGATCTTGGTATGATGATGGTTGATTGCTCGCATCTCTCTCAGAGTGCACCAACTAATATCTATTGATTTGGGGGAGCGTTTAGTAGTGGGAGGTAAGAAGGCAGCACTGCAACCGTTCTTCTTCAACCTCTGCAAGCTTGCCGATGCCACGGCGCCTTCGACCATTCGCATCTCGTTTGCAGACGGCACCGTGAATGCTCGAGATCTCTCGAGTGTACCACTCAAGGAGGTCACGGTTGCCGAGATCCAAGCACGTATACTCGAGATTCAATGGATCGGTGCCAACAAGTCGGACCTCGGCCACATTACGCCAGGCAAGCGAGTGTTCCTCGACCTGTCAGGCGAGACCGCCGCAGCGGTCGAATCCGCTGTACCACGATTCAGCATCACCGTGCTCGACAGCCATGTCGCAAGCCGAACCGGTGGCTGTGCTGGTGGAGGTCGGTGTGCTGCGTTCGTCATTCCGCAAGGTCGCGAGCGTGAGTGGATCTTCAGCTCCGAGGAGGGTCAGTTACAACTGGCCGAGAAGACTGGCTATCAGCGCCTGATTCTCATTCAACTCAATCACGGCCACGAGTTCACTGACATGGAGTCGGTCAAGAACGAGCTCTCGGGCAAGGTCGTTCAATTGACGCCCGCCAACTTTACCGAGAAGATCCCTTTCCTCACCATCGGCGAAGGCGGTGTTGGTAAGCGCAAGGTCGTACATAGTGGTACATCCGAGTATGTTAATGAGTCTCTCTCTCTCTCTCTCTCATATCATCTTCGATATGCTCTTTGATTTACCCTTTGATTTCTGATGCCTTGCTTGATGAAATCGATCATCTAGGTTCAGCGGACCGTATGTTGTAGAGGATGTCGAATCCGACGGAGAGCATATTCGGCAGCTCGTGTTCTTGAACAACACGAACGTCGTACAGTCTGAGGTGCCACTTGTACCAAAGCTGTCTACGCCTGCAGAGCCCAAGAAACTTACCAAGAATCAACGCCGTAAGCTTGCCCAACAACAAGTACCGAGCAGTGAGGCATCGAATGGCGAAGCGACACCGCCACCAGCATCACCAGAACTCGTTCCAAGTTTCGATAGCCTGACGTTCGAACACCATCGAGCGATCGTTGCCGGTCTCACGTTGGTCTTGCCGCTCTTCCAACGTGCCGATGAGCAACCTGTGCGAACCATCGTCGTGGGTCTTGGTGGTGGTGTGTTCCCCATGTTCTTGTATCGACACTTTCCACGTGTCTACTTGCGAGTGGTCGAACTCGATCCAGCGATCCTTACGATTGCAACGGTACTTTACACGCACACATTCCTCTCTGCTCAGACTGAGTCTTGTTATCGTTGTTGTTGTTTGTTAGATTGCGACTAATGGGTGAGTACGTTTGCGTGGTGGAATGTATAGGATTTCTTTGGTTTCGTACAAGACGAACGAATGATCGTACACATTGGTGATGGTCTTGAGTATATTCGCAACCTCGCTACGACACTCGCAGCGACACCCGACTCGACGCAGTTGGCCGACATTATCGTACTCGACGTCGACTCGAAGGATGTATCGGTCGGCATGAGCTGCCCACCGGCAGCGTTTGTCGAGAGCTCATTCTTGCAATCGATCAAGCAGTCGCTCGTTCCCGAAGGAGTGCTGATCCTCAATCTCGTGGCTCGTAGCGATTCATTGTACAAGCAAACGATCGACACCATCAAGGCGGTCTTTGCGCAAGTACTCGAGCTCGGTACCGACGAAGATGTCAATCGAATCATCTTTGCATTCCCTACGCCTACTCGAAGACCAACGACATCAGCGCAGATTGTCGACATTGGTCGTGTGCTCGTCACGAGCTCATGCACCTCACCTGCTTCTGCTCAAGTGGTTCGACCACTCTTTGCTGATCGATCTGTCATCGAGCCACCATTATTGCGTTCGTCCTCCTCTTCAACATCTACTACCACTTCTTCTTCCTCGTCTGCTGCTGCTACCAAGAGTGCCAAGAAGAAAAAGAAACGACGCTAAACTATTCTAAACTGAACCAAACTAACCAACTATCTATCTCAAGTAAACCTACCAAGATATTGGATGATTGATGATGGTAAAGAATGATTGAGAGAGATTTATAACACACACATACAAGTGGATGATGAAGAGGTCTAGCTAGCTCTCCCACAAGATGGTGACAGTCTTGGAGGCTCGCCATGACGCTACGGTCTCGATGGCCTTGGTCACGCACTCGGGTACGTAGGTAAGAACAGCGGAGCGGTAGCTCTCGCGTACTTGCAATCGAATCCAGTACGCTTCGAGTTGGAGGTGCTTTCCATCACGAATCATGAGGTCTTCGAGATCTAGCTGCCGGATACGATGCAATACAGCCATCCATGCGGCATCAGCGAGCGTGAACTGGCTACCGCAGATCCAGGTCTCGGGTGCAGGAGCGCTGGAGCTGCTGCCGCTGCTACTACTGCTCGAGGCATTGGCAACTTGTTCGAGATGTTGTTCGAGACGATCGAGATGAGACTGGAGCGTAGTTCGTGCTTTGAGAATCGAGCGCTTCACGAACGGAAGCGACAGCAGGCGCACTCCAAAGAGCTTGAGCAGCAGGAAGTGCCATGGATGGCTGCGATCGTTGTGGAACATCAGCCCGAGCAACAGGTCGCCGTACGACGAGCCATTACTCTGCATCAGTGCAATGTACAACGGCATCGAGAGCTCACCGAGACACACGCCGACCTTGGCGGCATCGTCGAATGGACCTCCAGGTTCTCGAGATGCGAGAGTGAGCCATTCGTCCATGGCAGCGAGCTGCTTCTTGTCGGAGCTCCGAGGCGACAGTGCCGGCTTCCCGCCGCCATGTAGGTCAATGTAGCGCATGATCTCGAGCACGTCATTGACTGGATGTCCATCGTGCAGCAACACCGGCAACATGCCATCCTCGCTCATGTCGAGGAAGGCCGCCTGCAGCGTCTGATATCGACCGGTCGTGATGATGTCGAGGTGCTGCTCAGCGCACGCAATGTGCTTCTCGTCGACCGTGATACGCACGGCAGTCGAACCCACCGAGAAGCTATTGTGCAACAACTCGAACGCTTGTACGTGATCGATCGTCACATCGGGTCGTAGGCCACGCAGATGAATACTCGGTCGTTGCCTTCGAAGGAACATCATCACGAACGTCACGAACGACACGACGAGCATCGGCAGCACGAGCTCGTAGACACTACGAGACCCTGCATCGGCATCCACTTCATCCGACGAAAAGAACCAATCCATCTCCCTTGTGGATCAAACTCAAACCGAACAATGGTATCACAATACTCACGACTGGCTGGATAGATGGTTGAGGAGGTGTGAGGGCAGCGGGGAAGAGAGAGAGTGAGAGATCGATCGGTATTGGCTCGGAGTTTGAGTTGGATGTCGGCAGCCGACGCCTCCCTCGCTCGGCATCCGACCTCGGGCTTACTGTTCTTTCGACCGACTGAAGTCTGATTCTGAGTCTATCTACCTATCTATACAGTGATCGTGATTTATTTGTACTTGAATTGGGAGCTTGTGTGGTATCAAGATCATACACCGAACAACCTCTCAATCAATCAAGAAGGTGGAGCTTGGTGTGGGATGAGAAGCGTTTGAGCATGAGCAATGAAGCGCCTTCGGTGAGCCATCATCGAGATGCCCAATGCTGTGAGATCATCCTCGGTGAGTGATGGTAACAGATTGACATCTCGATCAGCAAAGCCATGGTTCACAAACGAGTCGTAGTACTGGCTGAGATCGAGCTTGCAGAGCCACTCCTTTAGCGAGAACCCATCCAGCTTGTTGGATTCGGAGGCAGCGGCACGTAGTCGTCGGGAGTTGGTCCAATCTAGTGCCACCTGCAATCGACCCTCTCGCACTTGCTTCTCGGTATTCGATTGGTGTTGAAGCACGGTGTTCGCTACCACCTTGGAGTTGCTGCTGGCCTGAGGTCGAATAACCACAGGCCCGACACTCGAGAAGCAATCTTGATCGTTCATCAGTTCAAGCACAGCAGTAGGACAAGGACAAGAATTCTACGTACAAGGTATTGGAGGAGCCTCTTCGATCGGTGGATACCGAACGAATACCACAACGTATTGGCCGGCCACAGGAGGTGTCGGTAGAGCCACGGTGCCTTGCTTCTGAGAGTCGAGCATTGCGCTCGTCAGCGGGAACAGTAGATCTCGATCACTACGTTGATTGAGAGAGATCAGTGATTCCACATCAATCGAATGACCGTCGTGTTGCGTGTCGCGATGCAACGTACTCTTCTCGAAAGAGTGCAATGTGATCCGAGACGTATACAGTTGACGTAATCAACTCCCATGAGACAGTGATTACCTCGCCAACTGTCGCGTATGCTGGTTGAACCTTGAGTTTGCAGCGGCTCCTATCAGCTGTGGGAGGATGGTCGCCACTTGAAATCGATCAATATTGGCTCTTCATGCAGCGTAGTCACGCGAACTGATCGCACCATTCCAGAGAGCCAACCCGCTGCGCCGAGATGAGATTCTCGCTTGAGCATCGCTTCGTATCGAGGCCTGGTGATCGCTCTTGTTTGATTCCTCGTTGGTACGAGGCAGTGTCAAGAGACTGGAGGGCATTGGAGGAGGAGTTGGTGGTTCACCGGGAGTATCCCCGTCCGGAGTGTCAGCAAAGATAATGCCGTGTGGTGGAGCTGTGGCCTCACTGGCTCCTGGCAGAGACGATGCCACGGATTCTATGTCGCTCGTCGTCGTAGTGCTCACAGCAGTGGTAGTGGTGGTGGTTGATGGTTCTGGAGTGTTTGGTATGAGCACAAATGACTCATCGACAACGTCATCATCGATCTGATCGTTCGCGTCAAGCATCGGTGCACCAGGTGTTCTCGATTCTGTCTCTGATGCGAAGGTGAGTAACGATCGTCATCGTCGTCTTGTGCTGGCGCTGCATGTTTGACCCACAGGCGAGAGCAGTTCGAACCTTTGCCGTGATAGTTGTTCAGCACTTCGAGCACTTCGCGGTTGGCTACAATGTCAGCAGGAGTGTCTCCACCGAGACCAAGAAACGAGCCCTACTCGATTCGAAGATACTGGTTGTTTGAGCCAAACGAATCACAGAAGACGCACGTTATGACGGGACAGCGTGCGAACCTGTCGCAATGTGCGATCTGCCCCATGATCCAACAGAAGCCGTACGAGCTTGGCGTCACCTCGTGAGGATGCCATGTGCAGAGGCGTCGCTCCTCCTCTGAACGGGTTGTGTCAGAGCGCCATCGACTGACTCACAGGTGTTGCCACGCGAATGCTCCAATCTCATACCTCGCCCTGGCATTCACATTGGCACCTGAAGTGAGGAGTAGCTCCGCGACCTCGGTGCCGTTGTTGTGGCACACGGCGATGTGCAAGGGCGTCAGCTTGGGGCTGTACTCCTCGGAGGACTTCTCGATACAATTGACGGAGGCGCCTCGTTGGATCAAGGACTTGACTCGTGTCTTGAGCCCGGCCCTCACGCTCTTGAGTAGAAGATCATCCACGGTCAACGGCTCGCGATCTACGTGGTCGCATCGACCCGAGCGATCGAGTCAGGAGTCTGTCCTTCGCGTGTGCTCCGAGCTCTTTCGTGCAGCTGCACCATCGACGCACCACATGAATTGATCATGCTTCGAATCTCTTTGGTGAGAGCAATGTCGGCTGCTCGATTGCCCTGTGGCAGGCCGATGTTGATTCAGTTGGTTGGTTGGTTAGTTCTCGAGTCTCGAGTGTGACCAACGACAGCGGAGCATGCCAGTCATGATACCTTGGCACCCACGTTGCGGTCCGCCCCGGCGTGCAGCAAGCGCGTCACGATCCCTTTGTGACCCTCAGCTGCAGCAAGCATCAGAGGCGTCCTTCCGTCACTGGTGGTGGCGTTGATGTCCGCTGCAGATTCGATAAGGCGGTGACACGACGAAGAATCCCCTGAGATCGAGCACCATCATCATGTGGCTCGTGCGTGAGCATCATTCGCTCGCACTCGCTCGTGCCATCGCTCACGTATGCACACCATTCTTCGCGGCAATGTGCAATGGCGTGAAGCCATCAGCATCAGCAGCATCGATATCTGCACCGTGCTTCAACAAGTAGAGTATCGCAATGTTTTCCTTCTGCTGCACGGCGATATGGAGCGCGGTCTGGAAGGGATGCGTGGGCGAGCGCGCGCTCGGCGAGCCGCCTCGCATCAGCAAGTCTGGCAGCCTGAAGGCCGCCGTCGTCGTGGTTCTCAGGATCTCCTCATCGCTGGGAACCCTTGTCTTACTATCGCCATCGCTTTTCTTCATGCTATCAATCACACAGATTGGTGGACTGATGATGATAAGAGAGAGCACGCCAGCGAGTGAGGGAGCGAGGTCTTCAACGAGAGCGGATTGGATGCGAATGCCATTGCTGCTGCTGTTCCGGTTCGGCATTGGCTCGCTCTAAGCCCGATAGGCAAGCCCGGCTCAGCCAGCCATGGGCTAGGAGGTTCAACCAGTCCGTCTTGAGGCTCACATGTATTTTGGCCGCCCCTCAACAAGGGGGCACGTGACAGAGGTGCGCGGCCTTGATATTGGTAATGCTGTGACCCGAACCGAACGAGAGGAGGACCCGGTGCGCAAGGGTCGATCGCCTTGTCTGCTCGCTGCTTCGCATCGCAACCACCTCGCTCGCTTCGATATGAAGCGATCGCTCTCTCCACGATCAACGAGTAACACCAACAAACGCAGTAAGAAGAACAACGACGATGCACAACCATCGATTCTATCATTCTTTGGAGCTGCGGGTGGAGTTGCGCCACAGAGGAGCGCTCGCAAGATAGCAGCAGCTGCAGCAGCGACCACGAACCCGAGCACCTCGAGTACTCCCGATCAACTGACGGCTCCAACAACAACAACCACCACCACCACTTCCACCACCACTGGTATATCTGATGCAGTTATCATCGAGGATGGCGACAGTAATCATGCCACGACCTCGACACTGTCATCGAGTGTCTCCGACGCGAACCCTTCGAATCCTCCAACCAGACCCACGAGATTAGCGTGGGAGGTGCCAGAGCGAAAGCGCAAGTCCGAGAGCTCGACGATGCAAGTAACCCGCAATGATCGTGATACACAACCCGCACGTCCTGCTGTGTCGGTCATGTCGAGCATCTGGACGTACGATCCAGCGATCGACGCTTGCTGGGCGCAAGGATCACCGACACCATATCTCCATGTTGCTCGCACATTGGATTGTGTCACCAGAGTATGCCTGCTTCGTCGAGTGAACGAGTGAACGCGGCGTAGCCATCTCACTCACTCACTCGAGACCACAGGAGACAGGCCGACTCAAGATCCAGAGCGCGTTCATCAACATGTTCCGTGCGATTCTTGCCAATGGCACGAGCGCCGACGTGCTGCAGGCCGTGTACCTGTGCTCGAACCAACTCGCTCCGGCGTACCACAATGTCACTCTCAACGTCGCAGGGAGCTCAGTCGCCACGGCTCTCGGCGAGGTGTGCGGTGTCTCTCGTGCCGAGATCCGACGAGTGAGTACCAAGTGCGGCGACCTCGGCGACGCAGCGATACTGCTCGCGACCGGCCGCACGACCGAGAGCAAGGCCTCTCGACGGCAAGCGACATTGATTCGGTTTCCTCCACTGCTGATCAACGACGTGTATCGAACAATGCGCGAGATTGCGAACGAGAAGGGCCCTGGCAGTGCCGCGAGACGCAAGACGCTCGTCATCAAGATGCTTCGTGCGTGTCGCGAGTGCGAGATTCAATATCTCGTACGAACGCTCGTGATGAACCTTCGAACCGGAGCAACGCTCAAGACCGTGCTCACGTCTCTGGCGATCGCCGTCGAGATGCACCGTGCTCGAGAGACGGTCGAGCGAGTACGTGCACTTCGCGACGAATCAATCGCCACGCAGAAGAAGCCCAAGAAGGGAGCTGCCAAGGCCTCGAGCGCCAAGAAGTCCAAGGCCTCGACCAAGACGACCGTACAACTCGCAACCAGCCGAGCGAAGGTCCAAGCAGTCGACAATACGTCGTCGGTCGACATTGATACCGACGGCAACGGAGATGACGTTGCTCGAGACGAGGCCAGTGACGACGATGGCGACTTTCAGATCAGATGCCCGTTCGATGCCGAGTTCGATAGCGTCTTGCAACAAGCGCCGATCGAGATCAACCAATGCTACCAGCGCTTCCCGAACCTCGACGAGCTCGTTCTCACCTTGGTGAACGAAGGGTACGTGTAGTTTGATTGCATGTTCAAAACTCACTCGTTGCACGACGTATCTGATGAACGTGGGGCCTCGCTTGAGGCCATGCTGCTACACAGACGTGCGGCAATGAACCAACGTACGCAGTGTCGACCCGGTGTGCCCATCGCACCGATGCTCGCCAAGGTTGCAACGAGTATTCAAGATGTGCTGGATAACTACCACAACCGCCAGACCGGCGTGGCGCAACCGTTCTTGTGTGAGTTCAAGTACGACGGTCAGCGAGCGCAAGTACATGTTCTTACAGTGGCGCCCACGACCCTCGAGCACGGAGAGAGTACGCTCGGCTGGCGTAATCCCGATGACACGAGCTTGTCGTGGATATTTTCTCGCAACTGCGAGGAGAATACGCGACAGTTCATTGATGTCTGCCGAGCGGTTCGTCGTGCTGCAAGCCCGACCATGGAATCGTGCATTCTCGATGGTGAGATTATTGCTGTCGATCGCGAGAATCAAAACAAGATTATGAGCTTTCAAAGCCTTTCGACTCGACCAGTGCTCTTGGATACAATGAACACCAACGATACTTCTTCAACAAGCGAAGCCGTAGATGATGACGACAATGACAACGACAACGATAACGATGACAATGAACAAGACGAGCCTGATACATCGACCTCAACATCGACCTCAACATCGACATCGACACCCAAATCAACGGTCGCTGTGTGCTTTGTAGCATTCGACCTTCTCTATGTCAATGGCAAGTCGTTACTATCGATGCCACTAATTGAACGGCGGGCGCTTCTTGCTCGTGAGTTCAACACCCGCATACCTGGACAGTTTGAACTTGCCGAGTCGTTGATATGCGACCAACTGCCGCCGAGTACTGCCTCGACACACGACACGCAAGCTGACGAGAGTGCACCGTCCAGTACCTCTGCGAGCGACAACAATGCCTCGGCGTCGGATTTAGGCGAGCGCATCGAAGCGTTTCTACAGCAGTCGATCGCGATCGGATGCGAGGGTCTGATTGTCAAGAGCCTTGCATCGGACGAGGATGGCGAGTATCAACCAAACAAGCGAGGACCGAGCTGGCTCAAGCTCAAGAAGGACTACATCGCATCGATGGGCGACTCGCTCGATCTGATTCCGATCGGAGCGTGGCATGGCAATGGGCGCAAGGCCAAGTGGTTCTCGCCGTACTTGCTCGCGTGCGTCGATCCTGAGACCGACGAGCTGCAGAGCGTGTGTCGGTGCATGTCAGGCTTCACCGACGCGTTCTACGAGGAATCTAGTCGCTTCTACCGTGGCCTCGACCCACTATGCGATGCAGAGGACGAGACCAGCGACAGCAATGTCTCAGAGGCAGCCAAGAATCACGAGGATGACCGCGAGCACGAATCAGCGACGCCGTCGTTGCGTATCATTTCCGGACCGAAGCCGTACTACCGTACACGCGAGACGCCCGACGTATGGTTCGAGCCGAGTGAGATCTTTGAGATTCGCGGCGCCGACTTTACACTGTCGTCGGTGCACCAAGCCGGCATCGGGCTCATTGCCGGCAACGAGTCCAAGGGAGTCTCGCTTCGATTCCCACGCTTCTTGCGCAAGCGTACGGACAAGACGCGTCTGTTCGAAGACGCCACGACCTCCGAGCAGATTGTCGACATGTACTACAAGCAAACCGCTCAATTACCTCGTGGTAATCTCAGTCCTAAATAATGAACCCAACAGCTTGTTGTGTAAGAAACATCGATGCCCCACCAGGGTGGTCTGGATCGAGGAGTTCTTTGTTGTCCTCCGTAATTTGGCTTGAGTTTGTGAGGGAGTATGGATTCGTGGTCAGGCGGTTCCCGCGCTTTTGCTCCAACGGCTCGATCTCCCGCCACTGCCAAGGCTGTACGAGAGGGCGAGCCACGCACACAACACACCAGTCCTCTCCTCCCTCTCCCCTTCACACCACCACAGGCACACACACGCCCGAACACAACACCCTAGCCGATCTACCAATACACATACACACACATTACGACTCCACACCATGGCAGCAGCAAGCACCGGAGCCTTCGGCATGATGGATCCGGCATACTTTGTGGGCCGCATCGAGCTGCTCAAGTGGCTCAACAGCTTCCTCTCGCTCCAGTACTCCAAGATCGAGGAGGTCTGCTCAGGTACGTTAGACCCACCAATAGCCCCAGCTCTCTCTCTCTCTCTCTCTCTCTCTCTCTCTCTCGCGTTACTTCAAGTATATCCAAGCGTAGCGTCGTGTTGTGGACATGAGTGAGTGGGGTTACCAAGGATGAGTTCCAGAAATCTGTCAATCCCCTGAACTGCATATGCAAGGTGTTGACGCTCTATGGACGTCTGAACCGCAAGCCCCTCGTTCTATCTCCAATCTATCTCT
>Ga0209935_1004252_pt1 | contig 13438 bp, 5 predicted proteins | sample ThiBio_1000_plan_2_FD_183958 | JGI IMG/M metagenome (GOLD analysis project Ga0209935, IMG submission 183958) | Wastewater bioreactor microbial communities from Cape Town, South Africa - Thiocy_cont_1000_plan (SPAdes) | ecosystem: Engineered > Bioreactor > Thiocyanate-remediating >... | reverse complement strand
AATTTCGAATGCCTATTCTCGATAATTTTAAACTGAGGGTGAAGGCGTACATGTGTACACAGTAGGCATATTCGAAAAAGTCAGTTATTTGAAATTTGAATTCAAGTTTCAAATAAGACACTACTGGGTATATCAACTGAGAAAACAGCATTCATGCGCGAATTTTACATTGTGACATAACTTCTATCATCTGTGAATTTTTTTTAGCTTGTACAAACATGTCGCTATGAAAAAGCAGAGCATAAAACATGAAAATCGTAGGACGCTTTTTTCGAAAAGTATGAATGAATATCTTGACAGCCTATGTGCGTCCTAAGTTTATTTCTATACTGAGTTGCAGACCGCTGTGTGGTCTTCAAAGCTGCATAGATAATTAAAAAATTTAGGACTTATTTTGGGAGAAAATCGACTTTTTGACGAAAAGCCGATTCTTTATTTAATTATCGTGCATGAGTTGTGCATCCCAGAGAGCTGAAGTTTGTATGATAGTTAAACAACCATGTGATCTACTTGTTTTCAAAATTTCAGACTTCTATCATTCTCCTGTGGACAGATATGAGGAGTGAAAATTGGTGCGAAAAGTCATTTTTTGTCAAATCTCGAGGTCCATACAATATCAACGATGCAATGAATTAAGCTGAAACTTACAGTATATGTAGAGCTCAACTAGATATTGATATTTTAAAACATTCAGTCTTCACAGAAGATACATTGTTTACTTTTTACGTCTCGCAAAATCGCCCGTCGAAAAAGTGCCTTCAGTGAAAATGCAATAAAAATCGAACGGTTCAATATTTTTCCAAACGACTTTCACCAAAATTCAAAGAATTCATGCCTCTATCACGCATATAAAAATTAACCATATCTGAGCATATCGATTGAGCACGTTCGGTCGTGGCTTACATGGAATGACTCATAAAATGAACACCTCTCCATAGTGGACACTTTTAGCAAATCTGAATGGTGTCCACTATAGACAGGTTTCACTATATCTGATTTAACTTAATCACATTATAGAAAAAATCGCCAGTTTCCAAAGATATCCAGTTTTTAGTGCAAAATACTCAATTGAAAATTTTGAATATCTACCTATCAATTCAGACTCTCCAGCCTTGATTACCCAGGATCCGACTACGTTCCAACTATCATTGTTCACTATTATAAGTTTCTAAAATCGATGTTATTTTCACTCTGATGCAAATAGACACAAACACTTTTTTTTCATATGGCCCTCCTTACAGTTGAGGGAACAAGGGGGAGACATAAAATAGTGCTGCTTTATGTCGTAATCCATTGATCACTACTGATTGTAGCCGAGGGTTTCTTGACTTAAGGGGTATATAACTATATGAATAATCTTTTGATTAATTACTAGCGCCTCAATCGTCATTTTCAAATCAGTTCGTTGCACGAATGGATAAACATTATAAAGATCACTACATTTACATTTCTTAGACTTCTGCCGTCTTTCAAGTCGATGATTGTGGACGTGAGTTCGGCATATACTATCAATAGTTGGAGGGAGAAGCCGTAGTGGGTCACGAGGAGCCTGTAGCCATAGAGAGCCAAGTGGACGCATGGTAATCGGAAAAACGTATTTCAAATCGATTCGAATTCTTCGGTTATCAGTGAACCATAGATAATTTTTATCAGTGCTGTATAAAATAATGTCCACGGATGGAAATTTCCAAGGACAATTAGCTTTAACACATGTAGTGTTGTGAAAATATACTTTAAACGAGCGCTGTGGACGTTTTGAAAATGGTAGAAGAGTATATCCAACTTCTGAATATTTAGATTCCTTGAGAGCATTGATAAATAGTGGTTGATCATCCACATACATCAAGAAATCTGCGTCTTCATCCCAAGGAATCATGTCATGGTGACGCCAAGATCCTAACAATGTTCCATTAATCATTAGAAATTTTATTTTATTCGCGACACAAATATCTGCGATAATCTTTATAAGACTCATCATAAGTTCATATTCGTGATGATTTAGCTCACGATGCAAAATACTGGATTATTTCCAATGAGCATAGCCAGATGGCAGTCTTAAATCGCGATTTTCAATATATGAAGGAGCGTAGTACGTAGGGATAAGAAATTCTACTGTTGTTGCATTACTTTGGGAGACATTTGGCCAATGCGAGATTGATACATTATTGTCTATTTCTGTTCTAACTGTAGGAATATATATAGATTTTGAATTTATTTGCACTAACTGATTACTCCTAAATTGTGACTTCCTAATAATTAAGCCAATCATTGAAAATACAACTACGATATAGATCAAAGTTTGGCGATAAATACAATATCGTAGATTCATAGTTATTTTTACTATTATACTGCTTGAAAATATAATTTTTTCAACTGTAGGCAGAACCACATGAAGAATACGGTTTATTTGTGTCTGCTTGTATTTGCGTCAAGGTCCTAAAGATTGTGTTTCATTTTTCAATTGATTCTAACGAGACCGCGAAGAAAAATATCAAAAGAATTTATAAATTAACAAATACTCCTAGTCAATGTCGAACTTGTTCTCTTTCTTTGATTTATTTTCTTTCATAGTTCTATTGGCTTTATATAATAGGGAATACATACCATCGCACGTGATAATATATTTATACATTTAATGGAGCACTGAAATACAAAAATCAACAAAATTTTTATGAATGTAAGTTAAACACTATGAACAAATCAGTACGTGCTAGAAATCCTGCACTTTTCATTTGATTCAGTTTAGCAGTCCCCAAGAATCAAAGTGTCGTTCTTCTCTACTCAATTTTATCGGACATATTGGACACGCTTGGAAAATCTACTGATTTCAGCACGAACATTACCGTTTTTATAATTTTTCTCGAAATAAAAATCTAATTTCAGGAGCTCAGTTTCGAGATTTTCAATTGTTTTCACTAATTAATTATCAGTGACATTCTGATCTAATGAGAAGCAGTAGATTAATATTGAAAAATTTCGAAAACTTCAAGGAACCGTGAAGTGTTTGACTCTTTGTGACTCCATTTGAACTCTTAACAATTAAACTTATATACAGAAAAACCTCTCTGTTGTGGACACCTTTGGAACCAATGAAAAGTGTCCGCTTTGAAGAGGTTGCGTATTTTTTTGTATAACAAATGTTACTGTGCCCAAATCATTCGTGATTCCGCAGTATACATATTCGAGAGTATTATATTGGAGTCGCGCAGCTTATCTCACAAATCACTGTAAAACAATATAATTTAGATGATATTTACAAAAGTTTTTAGTCAAAATCTCTCATACATACCAGTGTTGGGAACGGTTCGAGTTTTTTTGAAGATAAAACCGATTCGAACCGAATATACAATGGTTTTAATTACGACAGAGAAAATCATAACTATTCATTTTTACTTAGAATTATTTTAATAAGAGCAGTTATTAAAGCTTGTTTCGTTTTGAAAGACTACTATTCATCAGCACATTACTGGATATTACAAAATTGTGAAGTTTTCTTTTACGAAAAGAAAAAGTGAAAATTAAAGAGAAAACCATAGTTTTATAAGGAATTTTTAAAATTTTCTATTCTCTTGTCATTTTAAGCTGCTGTAGCAAACGCCTGTTTTGATCTTCGGAAAAGTACTATTTAAATTAATGTTCAAGATGATAAAAATGTACTAAAATAAAGTTGGACGTTTATGTGCGTATTCTGATATATCTTTCTGATATCTTGTTTTTTTGTTACGATCTTTCATACGCCTCACCTTTAAATTTCATGTATGAATATGCACGAAAAATCTTGGAAAAAATTCATTTCTAAAGATTTAAGCCATATTCCGATCTCCATAACAACTGAGACAAAACATAGTTTATTCCACTAGTCGATTTGGAGTGTAAAATGGATTAAGTTTTGATTAAAACAGCAGTACAACTCAATGAGCAATGATAAGACTTTGAAGAAGAATTTAGATATGTAACAATATGCATGAATGGGAATGATGATGAAACAATCCTATCGCTCGAAGTAGATTTATCAAATTGTTATCCGAAAAATAGAAAGAATCTGTACTATTATCAGATTCTCCTTCTGATGTGAAAACAAATGACCAGAAATGAATTACATCTTCTTTTATAAGTATTTGATACACTTTGGGGCTTCTTTTTTTATTCAATTCTCTCAAATTTCTATGTTTCGGTTAAATCCGGATCATTCACCTTCGAACCGAACCGAACCGTTCCGAACACTGGTGCAAATCATAGGAATTAAATGAACTTTAAATTGTTGTTCGTAGTTTGTAATCCTTTTCAAGCTGTATCTTATAACATATTTCTCTGCTTTTCAACGAAAACATTTTAGGTAACAGAAAGATTAAACAAAAAAGATTTTTCGAAGAGACGAAAATTATGCCTTTCTATTACAACGGGACTCATTTTCTTGAACAAACTCCTTCACGAATTCGCTGAAAACCAATTTGAATTATTAGCCACACATATTAAACATATTAAACAATCATTGAATATCAGCAATTAGGGGTGTGCAGTTGTAGTATTGATGTCAGTGGTATAGTAATACATCGATACAGTGCAAGTTGTATATCAGTATACACTAGTATAAATATAAATATCCTTCTTATTCTATGACAATTTATATCTAGCCAAGAGAGACGTGTTGCGAACATCCGTACTGTACCAGAAATTTTCTACTAAGCTTAGTTCCAAATTTGCACGAACGTTTTTCGTTACTATTTCCTCGTTTTCAATGTTTTTCCTTTCTACATCTAACAGAAAAAGATAGTTAAGAAAATACTTTTGAAATCACTGTCATTGGATGTCTTTGATGAAGTAGTTGAAACCAAAGTGTTAGATAACCTACGACTAGCCATGATAGTCTTGCTTTCGTTGATAAATACCTTCCTTGAAAGATTTCAAAATGTTTTTGTGTTCCCTTGTTGTCGTCTTTGTCTTTTGAAACGTTTTATTTCATCTCTTTAACTTATCTCCGACGAAACCTATGCAAAATCATTAACATACAGATTAAACATAAATCTTATCATAATTTTCTAACCAAGATTATAAAATATACTTTGCAGAAAAACAAATTGGGTACTTTCATTTCTTTTATTTCGAATCAGTGATGGGAACAGTTCGGTTTCGGCTCCATTTGTACATTTTGAAAAATTGATTCCGTTCCATTCGATCCGAGGGGCTTTCGGCTAACGATTTAATTCGGTTTGGCATAGCTGTATACAACTTTTTCTCTCATTAATTGCCACGAATTCTCTGCTGGAACTGCAGCAATTGAACGAGAATTTAGTCGTGCAGATACTATTATTACTCAATCATACATTTACTAAATATAAATAAAAATATAATGACTCAAAAAAAACAATAAAACAATCGTTATTTAATTTGTTTTTTTATGATTCTATTGATTTTTCTCTATTTAATATAGATAATAAGGATATTTATGATACATATAAAAATACTCTGTTCACACCATACGCACCTCTCGAAACAACCTCCTTCTTTTATTTCACATTGAATTCATCTTATGATTTTACAGTTAAATTTGGTTCGTAAAAAACACGAATCGTTTCCAGCACTGAAGTTTATTGAATTGAATTGCTTTACAGTTGATATGTGACTCTTTATGATTTAACGAAAATAATTCGAAAAGCGGCATTGATTTAGAAAAGCATTCAAGAAATCTTTTCATGGTGAGATTCCACATATGCTGTCGGACGTGTTTATATGGTAGACATGAACTACGGGTAATGAATGGAGAAGTATTGAATTAAGATGATGACTATAAATTCAATAGCTCAGATATACTGTGATCACTTGTCTAGAATGAAGATCAGTGTAATAGAAGGACGAAGATTGTATACGAAGTTTGTTTTGTCAGGCAAGTGATTCGTAGCGAGAAATCAAAAATGCACACGAATTTTGAAATGAAATGAAATATTGCTGGATGATTTATTGAACAGATAGGTTTTATAAAGAAACGTGATATCGTTATAACGATGTTTTGGACAGATTAGAGAAAACCATCAATGACGTTGAAATGAAAATATCTTACATGTTGTATCATATCTCTATGTCAAAAAGTTCATGAAAGATCTCTACATCTCTCACAATCAATGCTATTACTTTAATTATTTTTCCAATCTTTAGTTAAAAACGTATACGTACTCCTAGTAAAGCATTCTTCGCTACAAACAAAACTTATACTTTCTAAATTACAGAGAAAATTTGAATAATCATTGAACATTCACTGATGGTTCAGAATTAGGCGAATCCCATCGTTCGCGTTACTTGTAAAAATCGATTTTTGCTAATTATGATTTATTCGAAGTCTAGAAACATACGATATCTTAGCTGCAGCTTCAATTATTCCCATTCCGAATTCGCTTGAGTGCTTGCTTTAACTCAGTTCATCAGTGTTCCAAGTAGAACTCGACGAACTCTATCCAAGACACCACTGATTTTCCTCCGTTAAACCTTTCTGATGAAAATCGCATTATATTCCCACTGGTAAAATTTATACTCGTCATTGAAATTTGTATGAAGATCTGATCATCGTAATGAGCACAAAACAGAATTTTAGGATTTTGGCACTTTTGTCTGAGTTTTTGCAACTTTTTGGTGCTTAGGAATGTTTCAAAGTGACAAATAAAGAATGCAATCAATGCAGGTTGTTAGTTCTATTTGGAACACTGATGAAGTGGGTTGGAGCAGACTCTCAGGATAATTCAGAATAGGAACGTTGGAATCTGTAGCTAAGATATACGACGTATTGAAGAAGTGGACTGAAGATCGTATGAAGAATCAATTAGGTTAATTGACAATTTAGGAATAACATCGTCGTTTAATATGTATACATTTTGCCACTTAGAAACGTTAAAAAAATTCTAGGATCTTGAATTGATTTTGGAACGGATAGTGTCGATATTACATAAGAAAGCAGCGATCAATAGTATTATAAGCACTTGTTAATTGTTTCAGATGTATAATAGGATTCATATGACTTTATAGAAATAGAAAACTTGATATCATACACATTGGACCTAACTTTAAAAAAATTTTTGGAATCCTTGGAATCTGAGAGAATTTCTACGATCTGTCCTTTGCTTCTTGTAGTAATTATTAGTAGTGTCCGATTTGAAAGTTGAATTCGAGTTTCAATTTTATAACTTTACAATTGTACTTATTCAATTGAAATTTCAACTTCATCAGCGTCCCGGATACTATTTACGGTGCGGCACGGTGATGGTACTAAGAGATAGATTGTAATGTCCAAAAGGATTCAGCTAGGTGCATGAATGAACTACAGAATATCTATGGAACCTACGTATTTCAATGATGAAAGGACCACGGCCATGTGTCTCACTTTCGCAGCAAACTCACATGGATGCGATCTTAACTGTTGCACGCATGTCGGCATATAACCCTCAGCTTTGGAATTATACCTACTGCATACGCATATCCGCCTTCACCCTCAATACTTCAAATTCAGTTGAAAGTATAAAATTGGAAAGATGTAAAGTTGAAATTTCAAGGTTTCCACTTTCAAGTCGGACATGTATCGTAAGTATTGAAGTCTCTATTATGATGGTAGTGTACGTTCTTCTTTCAATATCGGTACCCAGTACTTCCTTTTGAACTATAAATTCTGAAGAAGATTATTTACTGCCTTTGGAAGACACTGTCTGACAATTTGGAACTAAATTAGATACAGCATGACGAAAAACCAAAAGAAATCATTTATATGAACTCAAAGATATTTATGAAGGAAGATTTTGTATGGCCTTGATTGACAGTTATCGAATCCCTGATTTTCTTTCCTGTAGTAGACTATATAAGATGGAGAAAAAACATTTTTCATTACATATACTCTTTCCATTCGAACCATTTCCCTACTCATATATTATATTTTTCTACTTATTTTCTTTTACTGATATCGACATAACTGTTAATGACACACGATAGTGAGACTTTATCTATATCTTCGTTCTAGTAGAAATCTCCCTAATGAGTATTTCAAATAACAAAGACTTTTAAACAAATACTTCATTTTTTCCGTTGTATCAGAGTAACCACAAGAAGTCTGCTCTTCTTGAGCTAATATAGAAAAAAATATTTAATATATACCAAAATTAATGGCGTCAACTCTGAAATCTTTCACAGTTGCCTTTCGAATATCTGTTCTCTTGACATATTTTGACATTCTGAGTCTGTTTATGGATTCGTCTCATTTATCTGCTTTTATCACTTTTCAAAGAATACATCTTATTGAAGAGAAAGTAAAGTCAGTGTTATATATGCGAAAACCATTTCTTCGGCAAATTTTCTTATGCTTGGAAAATTTACGAGTAACGTTAGGTACTTAGCATATCTCTGCGATATGCAACAAATGAGAAAAAACAATTGTATACAATTATGTCGTACTGAACCGTTGCTATCACTATTCTGAATTCAATAAAGATCATCATTATACAGGGTGCTCCAGAAAAGACCTACCAAAAGTATTTTCGAACATCTTCGCTATTCTACATAGGTTAGTCAATAAGTTCTAGCACTCGCAATTTATTTATCGATAGAAAAAAAAGAAATCTGATTTTTTACATGATATGTTGAAGTATAGTGTCCCTTATGTTTACGGCAAACTTTCGTCCTTTCGGTCTATTTCGTAGATCTTTTTCGGCACTCATCAACGAACATCGACCTGAGCTCGCTGACTAAGGGTCTCTTCGGACGTTCAGGGTTTGAATACGAAGTCGTATTAGGTTTCAACGAACTAGAAACCCATAAATCTGAAAGCGCAAGATCCAGTGAACAAGACGGATGATCGAATATTTAATCTCCATGAGTTATTTTCGATTTTCTGTTAGTTTTCAAAGCAAATTTCAAAATCTTGTAGTTTTTGTGCTTCAGTCAGTTCATAAGAAATTCATCTTGAGGATATCTTTTTAAGCATTAAATGTGGCTTTATGATCTTGTTGATAGTTTCATGTTGTATGTCCAACATGTAAGCGATTTAATCGATACTTATATGTGGGTCAACTTCAACTATCCCCTTGATACCATTGCTATTTCATTGAACAATGCTGGATATTGGACGTTCAACACTAGGATCATCCAATGATTCCTGTCCATTTAAAAATCGACGAATTCGAAAACAAATCATTCGATATGAAACCTCGCCTGACCTATAAACATCAGTTAATTCGCTGTGAATTTGAGTTGTAGTTAACTCTAATAAAAATCGAGCTTTTGTGTATCCATATATGGCCTGTTTTTTCAGATGAAAATGGAGATATTTCAAAAACTACTTAAAAATATACTACAACAGACTAGTGGCGTAACTAGGGTATGGCTCATGAGGTATCAACCGCACCACTGGATTTATGAGCCTCACCACCTTGAAAAGTTGCTCTAACGAAATTCTACTATGAGTCTCACCACCGGGTGAAATTTCGTCAGTTGAGCCCACCAAAGCCCCTCCACATTCGAAATCCTGGTTATGCCACTACAACAGACACTTATAAAGCATTCTATATATATTTTAATACACGACATCTGACACTATTAGAATAGCCCAAGATATGAGAAAGAAACGAATAAGAATCAAATTTAATCTTGCTGTTGCTAGAACTAATTGAGTACTTTATGTACATAGGTTTATCTATAACTTTTTTTTAATTCTAGGTAATTATTTCGATTACTTCTAGTTGTATTTCGTGGATTTTGCCTAAAAACAATTCGAATACATTGAAGTTGTGCATTGTTGTAGAACTTAAGAAGCCCTACCTAACTGTATGCAAATATCATGATAAAATACCCTTATTCTATTTGAAATTGTTTGTATCATATAGAAAAGGCAAAATTTTTGTATTTTGACCAAAACATATAGTTTCGTACGACGATATGAAAAATCCTCTAGATAGAAAAAAAACCATAGATAAACTTATGTAGAATAGCGAAGATATTCGAAAATCCGTTTGGTAGGCCCATTCTGGGACACTCTGTACACGCTTTAAAATGACGGAGAGAAACAGCAATATGTCATCTTTTTAATAGTTCCGGAAGAATAAGTACTCGTATTTCCTCCTTGTTTAAAAGATTTTCTTTTATTTAAATGTTCTATTTAGATATAGTAAAATTCATAGAAGTAGATTTAACATGACCGAAGAAACAAAGATTGATTCAGTTGAATATTGGAACGATTTCTATAAGTACAAAGAAGCTACAATTCCTCATGAGCCATCTTCTTTTGCAAGAAGGTATCACTTGACAATACTTGAATTTTATATAATATTAATTTATCAATTAGTGTTCTCACTTTTTTGACAAATCAACGCTATCAACCCGTCATTGAATTGGGAGTTGGTAATGGACGTGATGCCCTTTTTTTTCATCACTTTGATGTCAATATTGTTGGTGTTGATCTTAGTACATCGGCTATTGAAGTAAATCAACATATGTATCAGCACTATAATTAAAATATACATTTATTTCGTAGAAATTGCAAGAACAATCTGCTTCAAAAGAAAACTTGCGCTTTATCGCGTGTGATTTTTCAACTCTTCCAACACCATTCTGCATTCCGTATGTATTTTTTATGATAATTTTCCTAAATCATCCTTGAAACAGTTAACAAGTATTTGTATAGAAAATTCTAGCATAATTAAATGAATCGCGAGTTTTTGGTTCGATTAATATAAAAAAACTAAGAACAAGTCTCGATAGCTTTTGAGTACGAAATTTTTTTATATTAAAATACCTATAATATTCCGAAAAATGTTCTATTCATTTTGCTACATATTAACTGAGATATGGATTTTTCCACATGTTGATATTGCTGATCAGTAACTACTCACATTAAAAGTCTGAGACAAAAGTCTAGTGTATAAACAAAGAGAAAACCGCTCGATACAAGTTTTTTTCCTCGGTTTTGTTTTTAATCCGATAAACTTTGTTTTAAAAATCAACTGGACCGACCAAATCATAATGAAAGAGAGCAAATTAACAAACCGACTAACTATACATGGTAAGATATTTGACGTGAATGGTCATAAAAGGACAAGAAAAAAATATGAACGTTATATCATTCGAAAGAGCATTTCGTGCTAAATAGAATAGATTATTCATCAATTTTTTGTCTTCCATCTTATAGGCAAAAATGCACTGTTCTTAGAAAGACTTCACACAAAGTCCCCATTTTTTCAAACGACTAAACCTTAACTTAGCATTAAGTTGAGTTCATTGGCAGTGAACAACTTATTGCCTTTAATTAGTTCGATGATCTAGTAAAGAGTTTTCTTTTATTCCTTTGGGAACATCACCTACATTGTGAGTTATTTAACTATTGTAAAGAAGCATCAAACATTGTGGAAACCAAAAAATATTACTCAAATTAGTTCAATCTGATGAGTATACATGAAGTTCGATTTTCAGCCATTTATAGATTCTAAGATAACATTTCTTGAAGAGCCACCAATAACCACAAAAAATTTCATTGCAATAATAAAGTATATCCCCTTTTCTTTGTCACTACATGTGTAAAAAGTTCTTCAGTTCCATGTGTACACAGCTGAAGAAACAATAACGTATGAACGATATGGCAACAAAATAGTGGGCGTCATTGTATCAAACCCGCAGCTTTGACGATTTCGTCAGAAAAGTATATTTAGTTCTAAGATTATTATAGCTTTTCATACCTCCTCATAAATGTTGAAGTTCTTTTTTTACATTTATTCTCTTTCTGAAACGAATTCATCAGCATAAATCCTATTTAATTCGCATAAACATGATCTACACTTGCATTGCAATACAATTATGTAATAGAATAAAATAATTTTGAACATAAGCTATATAACTTTTTGTTGTACAGTGAATTTGGTTCTGTTTACTCACGGTTTACACTACATTCAGTCAATGCAGAGGCGGCCAGTCGAGCATTACGATGGGCATTTGAAAACCTACGTAGCAAAGGTTCGTATTTATTTGGTTTATTCAAGAAGTAATTTTTCATGTTGAAGGCATGTTTTTCATTGAGGCACGTTCTGTGCTTGATAATATGTATGGAAAGGGAACACCAGTAGAAAATGACAAAGATGCGTTTATAAACACGCACTATCGACGATTCTTACGGTAAGTTTTAAATCTGCTGTGTTAAAAAAATACTGCATTCAAAAATATTTCATTTAGTAAGTCCGAACTTATCGAAGAACTCAAACAAATTGGTTTCAAGATTATTTTTGAACAAGAAGAAAAAGGTCTGAGTGTGGCTCCAGGTGATGACCCTGTTCTTATTCGTATACACGCTGAAAAGCCGTAACGACATTCTTCTATTTCTGACATACTATAAAACTTTTGAATTTTTTCTACTGTCATATCTGCTAACTAATAGGTAATAATAACGCTAACAATCATTAAAATACTAAAAATAATAGATTTTTTCAATAACTGAGTTGTGTTTTCTGCAATTATGTTTATTCTCTAAGTATAACAAACATTCACATTTGATTCTTGATTAAGGAGCACTTTAAAATGATCTTAATATCTGATTTATTCTATACTTCAATGTAACATATAAAAATAAAATTATTTATCTAGCTTGTTCGTTGAATAGTTATTACAATTCACATTATAATATTTGTAGAACACCCAAAAAATGTGAGCTCTATGTATGAAATTGAAGTTCAGATATCAAGTATATATAACAGTGCTGGGAACGGCTCGTGTTTTTTACGAACCGAGTTTAACTGTAAAATCCAAGGGGGAAACAACTGAGACTTCGCGTCTGAAGTCATATGAAATCCATCTGAATCAATGAGATCTTTTGAAGTCCCACGATGGTTTTGAAGTCAATTGGACTGTAATGAAGTCTCTTGAAGTCCATAAAAGTCTCCTTGCAATCCCTTGAAGTCTATTGAAGTCTCTCGAGTCTCTTGAGGTCTCTTGAAGTCTCTTGTAGTCCCTCGAAGTCCCTCGGAGTCACTTGAAGTCACTTGAAGTCCTTCGAAGTCTCTTGAAGTCTCTTGAAGTCTCTCGAAGTCTCTTGAAGTCCCTCGGAGTCTCTTGAAGTCCCTCGGAGTCACTTGAAGTCACTTGAAGTCCTTCGAAGTCCCTCGAAGTCTCTTGAAGTCTCTCGAAGTCCCTCGAAGTCTCTTGAAGTCCCTCGGAGTCACTTGAAGTCACTTGAAGTCCTTCGAAGTCCCTTGAAGTCTCTTGAAGTTCCATTAAGAATTACACGCTTCATGTTACTAGGTAGATTTTGCAATAACCTTAACGAAAAATCTTAAATTTTCCAGGTCTTATTGTGGTTTGAACAAATTAACCCTTTGAGTCCTGATGGCGTGCATACATACGACCGTTTAGTAGTTTTGAATAACCAAAACATGAATTTAACTCTCACCCTCAAAAACTAGTGCAAAGTATTGTTCAAATACCAGCG
>Ga0209935_1004251_pt1 | contig 13442 bp, 17 predicted proteins | sample ThiBio_1000_plan_2_FD_183958 | JGI IMG/M metagenome (GOLD analysis project Ga0209935, IMG submission 183958) | Wastewater bioreactor microbial communities from Cape Town, South Africa - Thiocy_cont_1000_plan (SPAdes) | ecosystem: Engineered > Bioreactor > Thiocyanate-remediating >... | reverse complement strand
GTGTCAGGATCCTCTCGCTCAGTCAAATCTCTGATGGTGAGTGACAGATTTTCAAGAAGAAACTTTCCCAGCTCGATTAGACAGAGAGATACGTTGCTAGAAGGCTCAAATAGAGCTTCCATCATTGTGGACTGAAGGTGTTATTAGAAACAAAGTGGATGAAGGCTGGATTTTACGTCTTCCAGAAACCGCTGCTGAAATTGGCTCACTAACAAGCACAATCAGATTAATGGGCAGAATTTGTATGTTTTACCTTGCCGCAGTGATTTGTAACATGTGTTGACAACATCCTGTGCTGTTTCAAAGTCCATTGGAGCTCTGTTGAGAAAGCTTGGTGCTTGGACGTGCATCTTGTTCGCCTCCTTTCTTAATAAAAAAACGTTTTTTTTATTCTTGGAAGAGGGAGAAGTGGAGACTGTACAAGGATGAACTTCATTTTGGGCGACAGGCAGCACAACACCAGGTCGCGCAATCCGAAAACTCGTGTAAGGCAATGCAGCTAGCATGAATCCTAATACAAGGTCAGATCCTAAGCTATAGATGTTGGTAAGGGTACCTAGTCCCACATCTCCTTTCACAATCCACGAGGTAGTATACTGAGGGGTCACTGCAGCGGGTGCACACCCTCTCTCCTCTCTCGCGAGGTGGCTTGCGAGACTGCTTCCTTGCAGGTGCGACCTCGTCGGTAGTTTCCTGCTTGATGACTATTCTTCTTATCACTGCATGATGTATCGGGAGGCGGTCTTCAGGATCGACAGGTTCCTTCTTGACGCGAGTGCACCTACGTCTCCTTGTCCCTCCTCTCCTTTTCGCCAGCAGTGGTCTCGCTTTCTCTTCGTTTGGCTGGAATGCAGGCTCATCATCCGCCATCGCCTCGGCTGGGATGTGAAGAGAAGTCTCTTCATAGGGCGGCTCGAACAGACTCTCTTGAATAATTAAAGGCAGGCCTTCATCGAGGGTAGAGATCTTGAGCGGTGATAGTGACGGTAGGGTGAACTCGTTGCCTACACCCGAAGCCTGGTCATCTTCAACGGGTTGGTTGTCGATGGCATCCCTTCTCTTCAACCGCGTTGGGGAAGCCGAGGGGCTCATACTCGTTCCAGGATTGTTTTCAAAGTCAGTGCTGACGTCATCTTTGGGGACAGCCTCGGTTTCAGCTGAGGGCTCTTCCTCTGCCAAAAAAGAAGAGACAGAGTCAAGTAAGGCCTCGATACAATTGCGTATCTTTCCGCTATTGATGTTGAAGATTGAGTGAGCATTATATTCTGGCTACCAAGAAGATATATCTTACCGCGCTTGCTTAGTGAGTAGTCGTTCATCTTCCTCTTCTTCTTCATCCTCGGACATAGGAGTGCTCAGACGAGCTATAACCCATTTCACTAGCTTGTTTGCTACCTTCGAGCTATCTATTGGGGCCTGGCCATCCTTTATCGATCGAAGCTTGTTTCGAATCTTCTCGGTGATGAGAGCTTCGTGGCGACCTCCAGTTATCTCACTGAGTTTTTCGAGCAGGTCCTCTTGGTCTGGCGCAAGCTTATGTGCGGAGCGACGGCCTCCGCACTTCTTGCCCCTCCTTCCCACAGTACGCTTAACCTTCTCCTTTGCTATGGCCTTAGCTCTCCTACCCTTCCTTTTCGTCTTCTTCGCTCCTGTTTCGATCGCTTTCGTTGGCGGAGCCTCATCACACACAGTAGAGGATGACGATTCTGGCTCGGCGGAGGGGTTGAAGAAGCCACTGCAAAAGTCGTCAGGTACGTCTCCGTCGACGGGAATCAGTGGGATGGGGGTACCGTCCTCTAGGGTGTGGGTTATGTCGTGAAAGTTCCTGTGAAACGCGAGAGATGGTTATTACGATAAAAATTGAAGAGGATTATGTGTACCTATGACAGCCGCAGTTGTCGCAACGCAGAGGATCATCGTCACAATCAATAAACAGGGGACTACCCGTTACAGAAGACGATTAGATACTAGTAGGCAGATAAGTTGAATGCTACTCACCAACCGTCTACATGTTCGTCTTCTCCCCACTTTTTGCAGCAGTGGCCAAATGATCGGAGGACTACGATGGGTTCCATCCCCAGCATTGAAAGAATTTCAAAGTCGTCTCCTTGAGATGAACGTGGCTGCTGAGACAGGCAGTTGCCGCCGACTAAAGTGTCGCCTTCTGCACAATGATCCCAAGCAACTACATCATCCTCTTGATCTTGCCCAATATTGTACAACTGCAATGCGGAATCATCGAAAATACTTCCTCTAAACATGTCTGGATTTCGTTCGTACAAACTGTACAGTCGTGCGGCTACGTCTGGGTTTGACACCATTTCCAATCTAACAAAGAAATATTGTAAAAATTACTTGTGGCTTGAAAATACCTCTTCCGCACGGCATCGTTAACCTTTTGCTCGTTGGCGCGAGCACGGCTTAATTCCTTTCTTTTCTTCTTTTCTGCCTTTCGTTCTTCATCGGGGAGCATCTTCCAGTAGTGGCTGCGAACATTCGGTCCCCTGGTCTCCGACTGCGCAATGAGAGCAAATGACGCGTCGTGATCAATTCCCTCGAGGGGGTCCTTGAACTCGAACGCGGGAGCCGGCAAGGGCTTGGGTACCGAGTAGTACGGTGTTCTCTGCTCCTCCTCCATGGTACAGTGCGTAATAAATAACCCGTACATAGCGAAGTGCATTACCCTTTTAGGGCAATCCCTGTGCTACAAGCCTCGTTCAGGCGCTGCATTACTCTGCTCGTCATGGGCACTGCACGTACTGCGCGCAGGCCTTTTAGAGGATCCAGGTGCCTTTTTCAACCGGGCAACAAGCTGTGTTTGTGCAACTCCACTTCTTCGTTTTGGTGGCTTCCAAGAAGTGCGTTAGGCGCAAGGGACGAGAGGCAGCAGCAGCTTCTTGAAGGGAGTATGGTGGACTGCTAGCAAACCTAAAAATACTACACAATCAATAACCCGGCCACTACGCGTTGACTATGGACGGAGGACACCAAGACCTCAGTAACTCTATCCTCTTTTTCGGGGGCCAGCAAGTGCTCGACGAATCCCAGACGAGCCAAAAGAATGCAACCACGAATGTCGTGCTGTTGAAACTCGATCAGCTTGCGAAAGATCATGAGGTGCGCACGGGTGATCCAACCTCCTGCAAGCGCTGTCAAGCCATCTTGAATTCGCACAGCAACATTGTTGATAAGCAGGGAGGACAACGATGGACCTGCGAATTTTGCGACAAGAAGAACAAGCTCGAGCTGGATGAGGAAGAGATCCCCAAAAAGGAGGTTATGGATTTTGTATCTGGTGCCCTTCCTCCTCCTGAGGAAACGCAGACCAAGAATGATGTTGAGGATGAGTCGAGCGTGATCTTCTGTATTGACACCAGCGGCTCGATGAGCATGACAACCGTGGTGAAGGGCGGGAGCCGCTATAAGGATCTTGGGAACAAATCTTTGTTCAAAGCGGCGTCCAACAAAAACGAGGAAGAGGTCTGGGTATCTCGTCTGGAATTTGTTCAATCAGCAGTTGAAGCCCAACTCGATGTAATGAAAAGCGAAACACCAAAGCGCAAGGTACCAGCCAAGGATAATATTATCTTGAATCGGAACTTCCGCCTTATTTAGGTCGGGATCGTTACCTTCAGCGCTAAAGTAGTTGTGTATGATGATATAGGTATGATTCTTTTCATCTTAGTCATTTGATGACTGACTTAATCCTTAAAATCAAGGCAAGGCCCACGAGATCCAAGGCAGAGCGCTTGACGATTATTCGGGCTTAATGGAGAAAGGATCCACATTCTCGCTCGACAAAACTATCTCGGAGACTCGAGATGAACTCGGTCGAACTGTCCGCGGGCTCTCAGATGGAGGTACTACACCTTTCCTCAAGTCGCTATTGTATGGTGTTGACACCCTCTCTCTCCTCATAGGTGCTACAGCACTCGGTCCTGCTTTGTTGGTGGCGGTGTCTATGGCAAGCCAAAAGGCCGGCTCGAAAGTGATTATATGTACAGATGGATTAGCCAATGTTGGTATGTCGGTTCACCTATGAGACGGGGTTACTAACTTCCAGCTTTTAAAATCAGGTGTTGGAAGTCTTGAGGGAGAAGGCGGAGGGGACTTTTATGAACAGGTCGCCCAGTTTGCTAAGCGAAAGGGTGTTGTAATCTCTGTAATTAGCATCAAAGGTGCCGACACCCGTCTCGAAAAACTGGGGGCACTTGCAGATATTACCAGAGGGTACCCTATTCTTTGATGTTGAACAAAACTAACCTATTGTACCAACAACGTAGGAATGTAGATCTTGTAGATCCTGACAACCTAGACTTTTCCAATCTCGTATCCGATGCTTCCTTAGCAACCAATTGCGTTGTAACATTGTTGATACATCCGGCCCTCCGATTTGTAAATGAGGAACATGAAGGGGATAAAGGAGGTTCCGGAGGCGGTCTCGTAAAGAGTCCCTATTGTACAAAATTGATACGCGATGTGGGTAATGCTTCCACAGCCACCCAATTGACCTTCGAGTTTGCGGTGAATAAGGAGAAGAAGGCTACATTGCCCGAAAGCGTGCCATTCCAGGTTCAGGTACTATGACACACATCCCCACCCTCTTAGGTTGTTGCTTGTTCTTACCCTTTCGCTCTATTCTTCTCATTACCAGATTTCCTACAACAAGTTGAATGGCATGGAGTGTCGTAGAGTGTTCACCACCATGCGTAAGGTGACTACCGACCGCAAAGCTGCGTTGCAGAATCTTGATATATGTGTCATATCGGCCAACTTAGCACAACAGAGGTAACCATTGGACACTCCCCCCTTCCTACCCGCCCCATACTAATTTGGGCTGCAGCGCACGTATGGCTCGCGCTGGGGACTATGAAGAGGCTCTTCAAAATGCGAGAAGGGTGAAGACCATGATTGAGGGACAGGTGAAGACTGCAGAGGAGAGGCGACTATTCGATGTCTTCATGAACGAGTTTAAGGACATCAACGCCGCACTAGGAGGCGCGATTGAGTCCGAACGAGGCAACGCCGATGCCCAGTCTGCAAGTGCTCGTTCGGAAAATAGGTCGGACCTTGTGGCACAGCGATTGTACTCGCACAAGCAGGCCCAGTCGGAGGCATGCTCAGTCATGTAAACATGCAACACAATAATAACATCGTGTTTATTTTTTGCTAGTGTATCTAGTCTCTGCAATTCCTTGTTGGCTTGGTGACTCAGCCGTCGAAAGTGTCGACATAGTGACTCGCACAGAGTAACCTTTTTCGTTATGTTGGGAAGCAGCAACGGTTGGGTAGTCGGCAGTTGTATGCGATGGCGCAAGCCTACAGAGCCTGCGATAAGGTATGCCGTCAATATCGTTTGTGTCGCTTTATTGACACCAAAACCCGCTCTCCCTTACCTCCTGCATCTCGTGCCAACACCCTTATTTAAAAACCAATCCTTCTAACACTGGATGTATGTCCTTCCGCGCTCACAGAGGGAACGGCTAGCCGAAGTTGGGAAGAAGCGGGCTCACCCTCCCACACCTAAGGGCTCATCCAGCGCACCTTATTTCTGGGACGCACCGCCAGCTGGATCTCCACGCATCTTCACTGCCATTTCTGATCTACCCATCTCCTTTCTTACAAGAGATGCCATCGTGAAGATGTCTTATATCACCCTTGGTTATCTAGATTCCCTTTGCACGGTATTTACTACATTATCACTTTCAAATCTTTTCAATACGTTTAAAAAATTCTAATCAACTTTAGTTTGTGAATGGAGTGGATCCAGAATGTCTTCAGAATAGTCAGTTGGCGATGGCATTGAGCATAGTGAGTCGCTTCACGCACAATCTGGACGTGGCGCGACCGGCGCCGAATTCTCCTCGCCATAAGGTCTGTCCTGCGCCATACGAGAACTTGCCTACCCCAAATCGGCAGGCGAAGTATCAAAGGACATCCTCGAGCAACAGCCTTCTGCGTACCGCTAGCAAAAACAATCTCAATCTCATGAGCCCGCGACCCTGCCCGACCCCCGCATCCACTACCACACCCATGGCTACACCTCCGCTACCGCCCAACCCTCTTCCTGGACCCACGCCCTCCAACCCACCGCACTACTCGTCTCCTCCTCACAGCTCCGCCACCAGCGCTACTCCAACCTCCACCTTTCATCCTCCGCACTTTTACTACCCCAACCACAACTTAGCTACTCCGCCCATGGCAAAGGACTCCTCTCCCTACGTAAAACAGGAAGAGACCAGCGTCTCTACAGTCGAGATGACTGCAGAGATGAACGACCCTACAACAAGCCAGCTTCTACAAGAAGTCATGGCAACCTTCAATGCGAACTGCAAACAACGGCAAGCCTCAGAAGAAGAGGAAGAAGAAGAAGAGGAAGAGGAAGAGGAGATAGATAGTATCAAGGGATCGAGTAGAAATACATCGGGGGGAGTGAGTAGTACTGCCGCGACCGAGAGTGAGAGTGAGAGCGAGAGTGTAGGAGTGAAGGTTCGAGGTGCGCAGGGGGAGATCACAATCATGCCATTTAGGATGCCTTCAATCCTGATTCCTCGCACACCCACCCCTCCCCCTGCAGTCTTCTCCCAGTTTTATCCCCAGACGTCCCTGAGTGTAGATAGTTTTGAAATCGGTGCTACTCTCGGTATCTCGTCCTCTCCCATTTTCTCTTTCTTTCTTTCCTTTTCGCTCTCTTGTTCTCTTCTCGTTCCTTCTTCTTCTCATAATATCAATACACCTAAATAGGTACCGGCACTTATGGAATTGTAAAGCTTTGCCAACAAAGAGCCACCCAAAACTTCTTTGCCTTGAAAATAATCAACAAGGAGCGCATCACGCGACTCAAGCAACGCCGCCATGTTCACAACGAGAAGAAGATTTTGACGCACGTCAACCACCCTTTCATTGTTAAATTGTATGTACCTCTCTCTCTCTCTCTCTCTCTCTCTCTCTCTCTCTCTCTCTCTCTCTCTTGTTCTGATGATGGATATTATTTAGGTATACTACTTTCCAAGATGCTGTTAATTTGTATTTCTTGATGGAGTTTGTGCCTGGGGGAGAACTGTTTTCTCATATTCGAGGGAATGCGAAGGGATATCTGACCAACAACGCAGCAAGCTTCTATTCTGCCGAGATAGTGTTGACTATCCGATACCTCCATTCGCTGCGAATTGCACATAGAGACTTAAAGCCAGGTTCCTACTTCCGAAGACACCCTATTTGGTTACTGAATCTTTCCTTTTTAAAGAAAATATTTTGCTTGACGAAGAGGGACATGTAAGACTCGTCGATTTTGGCTTCGCAAAGAAAATCGCCGAGAAGTACATTGCTTTCCCTTGCCTATCAAAACTCATTCTAATAAAAACAAATCTAAATGTTTAGGGCCTACACCATGTGTGGGACTCCTCACTATATTGCACCGGAGATCATATTGGGCACAGGGCATACAACAGCAGTTGATTATTGGTCGTTGGGGGTTATGATATACGAAATGTTGGCAGGGTATGGTCACCTCTTTCCCATCCATGTGCACCTCCTCCTAAACCAACCTATTTATTCTTTTTCCTTGAATAGCCATCCTCCATTTAAGGGGAGTAACAAGATGGAGGTATTTAAACAAATCGTCTCTGGAGCGCCTGTAGAGATGCCATCGCATGTCCTACCATTGGCTAGGGACCTTATCAAACGGCTTCTTGTTGTGGATTATACCCATCGATTGGGCTTTGGAGGCGTTGAAGAGGTGATGAGGCATCCGTGGTTCCAATCGATCGATTGGGATGCGCTGTATCAGTGCAGCACACGTGCGCCATTACAGATGCGCTTATCGGGTGAAGGAGACACATCTCTGTATGCTCAATATCCCGATGGAGGAGAGGTCGATCCCTTAGCAGAGGAGGGCAATGCAGAGGAGGCCACAACTCCACGGGGTACATACTGGAAAGGATTTTGATAGCTGTTCCTAAAGGGGACTTTAAAATGTACACAACAATTACTGTATTCCCGCAACCTTTCTCTTAATGAGAAGTCTGTCTCTACCTGCCCAACGTGAGTTCACCTCATGTCGGCAAAACGGCAATTTGCCCAAGTGCAGAGCAAAATAAATGATAATTGTTATTAGGTACTAGCAGATGATGCGGGCGGTGTTAGCTCTTGCGTTCTCTCTTGTGCGTTCTTCTAGTTGAGGGTAAGTCCTCGGCAGGCCCGGCTTGTATATTTCCCTCAGGAAAAGCGCATTCGGCTGTCCCTTGCTTAGAGCGAGCCACCCAAAATGTCGAAGACGGTTTGGAATTTACGATCAAAGTACTAAAGCATGACACAAAGTTGCTGTCCAGGTACTTGATCGTAGCAACCAAAATGGAAACTAAAGCTTTTTCTCAGACTCCTGGACCTAACTGAAGGTGTTGATTGACCCGGATGCATTAGGTGTGCTGACCCGGTCGGGATTTGTGTGGAAGGAAGTCTATCATGGAGTGGATGCTGGCTTGAAATATGGCGCGCAGGTTGGGCAGGTTGCAGGCATGCTCTGCGCCTATGCCTTGTTGGATAACGTGGTGCCCAAGCCAACCGACATTGTTACCGACCCCCTTCTGTGCCTTGTTGCGGGTGTTCTCTCTGGCGGTGGCGCTGGCGGCATTGTGGGAGGCGCCTGGGGGCTGGCAAAGGGAATACATGTTGCTGTGCAGGCTGAATCGGACTACTTTGTCTTGACATATGCTTAGCTCCTAGATGTCACACATATATAGATTTACACGTAGTAATAAATGATAATGCGCTTGTATGTATGTATTTGAATTCTTACGGGGAACGCCGATCGAATCTGACCTGGAACAATAAACATTTTAACGCTTGAGCTTGGAGACACCGTCAATCGATATTTATAGCCGAATAGTTAACCTGGTGTACTTCTCCTCAAGTGAGGACAAAAACTTCTCAGCTAGCCGACGGCATTTGCTGATGTCGATGTCAACCAACCCCGGACACCCCTCCAGCACCGCGGAAACTCCAATGGCGGTTACACTCGAGCACCCCGAGAGATGCAGCGTGTTTAAATATTTACATCCATCCGCGATTCGTTGCAGTGCCTTGTCGGTGACTCCTGGACAACAGCTGAGGTTCAGCTTCTCCAGGTTCGGAAGCTGTCCAATCTCTACAAGTCCTTCCTCAGTCACTCGGCTGCATTGACCCAATCCCAATATGCGCATCTTTTTACACCCAGAGGCAACACTCCTCACAGCGCTATCGGTTATTTCTAGGCATCCGCCCAATAACAAGATCTCAAGCTTAGGACAACACTCCCCCAATGCAATAACTCCTTCGTCTGTCAATTCCCGCACTCCCGTCCTATGAGAGAGAGAGAATTATTATTATGGCAGGAGGTGGTTGTAACTTACAAATTTAGTTTTTGCAGATTCACACAGCCGGTGGCAATGGCGGTCAACCCGTGTCCCCCGCGAAGTGAACACCTAAATGTTGGACACGTTTAGTGCCAATGTACAGGTTTAGCTCAACGTCTTACATAGATAAATACAGGGCTGTCAATTGCGGACAATTCAGGGCTATGACGGGCAATGCATTGTCGGTTATGCCACATTCGTTCAGCGCTATCGAGCACAACTTGGGAAGCACTAACACCATTTCCATTATATCATAATCTTGTAATCCTTTCCAACCTTGGTTGAATATATAGAGTGTGAGGAGAGTGAGAGAAAGAGAAGAAGGTTAGCTCGTTACCTGAAAGGTCTATGTGTGATATGAGAGGACAGTGTTGCGCGATGGAAGAGATACAATTCATATCCATTTTTTGTCTGGTCCGATTTTGTTTGAGGATTAAACTCTTTAGCGCTGGACAAGCTGCCAAAGGACCCGATACGTCTATGTTGGAGAGATCCTGATGTGAGAGATCGACAGTCTCTATATGCTCATCCAGCAGTTTGAAAAGAATCGTTCGCGTGACAGTTCCATTTTCGGTGTAGTATTTCAACATCTGTTCTCTACATTGCATGCAGATGAGTGATTACGTGGACTTGATATATTCTCCCACTTACCGGAGCTCGGGCGCAAGCGCTTTTATCTGCTGTGGATGATAATACTCATGATGAGTGCAAACATACTTGATCACAAAGGACTTGAGGGTTTGCATCTTCACATATCTCGGAGCTACATACACTCCCCGAGTGGTACTGGACGGCCGCTTAGCTGTGGTAGATAATGGAATTAACTTAAACGTGCGAGTATGTTCAGATTAGCGCACCTGGAGGATTATTAAGTAGGTAATCGATGGCAAGTTCCTCGTTCTCTAAATTGAGGGTAAGAGCTTCCTCAACGTCTTTCACACTGACAGCTAACATCTCAGCAATCTCCCTTACCCTGCCTGGCGAGACGGCTCCCCTTGCCTCCATTCTAGCTTGCTTCAGTTGCTTGGAAAAGACATTTGCTAAGTCGATCGGGAAATGCAACAGGACACAACAGGTTAGTACGAGTGCTTGGCCCTGCCAATCTTTATCCCTACGTGATCCTGTGGCAATGGCAGACTTACTTCCTTGCAGAAAAGCATCAATTAGGGCAAGCGCTGCTGTATTATTTGAAGAATGCAATCAAGTTAACAATTCAAGAAGGAACGAGTTGCCCTTCCCTGAGTGACGGGAGCGATAGCATTCCTTTGTTATGCGACGCGATTGAGAGGGTGTTAACATTTGGATTGCGTGGTAATTTTGAAGCTATTTTGAAGATTATCGCTGAACACAGTCATAATAGTATATCAGAAGTTCTTCAGTAGTCCGGAACCTTTGACATTCTGGGGTTATGTAGAGGCGTTGGGGGCGAGAGAGAGTCGGTATAAGCAACATTTTGAATGGATTAGACGAGATAATACACAAGTTCGTATTTCGTAATCGTCGATTTTAAAAATATCATTAACAATATCGTTCTAGGACTCTCAGCGTATGCGAACTTGGATACGATGGGCTCTAAACGAAAAGTGTATTTCAGCAGCATTGCAAGAGCTGACTAACGATGAAGAATATTCAAGGTACTTCATGCTTGATAGAAAATTTTCCTGATCCCCTCGTAGACAATGGTACGAGGATTATGCAATCTTGCGGCGGCGCGAAGATTTGCTGATGTTATATGCTATGCTGGTGTGTCCCGTTCTCCAGCCTCTGGTACCTTTGCTCATATCATCAATTAGGATGGATTAGCCAGCATCCAATTTTCTCTTTGTTCGAGTGCGGAGGATGCGTCGAAGAGCTCTACGCGTTTCAAGTCTACACTCACCTCGCCTTTCACAAGCCGATCGTCCCTTGTAATCAAAGCATCGACGACGCGACCCAAAAGTCTTCCTTCTCCTGCTTCCTCTACGCGAGAGTTGGAAGGGAAAATGGACCCAAAGAACAACAAGAAGCGAGTCAGCAAGTCAGTTGTGAAGCGTCGGCTTGCCTCGATTGAAGAGAGTGCCACCTTCTTGCCTTGAACATGAAGGTGGTTGTATTGTGAATATGTTCCACCCAACCAGGTTGAAGGATGATATCATGGCACGCCAGGCAAATTGTGCTATATCATGCCAAAGCACTACTTGCTGGTGCATTCACCTGGTAGCAGGAGGAAAGGGAATGTACAAGAAAGGAGGCAGGATGGTGTTGGTGTTGGTTTTCCCCTATTTTGAGATCTGTACGGATAATGTAAAGGAGTGAGACTGCGAGAGAAGTCCTTGTGTCGAAAAAAGAGAATCTCTGTGTTTTCCTTACCCCGACAAGCCAATCGATGGAGGGTCGGGGACAGTAAGCTGTAGTACTTCGCACCCCGAACCAACTCCTACAAAAAAACCATCACACGTAGCCATGAAGTACTTCGTCACTATCTCGCCGATGGAATAAGACCAGAAAACCTTTCCGAACATCAAACGAACCATCCGCGCTTTGTAGCTTTTGTATCTATCAATTTTCTAGCGATCCTTCTACCAAATCTGTTTATATCTTCAACAAATTTCACATGGGGAACGCTATCCATTCTGCTACGACCTTGACAGGTGGGGAACCGGGACAGGGCTGTCTTACCTTGCGCCCGGAGTGGGAGCCTGATTGGAAATCTTCACAATGCACTCTTTGTCGAGAATCTTTTTCGTTGATTCATCGGCGGCATCACTGCAGGTCTTGTGGAAAGATTGTTTGTAATTCTTGCAGCGGATTCCAGATCAAGTTGGAGCGGTTAGGATACGATTATGAGGTGCGCGTCTGCAATCACTGCTGGGTCTTTGAAGCTTGTGTGGATATGAGTTCATCTCCTGCTGTCTTGCGCTCTCCTTCCTGGGAGGAATGACGGGGCAAGGAGGAGACGGAGGGAAGAGGGGAGGCGTGAAGCCAGTACCTGAGAGCTGCTGTACATATTGTCCCACTATTGGGCGGGAAAGCAAAAGTTTTGTTTCGAAGTATTTTCATTTGCTATGTTAAAGTCGCCGAGTCTGACGACTAATCTCGACGATTTCCTGGGACGAGCATGGAGGGCGGCAAGAGCGACGACACCTGGGTCTGTGTTACTGGTGCTACAGGTGATGATAGCAAAAGAGGTTTTGCCTCTTACTTAAATCATTGTTATCAGGCTTCATAGCAGGACACGTAATTGCAGAGTTGCTTGAAAATGGATATAATGTTAAAGCAACCGTGAGAGGACAGAAAAACAAGGACGCAATCCGTCATCTTCTTCATATGAAGGATGAGTATGCACAAGCATCAACAATCCTCGAATTATGCGACGCCGATTTGCTTGTCGAAGGTTCTTTCGATGACATAATTAAAGGTCGGCGTCAATATTTGTCAAGTTTAATTGCTTATACTTTGATCAGGTTGTTGGGGAGTTGTGCATGTTGCATCTCCTGTTTCAAGGCGAGCACCTACAGATCCTCAAAAAGAATTGGTACTAAAAACGTTGAATGAATGATTTGTCACTAATTACTGCAAGGTTGATCCAGCGGTGAAGGGCACCCTTAATGTTCTGAGCGCGTGTAGGGTACATCATTCTTACACGGTCCGAAAGATAATTACTCATCTAAAAAATTCAGAAAGCAAATGTCAAGAAAGTCGTTATCACATCTAGCGTAGCCTCGATACACAGTTACAAAGTACTTAAGGATGGCAAGCAAACTGTGTGCGATGAATCAGACCACAACACCGAGTGCTCTTTGACGTGGAATCCTTACAGCTTCAGCAAAGTGAAAGCGGAGGAGGCCACAAATCAGTTCATGGATTCTCTCCCTGAAGATGAAAGGTAGAGCTTACTTCGTCTCCTATGTAACTCTCAACTCACTCCTCTCTTATCAGATTCCCTGTTGTCACTATTCATCCTCCGTTGGTTCTCGGCCCTCAACAATCCACGTACGTGACATCTTCTAACGAAGCCGTGAAGATGTTGATGGCAGGAGAGTATGTTACTGCACCTCTTCCCCCCCTCTC
>Ga0209935_1004250_pt1 | contig 13445 bp, 9 predicted proteins | sample ThiBio_1000_plan_2_FD_183958 | JGI IMG/M metagenome (GOLD analysis project Ga0209935, IMG submission 183958) | Wastewater bioreactor microbial communities from Cape Town, South Africa - Thiocy_cont_1000_plan (SPAdes) | ecosystem: Engineered > Bioreactor > Thiocyanate-remediating >... | reverse complement strand
ACGTTCAGCGCGGCGGCGAGGAGGAGGATGCTAATGGTTACTGCTTTCATGGCTGCTGGAAGTGGTGGTGCTGCTGGTGCTGGAAATGCGCTGGTCGACGAGCTTGTCCTGGTAGTCCTGCATGAGGGTCTGGAACTTTGCCCGGGTCATGCCGACGAAGGGTTCGCGGGCGAGGATGGCCTCGCCGAGTCCGAACTTCTCGTAGCGGTCGAGGATCTCGGTGCCGACCTTGTACATCTGGACGTTCTTGATCTGCTGGTCGGCCACGATGCGGTCGAGCTTGATGATTTGCGCAGCAGCTTTGGCCCGCTCGGCTTCCTTCTTCTGGGCCAGCGCGGTGGCTTCATTGTAGCCGCGCTTCCACTGGTCGACGGTGGCATTGAGCTTCTGGATGACGACGCCCTGCTCCTCCAGGCGGGTGTTGAGCTCGGCGATGGTGTTGGTCGAGGCGTTCTTGTCCTCGATCATCTGTTTCGTGAGCTTGTCGTTCTGGGCGGTGAGTTCCTTCACCTTGGCGTCGCTGGCGATCTGGGCGGCCTGGGCGTTGGCGAGCTGGCCTTGCACGTCGCGCATCTGGAGCATGGTGTTGCGCAGGGCTTCGCGGAGCTTGGCAACCACGGGGTCGCCCTCCTCGGCACCCGCGGCATGGAGCAGCGCCGGACTAAGCAGCAACAGGATGGCTAGTAGTTTTTTCATTAGAACTTGGCGTTGAGGTCGAACTGGAAGACGTCGACCTTGTAGGCCGGCCCGGCGATGTTTTCCGCGCCGTACCAGCGCACGGCCAGCCAGACGTTGGGGTTGAGCGCCACCGCCGCGCCGACGGTGTAGCCCTGCATGTTGGTGCCGCCGAGGCCGAAGTCGGAGTCGTTGAACCCGTCGACCACGGAATCCGAGCCGATGTAGCGGTAGCCGCCCGAGATGTACCAGTCCCACGCCTTGGCGAGGGTGGGCGTGCCGACGCGCAGCTCGATATTCCAGCCGTACGGGCTGCCCTCAAAGTCGCCGATGGCGTCCAGCTCGGTGGTATCGACCGACCCGCGGTTGTTGACCGCGATTTCATTGATCGCGCTGCTGTCGAAGGCGAGGTTCTGGATGTATTCGCCGATAAGCGAAATCTGGACGGGTTCCCAGCCATTGTAGTCAATACGCGCGGTCACAGTGAAGTCCTGGAACTTCGTCGCGAGTCCGTAGTACTGCCACTGGTTGATTGTGCCATAATCGTTGCTTGCATCGGGCACGATGTCGCGCAGGGCCATGTAGGTGTTGCCCTTCTGGGCGAAGGACGGGCGGCTGTTGTCCGTGTTGCCCGCGTCGTTGATATTCTGCGGGGTGTAGGGATCGGAGAGCTTGCCCTCGATGTTGTAGAAGTAGTAGTAGGCCGCGCCAAATTTGACCTTCCAGTCCTTGGCCGGGGACCAGTCAAAGCCGAGCTGGCCGCCGAAGAGGAACTTGTCGTAGCTGGCGAACTTCTGCGGCTGGTTGGACGAGAAGTTCAGGTCGGTGTTGTAGACCGGGAAGGCACCGCCCACGAGCCACGGCGTGAAGCCGTCAAAGACTTGGTAGCGCGCCACCATGGCCGCGCCGTCAAAGCCGAGATCGTCGTCCCAGATGAGCGAGGTGTTGAAGAAGGGGTTGTCAAAACGGCCGCCGATGACGGAGAGGCTGCGATCCTCGTCCTTCGCGCTGAGCTCGTATTTCAGGTACGCGCGGTCGAGCCAGATGGCGTATTTGCTGAACTGGCCGCCCTGTCCGTTGTTGGCCAGGCCGATGGTCTGGTTGGTCGTGACGGGAGAATTCGTCTCGCCGGTGGCGATGCGGAATCCGGTGGTGAAGTTGTCGGTCAGATCCATCTCGGCTCCGCCGCGCACGCGGATGCGGAAGCGGTTGCGGTTCTGGTCGGCGTTGTACTGCGGCGAGAACTGGTCGCCTGCGGTGTTGAAGGGCTGGCCGGTGTTGATGGAGTTGAAGTTCGGAAACGCACCGGTGACGTCGTTGCCATCCGGGTAGAAGATGCCTTCGTAGCGCAGGCGCAGGTCAAAGAACGGATGCACGCGGTTGACCCAGGCGGGCAGGAAGCTCGCGACATTCGGCCCACCGAGGAGCGGCTTGCCAGAGGCGCGGCTCTCGTTGACCAGCTCCATCTTGATGTCTTCCTTGATCTGCGTCTTGACCGGCTCGGGGATGTAGGTCACGCGCACATCGCTGTCGGACGGCGCAGGACCAGCTTGCGCCTGGGCGACAGCGCCCTGGTCGCTCACGGCCTGGGCGGCGGCGACCTGCGCGATGGCAAACATGTCGGCCTGGGCTTGCGCGCGGGTGGCTTCGGCTTCCGCCTCGGCCTGCGCGATCATGTCCTTGGCGTCCTCCTTGGTGAGCAGGCCACGTTGCACGAGCTTGTTGATGAGGTTGATCGTCACGCTCTCGGAGGCGGGGCGCTTGTCCTGCGCGCCGGGCAGCGCGAGGTTGGCGGATTCCGCGGCGGCGGCCACGTCGGGCACCGGCTCGGCCTGCGGCTGCGGCGCGGCGGCGGTGTGCGCGGGTTGCGGAGCAGGAGCTGGCTCGGAGATCGGCTGCGGGTTAATCGCAGCCACGGGCTGCGGCGGCGCGGTGGGCGCAGGATAGGCGGAATCCAGCGTGGCCGGAGCGGGCGCAACCGCCGGGGGCGGCGAGGTGGCGACGACCTGCGGCTTGGCAGGATTAGGAAAGACTTCTGCCGGGCGCTGTTCCAACGGAGTTTCCTCCGGCGTCGGCGCGGGTGTGGCCTCCGCCACTGCGGGCGCTGCGCTCGGCGCGGGTGTCGGCGTGGTTTCCGTCACGACCGGAGCGACGCTCGGGGCCGGAGTCGCTTCGGCGACAGCCGGTGTCGGCGCAACGGGAGCGGGCGTCCCTTCAACCGGCGAAGGCGCAGGCGTCGCCTCCGCAACCGGGCTGGCCGGGGTTGGCGTATTCAGATACACCGGGCTGCTGGCCGCAACAGGCGCGGGAGTCGGCGTGGCTACGGGCTCGGGAGTCGCGGTGGGTTCCGGCGTGTATATTGGCGTAGGCGTGGCTGCCGGTGTGCTTTCCGGCGTGGCGGTGGGCACCGGGGTGCCGAGAGGCCACGGCTCGGGCGTGGAGAGCGAGGTCGAGGCGGTCGGGGTTGCCGCAGGCGTCGGGGTCGGCGTGGCGGCGACCGGGGTGGGCTCGGCGTAGTCGAAAATGATGCGGGTGCGTCCGCCGCTCTGGTTAATGATGGGCGACGGAGCAGGATGGGCAGAATCCTGGGCATGCGCGCCGACGAGCGGAGCCACTCCGCCTGCGAGCAGGAGGAGGCAATTCATCATTCGGCGTGGGTTGGTCTGTCTCTTCATGAAAACTAATTGGGTCGGCGCGCAGTGATGCGCATCACGATGGGCATGGGCATGCCGTCGGGCGGAGGCTGGCTGAGTTGCAGGCCGGCGAGCACTTCGCGCTCAAGGGCCTGATCGATGGCGGCGTCTCCGCTCGTTCCGCTCACCTTGGCGCGGGTCACGCGCCCGTTGCTGTCGGCCCAGATGCGGACCTGCACGGTGAGCGCGGAACTGCGCAGCTTGCGATGCCTCTGCATCGCCTCCAGCACGCGGGCCTGGACCTGCCCGGCGTACCAGCCGTATTTGGTTCCGCCTCCCCCGCCCTTGCCATTGCCCCGGCCTCCGATCATGCCGTTGCCGGTGCCGGAGAGGCCAAAGCTGTTGGGACCGTCGCCCTGCAACGCCGTTCCCATCGCGGGCGGCGGATTGTCGGGCGGCTGCGGCGGCTCGGGCGCGGGCTGCTCCTCGGGTTGAAACTCGGGTTGCTTCGTCTGCTCCGGCGGCGGTTCCTGCTGCGGGGGCGGCGTCGGCGGCGGAGGGGTCGGCGGCGGGGGCGGAGGAGGCAGCGGCGGCATGATGCTCATCACGCTCGCTGTCGATTTCCGCTTCTTGCCTTCCTTTGGTCCGAAGACGACCCACCCGCCTGCGGCAAGCGCAAGCACGCCCACCGCGATGATGACCACGCGGTAGCGCTGAAAAAATGTGGGCGTGTCTTCGTCCGAAATCATGGCGTTATTTGCTGGCTTCGGTGGCGAGGCCGACCTTGGTCAGCCCGAGACGGCCGACGACGTTGAGCACGTCCATCACGCCCTGATAGTGGGTGAGCCGGTCGCCGCGAATGACGACGGGAAAGTCCGGGAACTTCGCCTTGTGCTGGCTGAGCTTTTGCTCCAGCTCGGGCAGCGTCACAGGCACGGTATCGAGGAAGATCTTGCCTTCGTTGTTCACCGTGATCGCCTTGCTCTTGGGGCCTTCCAGCGCGGGGCTCTTGCTCGCCTTGGGGAGATCGACCTTCACACCCTGCACGCCCGCCGTCGTCATGATGATGAAGATCAGCAGCAGCACGAGGTAGAGATCCACCATCGGCGTGACGTTGATGTCGTCGTAACTCTTATTGTCTCCTCCGGCGTCCATTTTATTATTCCGGCGTGGGGTAGAACTCCGCCATTTTCGTCACGAATTCGTCGATGAACGTCTGCATCGTGCTGACCGTTTCCTTGATGCGCGTACTAAGATAGCTGTAGGCAAAGAGCGCAGGGATGGCCACGAGCAGACCGGCCACGGTGGCGAGCAGCGCGCCCGCGATGCCCGGGGCGATGGAATTGACTTCCACCTCGCCCGTCTTGGCGATGGTCGCAAACGTGATCATGACGCCGATGACCGTTCCCAGCAGCCCGAGGTACGGGCCGCCCGCGATGCTGATCGTCAGGAAGACGAGCTTGCCATTGAGCTTCTGCACCTCGCGCACAAGGCCGCCCTCCAGGCTGGCCCGGATGGCCTGGATGGATCGCGCGGAAAGACCCTTGTTTTTGTCTTCCTTGATACGGTGGCTGATCTCCTGCGACCCGATGTGATAGATGTGGTACAGCGGGCTCTGCAGCATGAGCTTCTGCTGCTTGGCATTGGCTCCTCCGAGGGCTTTCACGCTGGCCTCGTCGGCATGGTCGATCTTCGTCAGATCAGAAGAAACTTCCTCCCATTGCTGGATGAACTGGTCGGTGCCTTTCTTGACCTGGTTGAGATAGATGAACTTCTGCACCGCCACGCTCCACCCGAGCACGGCCATGATCGAGCACAGGGCGATGACCGCCCATCCGTCGAAGGTCAGCGACTTGCTGATGTCGCCGAAGATCGAGACGTGCTCCATGATGCTGTCGATGGTGCTGTGACCTTCTCCGCCCTCGTCTTCTCCGGGGACCAGCAGCTTCGTGCTCGCATCGTTGCCGCCCTGGTTGATGGCGGTGAATTTCACCCAGCCCGCCGGGCGCGCGATCTTGGAAATGACGAGTTCGTCGAGCTCTCCGACAAAGCCTCCCGTGGCATCGGGGCCGGTCGCGCCCAGGTAGGACGGGCCATTGATGGCGGGCACCTTGGCATCGAGGGAGGCGTACTCTGCACCATCGACAAGGAGTTTGATTTTGGCTCCGTCGGATACGACGGCGAGATTCTTCCAGCTCGCGGCGGGCAGCGGCTGTCCGGCAGGAGAGCGCTTGACGCCGCTGGCGTCGGTCACCTCGACAAACGGCGCGCCGTTGTCAACACCGATGCGGAAGCCATTTCCTCCCGCCGTGCGGTTGAACAGCGTGGCGTTCGCGGCAGGCGTACTTTCCTTGATCCACGCCGACCACGTGAAGGCCTGTCCATCGGACCATTCCAGCGAACTCGATCCCGGCAGCACCAGCGGGTTGGCCCCCAGCAGGCGCAGGCCGCCGCCGATGATCGCTCCCTCGGAGGCAGTTCCGGCGTTTTCCGCCGTATTGCCTGCTTCACTCGCGTCCTGCGGCGCTCCGGCTCCGGCGAAATGATACACCAGCACGGTGTCGGCGTCGTACGTTCCCTTGACCGCCTTGGCGTCCAGCGCCGTGGCCTCGGCATTGCCGCTGTAGAGCCAGAAGGTTGCTTTCGCTCCCGGCTTGATCTCGGGCGCTTTCACCCAGACGAAGGCTTCGTTAAGCAGCCCGTCCCATTTCTCGATCTGATGCGGGAGCACCGTCTTGTCGTCCTCGGCGACGAAGCGCAGATCGCTGCCATCCTCCTTGACCGCTCCAAAGTTGAAATTCCCGCTGTGCAGCCGCACCAGAATCACGCCCGGACCGACCGGCTCCGAGATGTCTCCGCCCTGCGCCGTCGGGTCGATGGTCAACGATTTGCGCGCCGTCCAGTCCTTGTCCCACCACGCGCTTCCCGTTGCAAGGGTCGTGCCCAGCAAGGCCATGGTCATTATGAATGTTCTTACCTGCATAGAAATTTTACAGTTCTCCCCAGACCCGGAACGACAACAGCGGGTCGTACGCCGTGTTCGGGCTTTGCGTGATGAAGGGCACTCCCAGCACCACCGAGCCGTTGAGATGTTCAAAGAGCTTGATCGTGCTGCCGACCCCCGCGCTCGCCAGGCTGAACTCGTCCTGCTGCTCGGGCAGCGGGTCGTTCACCCAGGCCACGCCTCCGTCCAGAAACCCGAACACGCGCCACTCGTTGCCCTCCGGCGCCCACCACAACAGGGACGGGCTCCGCAACTCCAGCGTCCCGGCAAAGGCGCTGTCGCCCAGGACCGCGCTTTCCAGATATCCGCGCACCGTGTTCAAACCGCCCAGCGCAAATTCCTCCGTGTCCACCAGCGGCTGCGCGCTGGCCTGTCCCTGGACCAGTCCATACGCCTGAAATCCCCACGGCAGGTCGAGCGTGTTGCCCAAGCTGCCCCGGAAATAAAAGAAGCTCGCATCCGACGCATACCGGCGGTTGTCGAAATCCGTCTCGTCGCTGCCGATCCCGCGAAAACTCCACGTCACTCCGCCGCTAAATTCCGTCTGGTAGTTCTTCCCGACCCACGCCGCCGTGTAGCTCAGCGAGAACGGGAAATACTGGATCGGCGACCCCGTCGTCGCCCCGTTGATGCTGAGATCCTGCGTAAAGTCCTTGTAATCCGCCCCGAAGCTCGCCGAGTGGAAAAATCCTTTCTTCCCCGGCAGATCAAAGAGCAGCCGCCCGCCGATGACTGAGCCATTGCCCGCCACCGCCGAGCCGCCCAGGGTCGACACATTGCTGTTCTGCCGGATCGCCTGCGCCATCACGCTCAGCCAGTCCACGCCCGGTACCGGCGCGATGTAGTACCCGGAGTAAATCAGCGCGTCCTGGATGCGCTGCGGCGCGATCTGAAACCCAAACCCGATCGTGTGCCCGAGCTGCCACAGGTTATCGTAACGCAGGCTCAGGTCCAACCGCAGCGGCGTCGTATTCGCGCTGTACCGGTTGTTTAGCTCCACGCTTCCGTGCAGCGGAAACTTGTCTTTGACCACGAGATTCACGTCGACCGTGCCGGGCATCACTCCTGCAGCGAGCGATGGGGTGATCTGAAGATCGCCGGATTGATTGAGCGCGATGATCTCCTTCTCGACCTTGTTGAAATTGGGCAGCGTCCCCTGGGCCAGCGAGGGAACGCGGGCTTTGATTTTGTTAATGTCGTAGAAACGCGAGCCGTTGACGCGGAGGCGTCCGACCGGAGCCTCGGTAACCTGGAGAAAAACCACACCACCCGCAGCGCGCTGCATGGGAACGCTGACCGACACCGTCTGGAACCCCTTGTCGCGATAGGCTTTTTCCAGCGCGGCGCGAGCGCCTTCCACGTCCTGCGCGGTGCGGCCGGGCCCGAGATAGCCATAGACCGCCTCCTCGACCGCCGGACGCTCGAGAGCCTTCGATCCCACCACGCGATACTCGCGAATGTAGAGGGTGGGTTCGTCGGCGGAAGTCTGCTGTGCAGCCTGCTGATCGGCAGGAGGTTGCGCCGGAGCGGGCGCACCAGATTCCTGGGCCGTGACACGCAGGGTCAACACCCCCGACACGCAGGCACAGACCAGGACGCCGAGACGAAGCGGCGTACCGGCCCTGCAGGCGCGGCGCAGTGTTGAGGTGTGAAAACACGGCTTAGGCATGAACGCCTAATCTGACCGTGCGGCGGAAAAGGGGTCAAACGGCCACAGGTTACGGTTTTGTAACAATCCCCACAGCCCTGTGGTGATGCCTAATCCGGGATGGCTAGCAATATATAATAATCGCCGCGCACCTGCCCGGCGGGGAAAACAAATCCCTGCTTTTTGTCGGGCGAGGCGTAGAGATGCACCTGGAAAGTCCAGTCGCCATTGAGATGCACGGGGCGGCCGTCCTTCATCATCTTGAGCTGGCCGGCGCCATCGCGCTCCGAGGTTTGCACGACGGGAGCGCGCCAGGTGCACATGTTCTTGATCACGCGGGCGTAGGCCTTGCGCGTGGCGTCATCGGCCCCGTCGAAGTTGAAGCACTGGGCCAGCGCGGCGGAGTTTTGCGTCTTGATCGCCGACTGGATGTTGAAAATGAGTTCGGATCGCGTCGACGCGCCGAAGAGCGCACAGGGGAGGAGCAGGAGCGCGAGAAGCAGGCGGGTCATTGCGGGCGGAGGCTGGCGACGGACGAGAGGATGCCCGTGATCATGGAGTAGGCGACCACGCCGACGAAGATGGCGACGACGAAAATGGTGAGCGGCTGGATGAAGGCGGTGAGGCGCTCGATCTGATGGGCAAACTCCCGGTCGTAGCGCTTGGCCCCGCGCTGGAGGGAGGCGGCGAGGTCTCCGCTCTGCTCGCCGACGGTGACGATGTCGCAGAGCATGCCGGGAAAGAACGGCTGGCTGCGCAGGGTGGCGGCGAGCGAAGCCCCCTCGCCCACACGCTCGACGATGGCGGAGAGGAGCCTCTGGAGATAGACGTTGCCCGTGGCGTGCTGGAAAAGCGCGAGGGCGTTGAGCAGGGTGACGCCGTTGTTGAGGAGCGTGGCGAGCGTCTGGCAGAACTCGGCGAGGAACTTCCCGGTGAGGATGCCTCCGATGAGGGGGATGCGGAGTTTGAACTGATCCCAGGTCGCGCGCCCCTCGGGGCTGCGCTTCCATGTCCAGAAGCCGAAAACCAGGGCGACCAGCGCGGCGAGCACAAAGATGCCGTAATGCGTGATGAAGTCGCTCGCGTCGATCATGAGCTGGGTCATGAGCGGGAGCTTCTTGCCCGTCTTGCCGAGCAGGACGGTGAGCTGCGGCAGGAGGAAGGTCATGAAAATGACCATGAGCAGGATGCCGGCGGCGAAGACGATGCTCGGGTAAATGAGCGCGGCGACGATGCGCTTGCGCAAGTCGAGGATGACCGCGAGGTACTCGGACTGGCGCTTGAGGATCTTGGGCAAAGCCCCGGCGGCCTCGCCCGCCGCGACGGTGCTGCAGAAGAGCTCGGAGAAGCCGGTGCCGCAGCGCCGGAGGGCATTCGAGAAGCTCACGCCGTCGCGCACCTCCTGGCGGAGAAAGGCGGAGGCCTTGGCGATGTTGGGGCTGTCCTTGCTCGATTCCATCACGCGCAGGGCGGGGTCGAGCTGGAGGCCGGAATCGAGAAGCTCGGAGAGTTCCTCGGTGAAAAGGAGGAGTTCGTTGGCGGAGAGGCGCCCGGTGAACTCGACCGCGCCGTTGGATTTCTTCAACGCCGACGTATCCCCCCCTTCGCCTGCGCGCTCAATGGTAATGGGGCGGAGCTGGCGGGAGATGAGCCTCTGGTAAGCCTCGGCTTTTGATCGGGCCTGGAGCGTGCCGGTTTCCACCCCGCCGGGACCGGCGGCCTTGTAAGAAAAAGTCTCCATCGTCAACCCTCGGCGGCGGCTTCGGACTCCACAGTGGTGACGCGGAGCACCTCGGCGGGCGAGGTGAGGCCATCGCGCACGCGCATCCAGCCGTATTCGCGCAGGGTGATCATGCCCTCTTCGCGCGCAAGGCGGCGGAGATTCTTGAAGGTGGCCTTTTGCTGGATGAGCTCCTGGAGATTCGGACTCACGAGGCAGATCTCATAAAGCGCGGTGCGGCCCCGGTAACCCGTGCCGCGGCAGGCCTCGCAGCCGCCGGGTTCGTAGACGTGATGGCCGTCGGGGACGAAGAGCCCGGCGGATTCCCACTGCTTCGGCGAGACCGGGCGGCGGCACTCGTGGCAGAGGCGGCGGACGAGGCGCTGGGCGATGAAGGCGCGCACGGCGGAGCTGATGAGAAACGGCTCGACGCCGACGTCCATGAGACGCGTGATGCCGCCGACGGCGTCATTCGTGTGCAGGGTGCTGAAGACAAGGTGGCCGGTGAGGGCCGAGCGCACGGCGATCTCGGCCGTCTCCAGGTCGCGCATTTCGCCGACCATGATGACATTGGGGTCGCCGCGAAGCACGCTGCGCAGGGCATTGGCAAAGGTGAGGTTGATCTCCGGGCGCACGGCGATCTGGATCACGCCGGGAAGCTTGTTTTCCACCGGGTCCTCGATGGTGACGATGCGGCGCTCCTTGGTATTGAGCGAGGAGAGAAAGGTGTAGAGGCTGGTCGACTTGCCGCAGCCCGTGGGGCCGGTGACCAGAACGATGCCATTGGGCATGGCGAGGAGGCCGCGAATGACATTCTCGGAGGCCTCATCGAGGCCGAGCCGGGAAAAGTCGAAACGCTCCTGGCCGAGCAACCGGAGGCTGATGGTTTCGCCCGTGACGGATGGAATGGTGGCGACGCGGACGTCGATGGGTTTGCCGGAAAGCTCCAGGTTGATGCGGCCATCCTGCGGGATGCGGCGCTCGGCGATGTCGAGGCCGGCCATGATCTTGATGCGCGAGAGGACGGAGGCCTGGAGGAGCTTGATCTTCTGCGGGACGGGGACCTCGTGGAGGACGCCGTCGATGCGGTAGCGGATGCGCAAATCGGTACCGAGCGGCTCGACGTGGATGTCGGTGGCGCGCTCGTTCAGCGCTTCGCGCATGATCTGGTTGACGAACTTCATCACCGAGGCCTCGGAGTCCTCGCTGTCGAGGACGTTCACCTCCTCGGTCGCCTCCAGATGGTCGATATCCTGGCGGCCCTCAAGGAGCTCCTCAAAGGTCTCCGCGCCGACGCCGTAGCGCTCGCGGATGGCATTGACGACAAATTTACGCGTCGAGGCGACGAACTGCACGCGGTGCTGTGGGAAAGCCTGGCGCACGGCGGACAGCGCCACGATGTCGAGCGGATCATACCCGGCGAGGGTGATGTGCGCCTTGGTCATCGTGATCGGGACGAGGTGATACCTCAGGGCGAGACGGGCGGGGAAATGCTCATTCTGCGGATCGAGGGTATTCGATGGAGCGAACCACTCGACGCCGAGCTGGCTGGCCAGCGAGTGGAGGAACTCGGTCTCCGGCAGGCCGGTGATATCGAGGACGGTACGGATGGGCGACTGCTGGAGCTGGAGGGCGGAGGCGACACGGGAGCGAATCTCGGTGATGTCGGGAAAGCCCGACTCCTCACCGGCCCGGCTAAAGAAGTCCACGAGTGAATCGCCGTCTTGCATGGGTCAGTTGGCCTGCTGCTGCTTCTGCTGGAGCTGGATCTGGCGCTCGGCGGCCTTGCGCTCGGCGGCTTCCTGTTTCTGTCGAGCCTTCTCGGCCTTGCGCTCCTGCTCGGAGCGGGGCGTGTCGGGCAGGAGGGCCTTGCGCACGGGAACCTTGTCCTCGTACATGCTGGACTGGAAGCTGGTGTTGGCGCGCTCGATCATATTGGCCTCCTTGAGCTTCTGGTCGCTGTCGATGATGAAGGGCTGGATCATGACGATCAGCTCTCGGCGGGTGACGTCCTTCTTCGTCGTCGAGAAGAGATAACCGAGACCGGGGACATCCTTGAGGAAGGGGATGCCGGTCTGCACGCGAGTCTCCTGGTCGGTGATGAGGCCGCCCAGGACGACGGTGTTGCGGTTCGGCACGGTGACGGTCGTGCGCAGCTCCTGGGTGCCGACGACGGGAACGCTGTTGTTGGAAATCTGCACGTACTCCTGCACGTTGTCATTTTGCTGCGCGATGGTGAGGGTGACCTCGTTCTCGGAGTTAATGAGCGGGATGACCTCCAGCTTCAATACAACATCCTTATAATCAATAGTCGAAGCGATGGAAGAGGAGTCCGTGGTCGTATTGGACGAAACCGCCGATGTCAGAGAACTCTCCGGCACCGGAACCTGCTGGCCGGAACTGATGACAGCCTTCTTGTTATTGACCGTGTAAACGACCGGGCGGGAGATGACCTCGAATTTGTTGCTCGTTGCGAGGGCGCGAACCAGGATATCCACCGAATCGCCGAACGATCCAAAGACCGTCAGACCAGAGAGGAGGGGCAGCGCGGTGCTGGCGACGTCCGTGGCGGCATCGACGGCGGTGGATGTGCCGGGAACGACGTCGATCGAGGCATTGCGGCCTTGAATCAAATTGCTGAGGTTGGCTGCAGTCCCCTGCCCGAGGATCTTCAGGTTATCGGTGTGAATGAGGTAATCCACGCCCGCCTCGATTCCATCACCAAGAGTGAGCTGGCCGATGACCACTGCGAGGTAGATCTGCTTTGGCTGCTGGTCGAGGAGTTCAAGGATCTTGGCGGCGCGGATACGGCTGTCCGGCGGGCCGATGACGATGATCTTGTTCACGCTGCGGTCGGCGATGATGCGGGCGTTGCCGACGATCTTGGAAAGCGGCGCAGTGCTTTCATTGGGGTCCTGGAGTTTGTCAGGCTTGGTGCCGCCGGAGCCGGAAGAACCACCTGAACCGCTTCCACTAAACATGGAGCCGTTGTTACCCATGTTTGAACTAGAGTTATTGTTCGTATCATTGCTGTTTTGCTCCGACTCAAATTCCTTCTGCTTTTCCGGATCATCCGTGAGCATGTTGGCAAGAACGGGGAGGACTTCGGCGGCGCGGACGAATTGCAGAAAGCGCTCGTAGGGTTCCTCGAAGGAGGCGGCTCCATCGAGGTCGGAGATGAGCTTGCGGATGTAGGGCATCTGCTTCTCCGGAGCGATGACGAGAACGCGGTTCGTGCGGATATCGGCGAAAATCTGCACGCCATTGCCGCCGGCGGCCTTGATCGCAGTGGCATTGGAGGTCGTGGGAGCGCCCCCGGCGGGCGGGGTGGAGGGACGCGGCGCGGAGGTGGTGCCGGAGTTCTCAAAGATCGCTCCGAGCATCTCCTGGACCTTCGTCGCATCGGCGCGCTGGAGCGCGAAAAACTCGGTCATCATCGTTGCGCCCTGCACGTCGATGACCTTCCGCAGGTCGATGAGACGCTTCACGAGCGGGACGTTTTCCGTGATGACCACGGCGTTCACATTCGGCACCGGAATGATGGAACCGTAAGAGCGCAGGGCGACGTAGGAGTTGAAAACATTCACCGCCTCGTCGCTGGAGATGAACGAGAGAGGCATGAAGTAGGAAATCACCTGCTCGCCATTGGGCAGGCTGGAGGCCGGGCCGGAGTAAAGCGGGACGCCTTCGCTGCGGGGCTGTTTGGTATTGCCCAGGATCTTCACCGTGTTCTCGTCCACGGGTACGATGGTGTATCCGTTGAGC
>Ga0209935_1004249_pt1 | contig 13446 bp, 11 predicted proteins | sample ThiBio_1000_plan_2_FD_183958 | JGI IMG/M metagenome (GOLD analysis project Ga0209935, IMG submission 183958) | Wastewater bioreactor microbial communities from Cape Town, South Africa - Thiocy_cont_1000_plan (SPAdes) | ecosystem: Engineered > Bioreactor > Thiocyanate-remediating >... | reverse complement strand
TCATATATCGGTAGATAGTGCTTGAGACGCTCTATCTTATGGTATAGTTTTTATTTTTATTCAATGTTTCTTTTAAAAATTATTCAATGAGTAACAAACCGGCAATTTAACCTGGACCACCCGTTATGTCATCTAACGACATTCTTTTAAATCAAATAAATACAGTTGCATTTGTACTTTCTGTCGGCTTATCATTGATCAGTTTTGCATTAGGTATAGTTGGTCTCGTCTGTAATGTATTTGTCTTTACTCGGCCAAGTCTACGTCGACAATCATGTTCACTTTTTTTTTTTGCTTCAACCTTTTATGACCTTTATGTTATACTAATAGTAATACCAGTGCGCATTCTTTCGAACAATTTCAACATCGATTCAGCTAATTACAATCTTGTATGTTGTAAACTCGAAACGTTTTCATTTTTTGCCTCACGTACTATATCATGCTGGTTAATAGCTGCAGCAACTATCGATCGATTTTTACACAGTTCATCAAATGCATCTATTCGTCAATTAAGTTCACTTAAAACAGCTAAACTAACCATTGTAATTATTAGTATTACGATTCCTCTCGTGTATAGCCATATGATTGCTTACTTTCAAATAATTAATGTACCTGATCGATTCGGTAATGTCGTGCCTGTATGCAATGGTCAAATAGGTATCTATCGAACATTTCTCGGTTTCTGGTATATGGTTTGGTATTCGTTTTTTCCATCTTTCATCATGCTTCTTTTCGGTTTACTTACATTGCACAATCTTCGTCAACGTCGTAAAATAGCAGTAAGATTATCTGATAAAAATCAAGTTACTCGACGAACCGATACTCAACTCTTACGCATGTTGACTGCTCAAGTACTGCTAATTATCGTTTTTACTTTATCATTCTCAATATATCGACTCTATTCAACATTTACGGTAAACTTGACCAAGAGTACACTTCGAATTGCTCAAGAAAATTTAGCTTTTCAAATCGTTGGTGCAATGACCTACTTTGCACATTCAAGCAGCTTCTATCTTTATACATTAAGTGGAACTCTTTTTCGTAAAGAATTCATCAAGATCATCAATCGATATCGAGATCCAAATCGAAATTCGACACTTCAACCAGTCGATGTGATACATTCAATCGCGATTTTACAAAGAAATAAATGACAGACAAACAATGTTACTTCATAAACAAAAATATTGAACAATGAATTGAAACATATTAATAGATTTTTTGTTGTTGTCTGCTTTTTGTCGATGTAAATATCAGCAGTATAGTCTGTGTGAAGAGTCTTTTCCAAGAAAATTGAATCACGAACGGAGAGAAATGCAGGATTTTGAATAATAGGCTCCAATTCGATGAATAATTCAGTACACTTGAACAAATGTCAATATGTATATATCCATCGAGTAACCCAATGAGTATGGGTTAGCTATTCAACCGACCAAGTCTACTCTTCTTGATTTGTTTTTTTTATAGAGACATGTAAAGAATAATGTCTATAAAACGCCGATAAAAAATTTAGTTGAACTAAAGCAAAGAAGCGAGCAAGAAATCAAATTGATTTCGAAAACAACTTTATGCAATGTTCTTTCAAACATTGACAGAGTCCTATTTTGTTACAGTTGATATTTATTAATAACATAAGAATAACCTTATGCTTGTCAGTCAACATGAAATATGTGAAAAATCAATTAATTGTTTTATCTTTTTCAGATGGAGACATTTCATAGTTGCCTATCTTTTCTTTCTTTTCGTCATAGTAGCCAATGTGATCCGATTTTGTGCCTAACATAATATCACGGCAGAGACTCAATTCATTAATAGCCATTGTGAGTCGATCAATGATTTCATCGCGTGTCGGCCATGGGTGTTCACCATTGGCTAAATCGAGCATTTGAGCATTAGCACGCCATGTTTTATGCATTGCATACTCTAAATCAGCTGTGATTTCCTTTCGAAAAAGATCGTAGCGTGTACATTCAGTCGCAAATGGATTCGTTGACATGTATGAATTGACAACAGTAATACGAGGTTCCGTACAAGATTGAACGCTTGTTACTCGGTGTGCTAATCGACTACCTAAAATCAGATGACATCATAATTCGATTGATTTTTTCAGTAAATAGGCTTTTGCTTCCTGAAAACTCACCTTGCATTAATATACATGAATTAGAGCCCAGATAATCGATTGGTCGAATAAGATCTTTTGGTAGTTTACCTTTGTACTCTTCAATAAGACGAAATGCTTCTTCGGGTTCACGTTCAATAAGTTGCAGTTCGCCACCAACTGTTTGACTCATATCGCATGCAAGTAAAATTAAAACGTAGGGTACACTGTCACGATGCCACGAATCGACATTTCTCTCGGTTGCATAGCCGACATTGACATGGCTGTAGCTGTTTTGGAATGCAGTCGGTAGAAGGCTAACATCTCCAGTCATAAGCGACAAATGTTTGAGTACACGTGGACATCGATTAAAATCTTGGAGCCATTTACTGCGATAGCCAGCATTACGAATGAAAGCTGACCAACGATCGTTGCTTTCCTTGTGTACAAGTTCACGTTGAAGGATTTTACGTAAAACTTGATATCCTTCGTCACTTAGTAATCGAAATGGTCCAGTATAAGCTAATTGGCTTTCGCCATTCGAAGCTATCGGTCGATCGAGTTTAGGAGCCTTCGGTACAGAACGGTAACCGTCAAGTAACACAACAAATTCAGGTTCAGTCGGCGCTAAATGAATATCAGGATCGTATGAGGGTTCATCAGATGCAATTTCAAACTTTGGATGAGCCAAAACAGGACATAACGATACATTAATCTTATCAGAAGCCATAGTTTTGATATGTTTCTATAAATAATGAACTAGTGAAAATCTATACGCGGGGTGTGTCATAAAGAAGAAAACGATAAACCATTTAAATATCTCCATTCTAGTTAAATCAAACCGACTTATTATTTTTTGACTAGCGATGGAAGAATGTTTAAAGTTTTCTTTCATAAGAATAGCATTAGAAACTCTTATTTTGAACTACCATGTTTTAGATGAATAGAAAAATTTAACCTTCAATGAAATTCTCTCTCGACTTGTGTAAAGTCGAGCTAGCTAGTTTATCGAGCGTCCTAAAATTGGGCAAATAAACATAAATATGAGTCGAATGATGATGTTTATTTAACCAAGTTCAGAACTCTCGATAAAATGCGTATAATTCATGAATGAGACAAGCCAACTAACTCGACTTTACACAAATCGAGAGAGAACAATTTTCAGAATATTGTATGTACCATTTCATTGAAGGTTAAGTTTCTCTATTTCTTATGAAAGAAAACTTTGAACACTCTCCTGTCTTTAGTAAAAAAAAAATAGTCCATTCGATTACGGACACTTATTATCTCCTCATTTTATATAAACTTGCAAGCTTTGCCCTTAAATTATGCTTTGCTTTTATCTCTTTACATTTTAACCTTGTCATGTGTTTCTATCTCTCATACTCTTGATACTTTGGACTTTTCTGTTAGTAAACTTGATGCAGCTTCTAAGAACATTATATGCTGATATTGGTATATAAGAGACAATGAAAGTATAACACGAGTGCGATTTCTTTCTTAGGAATAAATAAATATACATATATACATACACTCCAACTCCTGAAATCGTTACACTAGAATAGAAATATTCAAATTGTTTATCATTTCCTTACTTATGAACCGCTACGTATAAGCAAAAAACAAGAAACAATATGTTTCTTTTTAGCGCATACAATCACACACACTCAAATGACGAAAACTAATCGTTTTATTTCTTTTATGTGCGTCTACACACATTTTCGATCCGCACGACAAGCTTCACTCTTTTGACCCGGACTTTTTCTTGCGTTCTGCATTAACACGAAAAAAAAATAGTTGAATCTCTCTCTCTCTCTCTTGCGTTCTGTTATCAAAATCTTGTGAGGGTGAGGAGTGACTAGCCACCGTGATCATGTTTTCTTCCCTGTTAAAGACTCTTTAGACGATTTTAACGTAGTAATCTTATGTTCTCATAATGATCTAAATAATCATAGAGGAGTTTAACAGTGTTAACCGAAATAAATAGAGTGAATGTAGATCTTAGATAAAGAATAAAACAAAAATAAATGCGGAAACATCGGATTGAAATCCGATCGTTACGTGTACTTCAAAAAGTTAACCCTAGAGATTTCGATAGTGATGATGAAGTAAAGGCGAGGAAGGTTGGTTTCTGTTTCTACTTCAACTGTGTTGTAGACCCTAATTTACAAATTGATCTTTCTATTCTAAGAAAATGTATATTTTCTATGCTGACAAAGTGCCAAAATATGATGAGTTTGTCTGGATTAGTAAGAAGTACCACGCGGAGAAAATTTTCAAAGGAGCACATATTTCACTATGTTTTGATATCATACGATAGCCCATGAAGAGTTCTATCTAGTGGGAGAAACTCGTATCGATTCCATGAGAAAAACGTGCAATTTACTTCGATATTATGTCTAAATTTACGAATTTTTGGTAGTATTGAAAATGTGTTCTACGGAAGAAATTTTCGTCATTATAGATCTATCTATACGTATGAGCTTTGTCGCAGCTATGAGAAAATATTAGCTTAGAGAAAATTATCAATTACCAGAATCTCCATCAAATCAGAGGGGAAAAGTGATGTTTTGAGCTATAAATTAGGAAATCTTTGACGAATCGGGCCCATCTTCGAACTCGACCGAGATATTTATGGGACTAAACTCTGCAGAAAATTTCAGGTCGATCGAAGTCTCCTTTCGGAAATTATCGTGTAAACGGCCGGACGGCCGGCCACACTGACCGATTCTATAGTGTACTCAACACTTCTTTTTGAGTACATAAAACGGATGGAAATCTACCAATAGTATAACATATTATCCTTGTACAATATGATCTGTAAATGATATCGCCCTCGTGTGATATAATTATTGTAACTGACGAACTCTCGTTCTCGTTCTCGTTCTCTTTTTGGTGTAACCTTCACCGTTCTACATGTGTACGCATATATTTTTTCTTTTCTTCTTTTGCGTAGCTGAGTAATCTAACGTACTGCCATATAGAGACGTGCAAAAGAAAAGAACAATATAAATGAAGTGTGGAATAGTGGCGTTAACATCATATAAACCGAGGACAGTGGTAACGATAAAACTACTCCTCCAGTTTGTTATTGCAATTACAATAAAATAAATGGTACAGCAGTAACAAAAGCAGGGTTACCAAATCTAAAGTTAGAAAATCAGTAGTTCTTTACGAAAAGTCAGGAAGTTTTATTCTTGGGATTTACGAAGTATATGAGCGTCTTTCGAATGAAATCAATTACATCTCGAAAACACGGATATGCATTTCATCTTTTTTCTAAAAATTAATCGAAATATTTTTTGTCAAAGACGTACTCATAAGATCAAATTAAGTTGTTTCAATACACGAACTTGTAGTCTTTCTAGTTTTGTGGACTGCTCGAAAACAACGATATTTAGCAAATCTATTTTTGATTCCAATTAGAGATCACTATATTCTCTTCAGAAAAAAAAACAAACGGAAATCTACTCATGGGTATACATAGATAGGTAGGTACATATTCAATCTTTTCTGAAGAACAATTAAGTTTATTTAAGGGAAATACTTTGTGTTTGTACAACATTAATTTTACCGAACTGAACACTACTGAAAACATTTCCGTTGGAGAAACTCATGAGAGGCAGTAGCTATGATAAATACGTAATAATGTTAAACTGACTAAACCATTTTTATGTAGAGTAAAAATTAGATGTTTCCTTAAATAATTTCACTCTTGTAGATTTTCAAACTTTAACTCTTTATATAATCACGAAATTGAAAAGATCCATTTAAATCAATCTGTTTCCAGCCAATGTTCGTTTTGTCCTACTGAGCGAAAATACTCTTGTATTACAAATTCAACATTGTTCAATATTGCTCATGATCACTCTGTTCTTTCTATTCATACAGCCCATTTGAGTTATTGTCGTCTATACTTAGAAGATAAAGACGAGAATTATTTCAGACTTTGTAAGCTTCTGCCACTATGCTCAGTTTAGTATCATCTAAAATCTCCTTCACTACTTGAAAATATAGCCAGAAAATTAAAATTCTTCGAAATTTCGAAAATCAGGAGAAATCAGTAGAAAATCTTTAAAATCATCTCACCGAGGATGGCGACTTCTACCGAAAATTAAATGAGTTGTATAAAATAATGATGAATAAATGAATACACACTTACCTATCACAATTAGCTTCAATTTTTCTGTACCAGTTGAATTCGAACATAGCAAGACAATAAGTCTTTCTTTGCTTTTTTTCCTACCTTTGCAATCTTCGGTGGATAGAACAAGCGAACGATCGGGAGTTGCACGATAAAATAAACCAGTTTCATCTGCATTGAATATGTCATCACCATGAACTATATTATTCGTAAGTCGATCTGCCCAATCTTCTAAAGCTTTCGAGCCATCCGTTAGATGCTTTAAATTCGTTTGATGTATCACCTAGTTCTTTAGCGACTTGTCGAGCTTTTTCTTGTCCATTCGAAGATAGCTTTATTAATTAATTGTCCATCATTATCTTTGAATTTACGTTTAACATCTTTATTAGAATTTGAAGCATAATCAGCCGAAGATTCTTCACTCCGAAGAAGAATGTTGATAGCGCTACTTTTTGATATTTGATATTTATTAGCTAGCTGACGAGTTGATAAGCCGTTGCCATTTTGATTGCCCTTGATCAATGAGATTTTTTCTTCTAATGTAAATGATTTCGATTGATTCAATGATGATAGATCACCAGTGAATAAATTCATCCATTAATAATCCGGTGGAAACTATATTGGCCAATTGTTGACAAGACCTGTTTGATTATCTATTGGCTGACTAATTGGTGAAACGAGAATATCCTCGCCAAAGAAGTATTGATTCGAATATGCATAAGCTTGATCGTATTCAGGATAAAGATAGTGGAGTGGTAACACGACAGATAAACCTGTATCGTAAGTACGTCGTGCAGCTGTATAAAAGTAAGGTACTAATGCTTGACGAAGACGAGTAAATCGAGCAAGATTACTCTGGCATGTCCAAATACATCGATCATTATACGCATTTTTACTGGAATGTGTTCGAAATATTGAGGGAAAAGTTCCCCATTGAGTCCAACGAACGTACAATTCGGGAGCAGTTGGTGTCATAAGCAGCAGCTAGCTTTTCATCTCGACAACTAAACACACAACAAGAGTTTTTCCACAATTTTCTCTCATTACCAATGAACCAAGCACCATATTCGCCGATAGATAAGTTCGATCAGTTAATGACAATACCACTCGAAAAATTCAACTGACTAACTGCGTATTAACTCTTCTAATTTAGTACCAGACGGTGGCAACACAATCTAACGAACAGTCATCGAGACATTATTTTCTGTTCACGCCCGAACAAAGCTTAATATAGTCGGTGTCGAAGGAACTGATTTTCAGTTGCATCACGGCTATCCATACCAACTTGATTGGTGCAGACAATTGAAACAAGCAATCGACTCGGACGTATAGCACAAAACACTAAACAGACGACTCAGACAAAAGCTATCCATTTTCATGTAACATGTTTTTTTTTATAAGTAAAACAAACCGAAAACTCGTCTCATTCTATAATATCTATGTTTAATCTTTCCACCACTACGACGCACAAACTAATCTACTTATACTCTGTATAGTACTCAAGTCCAATATAAGCATATTTATTTTCCATCGAAATCATTTGAATAGCTGTAGATACAACGTCAAAACTATCTGATGAGACCCTTTAGCATGGTCGAAACCGGTCATAGTTGTTAGACTCAACACCGTCAACTGGAATTATATCGGAAGTTAAATGTTCATTTCAACCGGATTCAAGTACATTTACATCGAGTACAACGAACTCATCAACAACAGCACTTGTTACAGGCAACTATGATAGCAAATGTGTTATGGATGTAATCTAAGTTTCGATATTGGTTATTGCAGGTACGATTGTGGATGTCATTATTCAACGATCAATGATCCTGAATGGTGTTGTTACAAAGATTGCAATTAATATCAACAAACTTTTCGTTTTATTTCAATTTAACTAACAAAAAATCTGAAATATTTTGGGATAGTTTTGGAACTGAGTGGATAATGCTTCTGTTTAACTACGTTTATATTGTTTGAGAGACTTAAAATTTAAATAAATTGATGAGTTCACGACGAAATAATTGACTTGTCAATGTAAATACATAAAAATTTGTACATGCACAAGTCAGAGATAGATAACCAACGATTTGTACAAACATGTCATCTTTCGCACTTTGAAGAGCATTGATCTCACTATTGGACTTCAATGAAGTATAAATCCAATTGATTGAAAGTGGTATTGATAGAAGACAGAAATAGATACATTGAAAAATCATCATACCAATTAATTGTTGATCTTTTGTCTTGCGACGTTGTAACGGTTGTCGATTAATTATTTCTATCGTCGAAGGTGCAATTCTTTTCAAAGACTGATGTAAATGTCGAATAGTAAGTGATCCAAAAATTATCATAATCATTGGCGGACCTATACTATATAAAATCAATGACCAAATACCGTGTAATAGCGATGGATTGCTTTGATTTGACGGACATTTAAAACGACCTGCGGGAACGGTTGTATATTGAATGGGAATGTAAATATAGAATAGACCACCAATCACAGTTGATAATACAATGATGCGTAAAGCAACACGCTTCGTGCTCAAAGCGCGTGCATTAGAAGATCGTGAACTGCACAGATATCTAAACGAAATATCAAATTGAATTTTGATTATTTATTACTCGTCTAGTATTAGTGACCTATCTATACAAGCAAAGGTAATAAACCAAGATGTTTGAGTTCTAATAGAAGGAAATATAAACGATTCGATTGAATGCTTCTTTCTTTTATGCATTTCAATTACCTTGCCCAAAATGTTATATAGATGAGAGTTTTGCATGATCCAAGTGAGTAAGCGAATAAATCGATGTTGTAGACAAGTTGTAGTAAACGTAAGAGAACATTAGTATAAGTTACAATAAGACCGCTGATTGCCGATGCCAGAAAATAATAAATGCACGGACTTGAACGAAGTGCAGGACGTGTCAATACACAAATATTCAGAATATGACCGATTGTGCCGAGACTTAATAGGACAAATGACCATTTCTGAATGATCATCGTGGTTACATATCTGATAGAGTCGATTTCAGCAGTAGTTTGATTCGATGAAGATGTCATTTTGAAAACTTATGTTTCAAGTTGATAAAAAGAAAGATATAAATGTGCACGAAGAATGCTTCTTGCTATTCAATTAGTGAAATACATTATTTTTTCTTCTTTTTCTTTAATTATCAGCGTATATAATGCGCATTAACATCAGGATGTAAGTGTTTGTAGTCATTCGTTGCGCTCAGAAGAACGATGGTTCTTATTAAAGCATAAAAAAATCGAAGCAAAGTCATGCTTGAGAGTGGAAAAACTAGGTAAACTCATTAGTTATATATAATGAAACATGGTTGATTAAAGACATTATCTAAAATGTCATTTTTAATGAGTCTAATTATAAAGCGACCTAAAATAATAAACTATTCATCTATTAATTGTTATACTCTACAAGGTAAACTAAAAGTCGCGTATCAGCCGAAAATCTGAATATCTCCACTAATATTTGACCGACGAAGCTGATTTTTTTATGGATGATAGAGCGATAGACAAGCTTTTTTTCGTTATAGACATGCCTAGGTATATCGTCATTAAATGTCCTTTATGCTTTCAAAAAGCTTTTTTTGTAATTTTGCTATACTATGCTGTAAATAACACGTGTTAAACGTTCCTAGAGTTTCTTCGACGTTTTCTTCCTTTTCTTCTTCTGTTGTAAACATTCATATAATAAAACGTGAGTGTGCTTTCTTTTTTCACACATTTGTCCAAGTGCATCTCACTTCAAGTCCTTAATCATCGATGTGACACAAAGTCTTGACGAGCTAGCAAAGAAATGTTTCTCCTTGAACCATTGCTGGATGTCAGGAAAAACACGTCATGCAGTAAATTTAGCTTTTAAAGAGGAGTTTCCTAATGATCCGATACCAGCTCCACAGACAATTTACCGATTATCAAAACAAGTTTGATGAAAGAATTACCGAGAAATGATGTAATGCCAAAAAGTATTCGAAAACTATATCGCCTCAGTAGACAGTACTGATGCTAAAAAATAGTACACACATAGATCGAAAATAGTGTCTTTATCTAAACTTGATAAATTTTTATCAAGAAAATGATCTGTTTAGCAATTGTTGAAAGTTAGCACAATGAGATCTATATGCTTTCAATACGTACAGTAAACTCTATTTTAATAGGCTGAAATCGAGTCCTAGTTTGTTTTGAAACCAAAATCTGAAATTACTATTATCGTTTGCGTCCGGCTCATTGACGCAAAGAATGCCATTTGTTGGCGATTCATGTTGGAGAAGCAATCTCTCGATCTATTGAAATAGATATAGGAGCACCTCAAGGATCAGTACTTTCAGCCACACTTTTCAAACTTTATGTACATTTTCTACCGATCTTTTTCAGAAATCTAACATGCCATCTCTTCGCACGACGATCTCGCAATAGTTCTCGAAAAATATCGAAATTTTAGAAAAACAAGCAAAAATCGCGATGGAAGATCTCGAAATGTTTGCAAAAAATTATATCTTACTAGTGAATACCAGCAAAACGAAAGCAGTCCTTGTTCATAATGTTGTTGCGCCACCTTACCCTAGAATAAAATACATGAATTATGAAATTGAATTTGTAAACAGATTTAAATATTTAGGAATAGATATTACGACAAAACTTGGATGGAGTATTTACATAGGAAATAGATTAAAGTCTGTTAGTAAAATTTTTAATGTCCTGCGCATTATCTTTCGCGAGATACCTTTGAATAAAATCCAATTAAGAAGAAAATTATTCTTTGCGTATGGGTTACCACACTGCATATGGCTTTTCTCTTGTTGGTTCTTCTAGATTGAGCTATAGCAAAGACACATTGAGCACACAACCTCAAAGGATGGGACGATCTAACTACATATACACTAACTAGAGAATATACTCTACAGGACTACCTGTTTAAATACTGGAAAAAATTCAACAATCATCTCATATCTTACGATAAAGGCATCAGATAAGAAAATGTATAACAGTATGGGGATGCGTAGAAATAATAAATTCATAGAGAGACTTACCAAAAATGCAAAAACACTCCAAAATTGACTTGATAGGTTTTTTAACAAACCACTACCACCAATATAGTCATTTTAAATGCAACACGTCGCTGCTGTACGAATTCCTCCTTAAATATATACTATAACACAAAAGAATTGGGACAAATGAACACCGAGGGATTAACAAACTGGCCCTATGCTCCATTACCTCAGTTTCTTTTTCAACGAAATGACTCACACCAGCGATGTAGACATTCTTAAATTGAAACATACTACATCCTCTATATTTTGAATCTCTCCTGCTTACACAAAAGATGACGCCAGTTCCATCACGTTTCTTCTTACTCTCGCCCCTGTCTAAAAACTCGCGTGTACACTGTAGCCGAATCAGTAGTGCCCGATTTGGAAGTTGAATTCAACTTTACAACTTGAAATTTCAACTTTAGCTTCAGTTGATTAATGCTTCATTCTATTTCCTCAATAAGTTTTTCATCGAATGTTTTACCCAAAATCAATTTACATTTGAAAAAGAAGCAGTTATTTTTTTCACATCTTTGAGAATTTTATTTCCAATGGTTTACTCTAATTCAGTAGTGACGTATTTGAAAATTCAACTCACATTTCAGATAACTTTTTCAAATTTCAAATTACTACTCAGTTTTAGAATATGCCTACGTGAATAGAAATTTGAATTCAAGTTTCAAGTATGACATTTATGTCCAAACCAGCGCTCAGATGGCCTTTGGCCGCCTTCGCTACCGTCATGTCGGCTCTTTTCAAATCCTGCACTGCGATTGATCAGTTTCATATAGCGCCAATACCTGAGGCTCGAAACCGCACTTTTTCATCTGAAGCTAAAGTTGAATTCAAGTTTCAAGTTTGACATGTATGAAGGTGAGGGGTTTAACAGATCATGATACACTATTCAGACGATTTATGCAGCTCTATTTACATTACACTGACAAAATTTCAGTTAAAATGGTTCCTATCAGAAGCAATAATCGCACACAGCGACAACAACTAAAAACGAATCGTCAAGTAGCTTCGAAGGAAAGAAAGAAAGAAAAATACTTACATTCTTCGCTGTTACTGTTTTCGTTAACTTTGAGATTGTGTGTACTTTTTTTTGCCGCTTATACAAACTATTCTCATGAGTAAAGGAGTATAAGACAAAAAAAGTAGAAGAACAGCAAAATTGGTTGGATGTTCACGGAGAAAGTATGGTAGCCGACTTTTTTTTCTAGTCTCATTGGGTCTCACATATCGACAAAATATCAACCCAAAAGCTTTGAATCACTTTGAACGATTCCTTCGTTAGCTCTCTCGTAATTGGAAACATCGTATTGTCGTCAAAAAGTAGCCAAGAACAACTGATGATCATTCCCATTAACTCTATCTGACACTCCACTATAAAAACTATGTTTATCGTGAAACTAAGAAAAACAGTGTTAGCAATTCTCTTAAGAGGTTCCCGGCAAAAGCTGAAGAATACTGAAAGTTAACCGCTACTTCTTTTCGCTATTTTGTCACTATTTGAAATTTTTTTGAGCCTTCCCTAAGCTGCGATGCTTCACTGTCTATGAGTATAGACCTTCAGAACCTAAAGATTTCCCTATAGGATAGCTCTTGAGGACACCTGTGTGGTTGATAAACTCTTTTTCTATACATGAGCGAAATCAACCCTTTTTTGAAGGGTTTAACACTACGCAACATAAATGCTTTTATAAAGGTTGATTTCGCTCATCTATGGAAAAAGAGTTTATCAACGATGAAACCAGTATCAGAGTATATGAATTTGCAACGTATAAAGAAGCCTTGACAGTATTAAACGGGAAAAGGGTTTATTAAATGGTAGGTCATGCTCACAAACTGATTTTTGAGTTAAAAGCTGTTTTTGATGGAGAGAAGCCGAAATGTGATTTTTTTTGTGGATTGGTAATATACCATGCTGTGCAAGTACTCAATATTTTTTCATCTGAGTGAGTTGATTCACATCAAGTGGTGAGCAAAGCAAACGAAACTAAGCAGCATATTCTATTGTAAAAAAAATCGAAAAAAATCTTTGAAAGCTCTTCAAAAATCGGCGATTTATCCCGGTTAATCGCACGATAATCGTTTCGATTAATCATCAAAATTACCCCTGATTTTCATGACATGGGATTAAATTGAAAATGAGTAT
>Ga0209935_1004248_pt1 | contig 13447 bp, 17 predicted proteins | sample ThiBio_1000_plan_2_FD_183958 | JGI IMG/M metagenome (GOLD analysis project Ga0209935, IMG submission 183958) | Wastewater bioreactor microbial communities from Cape Town, South Africa - Thiocy_cont_1000_plan (SPAdes) | ecosystem: Engineered > Bioreactor > Thiocyanate-remediating >... | reverse complement strand
TGCACTTCTTCCCAAAGACTCGCTCTTAAATGCCGCCATGTCTTCAGAGCGAGGGCTGCAAGTAATCGAATTTGTTATGGAGAATTGGGGCGAGGATCGCAATCCGGGCGATAAGTGGTTCGTCGTCAAGGACTACATGATAAACGCGGCATATAGAGGGGCAGCAGACCTGTTTCTTCTTCTTCTCAAAAATTGTGGCCGAACCTTTGATCCGGACTCAACTCCGATCGATAACGATTTTATTAGAAGCGCGGTGGCTGGGGGTTCGGTGGTCATCATACGAAAGGTGTGGGAACTAGGCGGCAAGGGGGAAGGCAATGAGCTCCTCAACGTCGCCATAGGAACGCAGAAAGAAGAAGTCGTCAAATGGCTTTTAGATCAACCTGGGATCGACCCCTCGAGTGCAGTGTTTAACATGACCCACACTATCCAAGTTTCGCCGCCGTCGATCCCTCTACTGATTCTTGGAAAGATCAAGCAACTCATTGATGAACACCCCGAACGACAACCCTCCCTTGCCAAGGCGCTCTCTGCCATTAGTGATCCCTACCGATACGGGTCAACCCTCGCTACTCCTCTCATGAGCGCGGTTACTCGAGGACTAATTGAGGTCGCAGCAGCTCTCATTGATATCGGAGTTGATCTAGAAACCAAAACAAGGTTTGGAGTGGACTTCACCCGTGCCCTAGCAACATCCAATTAATTACTTCCTATTTCAAACACAGAAACAATGGCCGTCACTGCACAGCGCTCTGTTGCTGTTTCTTTCGCGTTTCATCGTCAAATCATTCGAATCAGGCAATGCTTGAATTCCTTTTGAAGAAAGGGGCAGATCCCAATCCCCAATTGGAAGGCACAGATGCTCTCACCTTTGCCGTTCTCACAGGCAATCCGGATATAGTTTCGATAATGCTTAGATATGGTGCTCGATCTGACAGTTACCCTCTTCGCGACATCCTTCAAGCCTCCGTCCTCTACGTGAACCCCGAAAACAAGATGAAGATAGCAAAGATGCTGATTCAGAATGGATCATATATCAACAAGAAAGACGACACCGGCGCCACTCCCCTGGATGTATTCTGCCAATTCATCAATTCAACGGAGAAGAAAGCAATGAAGATCCTTCGATACCTTTTGAAGACCGGTGCACCAATCTCCCTCCGCACCCTCACCGATTTCAACGACAACGCCACCGAGGAATGCTTTTTATTCCTTTGGGAGATCTTCAAAAGTCAATCTCTTCCGTCATTGGAAGGGAAGGAGAGGAAGAAAGCACTCGGGTTCATCTTGATCAAAGCGGCATTCCAAGCTTCCTTGGAATTGGTCAAGGAGTTGGTGGAGGATCATGGTGTGGATGTGAACTTCACCAATGAGGGAGGGACGGTGATATGTTGCAGTGAAGGAGACACCGTGTTGATGGCATTGGTGAGAAGGACAGACAGAGATACAAACGCCGTGGTGGATTACTTGCTGTCTCAAGGAGCAGATGTTGGGATCACGAATGCCGATGGCGACTCAATCAGAGAAATTGCGCTGGGGCTGTTTGTCCCCATCCCTTCTGCAGTGATGGAACTGCTGGGAGAACCAGCCGAGGATCCAATGTTTGCGGAAAGCGTTTAGTACCTCATGCGTTCTGGTTATTTTCTTGTAATAATTTTTGCTGTGTGCTTTGGAAGCTTTTGTTTGTTTGCAAAAAAAAGTATGGAGAAGGAAAGCTGTTGGGACACACTTCCCGCTGAAATCCAAAGCATGATTTGGATGTTGCTCCCTCCACGCGCCCTCTTTCGATGTTTGTCTGTTTGTAGCGCATGGAACAAAGCCGAGTGTCTTTCAGATCCGCAACACTTCTTCTGGCGTGCATATTTTGTCTGGTACACTTTCTCCTCCAAGGGGGGGCAGTAGCGGAGGCTAACTCTCAAGTTTTTAGCACGTATGGAGAACGAAAAACGGATATCGCCCCCGCTACATCATGGAAAGCATTTGTCCAAAGTACCGCCGCCGCTGAACACACGCGCGAAACGGATGTTGCACGTCATTTTTTATGGTACAGGACCTATTCTCTCAATTTCTTGGTTCAACTCCTAAGCTAAGCTGCTACCTTGAAGGGCTATCAAGAGAGGACATCTGACTCTCGCCTTGAGAATTCTGCCTTCCGAGCCCCTCACATTCCGAAGCGGTAGTATTGAAAGAAAGCTGGCACACATTATTGTTGTGGCGGGAGAGTACGCTCTTGCCCAAAAGGTCATCAGGCTCTACCCAACAGCTGTGTCCGGTTATACACTCTGCATGGCAGCATACGGAGGATGCCTTCCATTGGTGAAATACTTGGTCGAATCAAATCTTTGCAAGCCTCACCATACAAAGGTCGGTTACTGGTATCAATGGCCCTACGATTTCGCCGCGAAGGGAGGACACATCCACGTCATGAGGTATCTGCATTCCCTTCCGAAGGGCGATGGTGGCGAGAGATTAAAACAAAGCCAGACGACCTTGCACTTCGCAGCCAAGAGAGGACACCTCGATATCGTTCGGATGTTGGTCGATGAGCGCAACAAGCCCGTCGATGGTGAGTCCTTTGAATACCGCAAATACAACAAACCCCCCATACTTGCTGCTCTCTTACATGGCTATCTGGAAATTGCGAGGTATTCAAAAAAAACATACCAAAAAAATTAAATCCTCTCCTCCTGACTTTTTTTACTCAACATATGAAGCTTTTTGCTTTCGCGAGGCGCAATCCTACCAAAATTGGATATCCTTAAGAATGTACATCAAGAGGAGCACCAGAACAAGTACAACACAAATCTGGGACGCTTCCTGATGATCGAATTCCTAGCAGAGAACTGGGGAACTGAAGAACGGCCAAATGAAAGGTGGGAAGCCTTTCGTAAAGCTCTGAAGCGAACTGTTAAGGACAACGATTCTGAGATGTTCTTACACCTCCTCAAAAATTGCGGACGGTCTTTCAACAGCGAATCATCTCCACTCGACTCGGACTTTCTTGGAAAAGCTGTGCAGGTGGGTTCAACAGTCATTGCCGAGAAGGTATGGGAGCTGGGTGCTCGGAGGGACATATCTAACTGTCTCCTTGATACCCTCCATGACAACGGAGACGAAATGAGTCGATGGCTGATCGATCACGGAGCCGATCCATTCATCGTCGTTCAACCGGAAGATGAAAGGATCCCGCTACGAATTGAACACCTTATGCCTGAGGTGCTGATCTTTTTCCTCACCAAGATCAAAGAACAGCTGGACATTCACCCTGAGAAACGATCCGCCACATCTCAAGCACTCTCGCAGTGCAATGAGGGCTATCGTTGTTACATCGAAGACCGATGGCAATCGTTCACGGTGCCTCCTCTCATTTGTGCAATATTGCGAGGATTAATTGATGTTGCTCGCTTACTCATTGAAATTGGCGTTGACATGGAAACACATGGCAGGTTTGTTTTAATTCAAAAAGCTCTGTTCGTACTAAACAAGTGCATCTCTTACATTAGAGAAGTCACCAACCAGGGCCAGACCGCCTTGTGCTTCTGTTTCCATTCGATAACCCCATCAAAGCGTGAGATGCTTGAATTACTTTTGGAGAAAGGAGCAAATCCAAATCCCCAATTGGAAGGCACAGATGCTCTCTCCCTTGCTGCCGAGTCAGGAGATCCAGATCTGGTTTCGATCATGCTTCAACATGGTGCTCGAACTGATGGTCATCCTCTTCATGCCATCTTCCTCCGATCTGCCACTCCCGATCACAAGATGAAGTTGAAGATTGCAAAGATGTTGATCCAGCATGGTGCAGATATCAACAAGAGAGATACCCTCGGCTCGAGTCCGCTTGATATCTTCTGTCGATTCCTCAACCCCGATGACAAGATTCAAGCGAAGATCCTTCGATTCCTTTTGAAGAACGGTGCCATGGTAACTCTCCACACCTTCATCAGCACCTTCGTGACCTTGCCCGAGAACATCCTCCTTCTTCTTTGGGAGAACTTCAGTCGACTGTCTCTTCCTCGATTACAAGAGGAGGAGAAGAAAGCACTTGGATTCATCTTGATCAAAGCAGCATTTCATGGCTCCTTGGAATTGGTCAAGGTGTTGGTGGAGGTTCATGGTGTGGATGTGAATTTCACCAATGAAGGAGGAGTGATGGGTTGTGCCAGTGCAGGTGACTCAGTGTTGATGGCTGCCTTGAGGACAACCAGCGATCCCACAAAGGTGGTGGAGTTTCTGCTTGCTCACGGTGCCAAGAAGGAAATCACAAACGCGAGCGGAGCGACGGCGAGCCAGATTGCAAAGGCAAAGGCTCCCTCAGAGGTACTGGCTATGTTAGGAGCACTGTGAACACAACAAGCTACCATATCTTTTTTTCCTAGAATCCATTCTAAAACAACCGAAAAGACTTTCTTCTTACCGGTTAAAGTCGTATCATTTCCCATAACTTCAACTAGGCAAAAACCGATTGGCTGGTGCAATTCTTCAAATGGGCATTATTAGCTCGCTCATAAGGTCTTATTTCATTACCGCCGACTAGGACACCAAGGAAAGGGTCTACCTTCTCGAGTTGGCATTTCACCCAATAATTCACGCTGGACAGTTTGCTTCTTACCCTCTTTCTCGCTTGCATGGCCGCCGAACTCCGTATGCGTGTGTGCTTTCTGCTCAATGACCGGGACGAGGAGGTAGGTCGCGATCCTTCTCTGCCTACGTTCGTGCGACCAACGGTATCTTTGGAGGAAACAGAATATCCTGCCTCTACAGGTGAGTATCCTCAAGACAATCCTCCGCTAATAGCACCGTCTGGAAAGGCGTTTCCCCTCCTCTTGCGCCTTTGCGGAGTCGAGAGGGGCATCCGGTATATCGCACAAGGAGTTGTGCTGGCCAACACAACCACAACGAAAAATACATGTACAACAACGATAGCGAAGATAATCGAAAGGAAAAAGGAGGAGAATACCTCACTTTGGTTGATTCCTCCACAACGGGCGGAATAGGGGACGAGGATTCTTCCCTCAAGAGAACGAAATCTGGCGGCTATTATACCGACATCATTGATCCTTGGGGAATGCCGGTGCTCCCCTACTTGCATGATTGGCGGATGTCAACCACAGCGCCCTCAGAACAACATATCGACCACCCAAACACGCCCAACAACACACCAACCAAACTTCTAATCCAAGAAAACTTATTCGTTCAAGAATCCCTCAACATCAACAATGCGATTCGAAAACGACGAAGGAGAGTGAATAAGGAGAAATCTTTTGTTTTGGAAGCAGAGTTCCGAAAGAATCCTCGACCCACCACCGAGAAAAAAAGGCAGCTTGCCATCCTATTGGATTTAGATCTGGCAAGGGTGCATGGATGGTAGGTGCAATTTTTCTTTTATCCTGCCTGGATTTTTTTATCCAGCCATCCTTGGAAAGGATAGAATGTTTGCTGGATCGTGGGGATGTGGGAGAATCAAATCGATCGTGTCCCGAACTAACTACCAACGAGATAACGCAGACACCCCAAATTTACGCATTCGCAAACTCCGCCATACCCCCAGTGCGCGTGCGCAAAAAAACGAAAAAAACAACCCAAAACAAGCTCCACATGTACATACCGGAATTGTGCATTTGGCAGTGTTTGCATGCTTACACTCTTCCCTCCTTCCCTCTTCCCTCAGGTACCAGAACAAGAGGGCGACTGTGAAGAGAAGCCTCCGCGCTCGAGAGAGCCAGAATGAAAACTGTAAAGAAAACGTGTAACGGACAAGTTTCGGGGGACTTGAGATTTTTTTTGGTGTGTCAATTTTGCCTTATCTGTGACATATCTCACGATCGAGAACCAAGGAGGGGGTGGTAGTACACCACCAACGTACAACAAAAATTAATATACCACCCGAGAAAAACACTCAACATTAATAAATAGTTATAGTACAGAAAAGGATACAAAGTTGGGAGCGTGTAGAGGAGACCCTCTGGTAGCGAGGAGCTTTTTCTCCCTCAGACACATCACGAGAGCACATATCGTCCCAATCTCAACACCCATCTTTTGGTCCCACACAAATTTGCGTAAGATGGGGAGATCCTCCCTCGCGTTATCGAATAGCAGCCGCTGCACCTGCGAGAGAGCGTCCTCCTCGTTGCTATGTTCATGAGAAGTGACGAGTTCTTCCATCCTCTCGAATCGAGAATACGAGGAGGCTAGAATTGACTTGTCGTTCAGCTCGGTGTGGCATAGATAGTGATTGGTTCGCCATTGGCACCCCAAGCTATTTTCTCGCAGAGGCACACTCCGTACCTCCTTACCCGCAAATTCATAATTCACCCAATGCCCTACAATAAAGTTTAGAGAACTACAACCTCAAGGGGAAGAAGATGAAAGAGGGGAAGGAAAAAGTGGTACCTGTTTCATCTTCAGCGACTATAGCACTAGTGGTACCCCGGAAGTGAGACGGAAGGGCTTCAATTTTATCCTGCCATTCTCTCACGGAGTTTGAATCGAGTGCTGTGCGCAACAAGATGTGTATCGGCAACCCGTCCTTGGGTACCTTCTTGGCTACCAACAGATTTAAACTGACTCCAACTCCGCTTGAGTTCATTCCCACTTTACCAATAATCCCCGGTTCGGTCATCATCATAATTGATCTATCTGGTTTATCCTGTGAAAAGAAATTAGAATTAGAATACAACCACCACTTCTCTGCACACAAACCTTAACTTTGAATTGAATGCGCATGAGAACCACTAACTCTTCAAGTGGCTTTAACCAATCCCAATTCTGCGCCAAAATTGGGCCGATGCTCGTCTTAGGAAAACATATAGTTGAGCATTCTCCTCTATTTTTAATCATTAGCCTATGATTTGGTTCGAATTACTTACACATCATCCGCCGGCGGTGGAATTAGTTCGGTTCTGCAATTCAATGCATAAATCCACTCCGGTTGAAGTTCAGCACCCTCTGCGATCGCTTCTATCTCCTCGCAGTAAGCGGCATTAAATTCTCGAATCTTGTCCCGAAAGAATCTACTGCGTGCAAAGATTTCTTCATCAGGTATCCCGTTAAATGCAGTGCGCGAATAAAGTTCAATTGTGTCCTTGATTCTTGCTTTCAAGATTCTTCCATGCTGTAAACCCACTTCACGTGCGGTAGCCCCCTCAATATCTAACAGCGTATATTTAGGAAGGGATACGAAAATTAAACACAGGTATACCTACAAATGGGAGCTTCTCGCCTCGTGGAATAGTCTGCATGCTGTTCTAGCTCGTCTGCTGCCTTTCTGTGCGGCTACAGTTCCTCGAATTGTTTGAATTGCCATTCATTTGACGAATTGCGCAAAGAACAAGAAAGGAAGAGGAGCCGTTGTGCGTAGTTGGACGAAGAAGATAGACTACCAGTAGCAAGATATGGCTACCCCAGAAGAGATCGCTAAGAAAGAAGAGGAAAGGCTTTTGAAAGCTCTTGATCGCTCAGGAAGAGGCTTAGGAGGCAAACCAGCGCCGGCTTTCAAGCCGAAGACAACAGGCGTCGAACAGCAACCCCCATCCAAACCGGTTTCGAATCCTAGACCTACGCCTGTTATCAAACCTCAAACCGTCACTCCAACGGCGCCAACTGTCGTTAGTCCTCGAGCCGATCCAAAACCAGTCATTTCAAGCGCGACTTTGTACGGCTCGGGCGAGACTCGCGTAGCTCCTCGCACCTCAGATAATGCAGCGGTGACTCATTCCAAGCCCAAGAAAGATCCCCTCGAAAAACAAGCGAAGCGCGAATGGAGGATGAAAAATAAGAAATGGTCTATCGAAGACCTGATGCGAGTCAGCGAGGAAGCTCTCCTTACCCACAAGACGAAGAATCCAGACGGAGGAGAAAAGGATGAGGAGGCGATTGATTACCTCCTGTATCGTAGAAAGGAGAGGGAAGAACAGGAGGAGAGAGCCCGACAAGAACGATTGGAAAATGAAAGAATCGAAAGAGAAAGGAAGGAGAGAGCGGAGGCCGCGAGGAAAAAGAAGGAGGCCGCTGCGATCGTTGATCCCGTAAAGGAGAAGGAAGAGCTAGAGAAATTGCTATCGCTGAGCTTTGTACCAGATGAGGAGCCTACACCCGAACCGACCCCGTCGTATAATAATTACAATTACGGCGACGATTATTCCTACGGGAAGGGCAAAGAAAAGGAAAAGGAAAAGGAAAAAGAAAAAGAAAAGGAAAAGGAGGCCGATGAGCTCGACAGGCTTTTCTATTCTGTATCAACGCCTTCTACGTCATCTTCCATCACTACGGCACCCGTTAGGACCTACGAGTCGTCTGCCCCCGCACGAAAGTACGAGCCGCCAACCCCATCGTACAAATACGATCCTCCGTCGTACTCGAAACCTCAATCGGGCGATTTGGATGACATCGCCTCGGATTTGTCGGAGCTCGACAATCTGATCAATTCATTCGAAAGTAGCACGGCTGATCTCGCGGCGCAACGTGTGGCAGCTCAGCGAGAGGTCGAAGAGAGGAAGCAAAGGGATAGAGAAAGAGAGGCGGAGGAGCAGAAAAGGAAGGAGGAGCAAAAGAGGAGAGCCGACGAGGAGAAGCAACAGAGTCTCAGGCAGTGGGAGGAAGAAAGGGACAAGATCAAGGCCGCCGAAGAGTTGCTTCGTCAGAGACAAGAAGCCGACGATCAAGCCAAGGCCCAAAGAGTCGAACAACAACAGATCGGCAAGAAGGAGATCTCCTATGCGGGCAAAGATCTCATTCAGGCTCTCGATCATTTCGAGAAGGGCGACTATGCGAGAGAGAACGCTGTGGCCTTGGTTGCGGCCATCCAGAAGCTGAACAGCAACATCCCCTTGGTATTCCCGCCATTTCATTCGGATGATACCACTCGAAGCATCGTCGAAGTCACCTTGAAGGAAATCATCGCAATGGTATGTTTTCCTTTTTAGCTTCTGTAAGCAATTATTTACCTTTTATAAACAGGGGACGGATGTTATCAATCTCGTGAAAAAGGTCCCTGTATCCGAATCCGATCGATCGGAGATCCTCGCGCTCCGATTGGCGATTCGCGGAAGACTCTCGGTGGTGCTCAAGGAAGTACAGAAAGCCGTCGACGAGTCCCACACCGATTACGATGACAGGAAGATCGAGGAGACGCTGCAATTCAATCCCAACCTCTACCCCGGATCCTATCAGCCCAGAGTCACCGTCACACCCAATCAGGTCCCCGCCCAATCACTTGTCGAGTTCAAACGTAATGCTGCTGCACTGGGCCACAAAGCCGCCGCGGTGCTTCAAGCCGAGGACGTCAACGTGCCCTCCCTCAGCGAAGTCCTGACCCAAATCGAAGCGACGGTGTCTGAATTCACGAGCTTCACTACAATCCTCACCGACCCTTATGCCACCAAGCAGTACAACGTGGCGATCGAACGCGTGAACGTTCTTGGAAGAAAGATGCTCCGCGATCCCTTGGACTATCCCGTTAGGATGCAGCTGATTCAAGCTATCCTCGGATGGCTACAGGCCCTGAATTCGTTAGCATAAAAAAGGAAATCTGCAACATTATACATAGAAAGGCAATAATAGCATGTGTTTTTTTTAAATATTTTCTTCTCAAACCAAGGAGACATATTGCTCTATTGTCCCATACAATTGTTGCCGATATGCTCGATCGCTCATTTGGTCCAACACCTTTCTTGCCAACAGGTTCAGATATGACGCACCACTTGATGTACGCTTCCTCCAATTTTAGCACCTGGTCGAAGGTCATTTGTAACTCTTTCTCCATGAGATGAAATATTCTGCTAGCCTTTGAGAGCTTGTTCAATATAAGGTAGCTGTTGAACTGTGCAGTTCGCACAGGTAAAAGATGCTTCCATCCCAACTCCTGGTCCAGCTTCTGAAGAAGAGACAATGCCGCCTTGGCTTCAAGTTCCCGAAGGAGCGGTTGAAGAAACAAAGGGGAAAATTTCTCATGAGACTTCCCCATCCATCGCGTAGTTTTCTTGGTTCCGTAGAGCGTGATAGATGCACAAGCTCGCCCAGCCTTCAAGTTGGTCTATCATCATTTCAAGACATTCAATGGCTTTGTCGAGGTCATTTACCCGCAGACTCGCGTTCAATCCGCGCAGCAGGCCAAGATCCACATTCATCGGTGTAGCACGGCGGTGTTTCTCAATTTGCATGTCCACATGAAGACGCATCCAGAAATACTTCCAGCCCTCAGAAAAGCCAAGAATACCAGCGCTCAACTTAGCCAAGTGGTCATCAAGCTGCTTTCCGATTACGTGGCGCAGTTCAACTTTCTGCCATATGAGAAGCCGCTGAAGAGATGTAGTTGATTCTCCTGTATCCCCATTGTAAACCGCCGGGTCCGGTTTCGAATTGGATTCAAGAGCAGTCAAGGCAAGAAGAAGGCCGGCTGTTGGATACTTTGCCACTTCTGCAGCTAACAACCGCAAGTTTCGCTTAAAAATTTCTGTGTAGGGCGTCTGTGCCCTCGTAAATAGCTAGCGATCTCAGCGTTTTGCTAACTAAAATCTCGCAAGTTTACTTCGATCGATTCCGCGAATGTTCCAGAAGAAAAGAAAAGCAAGAACAAGAGCCAGCGGATCTACGACTCGTGACTCCAGGGCACAGGGATGTAGTTGTAGGGTAGCACTATCTTGGCTTCGAGAATATCCCGTATCAGACTGGCACATACCTCCGCGTGTGGTATAACTGTTGTAGCGGCGGTCTCCTTTTCTTTTTCTTCTTCCTCCTCATTGTCCTCATCCTTTGGTTCGTCGCCAGTCTTTTCCTTCTTTGGTGTAATCATGACCTCTACCTCTTTGTCGTCTTCTCCTTTTTCCTCCCCTTCGGACAATCGTTTCCGCTTCTTCCCAATCCCGTCCCCTCCTCCTTGCGTATTCACAGTTAATGGCCGCCCTGTGTCCCCTACTAGAAGGGTTTCCATCTTCTCTATCACCGTAGGGGAAATCTTGCCATCCAGCAGGTCAACTTCCTTATAATCTCTAACCTTCTCCGTCTCTCCCCGATCCGTTACCAAGGCATCAGCATCGATCTCCTTTTCCTTGCCTTTTCCCTCATCCTCCTTCATCGTTGCTGCCTCCTGTTCTCTTCGCTCGGCCTCCAGTTTCTTCTCCTCTTCCTGTTCTTTCTTCTTCCTTGCAACTTCCTCGCGTTCATTCTTGCCCAGATACTCCACAAGGAATAGAAGACATGCCTTCTTGAGTTCCACGCAATCGAATTCGTCGGCGATCTTCTCGATGTATCCGATATTATCCGCGGAGATCATCGTCATGAGTTTCTTAAAGACAGCTTGCTGTAAGGTCTGCAGCAGGAACTGATCGGCGGTATTCAACAACTTCACCGCAAACTCGAGAGTGATGGTCTCGTCTAGCGCTTTGGTATAAAGGAACCGCAGCACCGCCTTAAACACCTCCACCTCCACGTCATTTATCAGCACCGAATCCTAATGAGAGCGAAAAATCAGAATTAAAACTATGAATTCACTGGTTCCAAAATTCATACCTGATCGGACTCCCGCCATTGGGATGCAAACATCGCTTGAAAATACACCGCACGTGTTGATACGATCGCTTTGTTGGCCCGTACTGCATGTCCGTCCACCTTAAATAGGATGTCTGAGTACGCCAAATTGTTGACGCGTTCGGCAGGGATGATCTCGCCGGGGATTTCAGGGTCCGGTAGTTCAGCAGTAAATACTGAAAACATATGGTTTTAGTAGGCAAGTCTAGAAATGGATCTAAGAGGTAATACCATTATCAGCAACCAGATGATGGAGGGCGGAGTATCCTTCTGCATCCAAAATTGTTGGATCTGCCCCTATTAAGAAATTTTGCATTAGTACAAATAAATATAAATATCGTTAAATACTATTTACCCTTTTTCAATAGGAACTTGATGGCATCATTTCTTCTTGCCCTGATGGCGATGTGCAGAGGAGTGTATGACCCATGGGTGGGCAGCGTTTGGCTATTTACATTGGCCCCGCCCTTTATCAGCCTCTTTACGAGATACGATCCTCCCGGCGGCCACGCTGCATAGTGGAGTGGTGTGGATCCTCTCTTATCAGGACGATTCACATCAGCACCTTATTTAAAAAAGAGAATTAAAAAAGACTAAATATAATATAGTAAAATTACCATGTGCGATGAATAAAGAAATCATTTCAGAAGCGAGAATAATCTGTTTTCTAAGAGGGTGTGAGTATATTCCTTCTAAGATAATATTATAATTTACCTTCGTGATAGCATGCTCGTAGCGGACATCTTGTTTGAGGTAGCCCAATGCAGGGGAGTGCGTCCTTCATTGTCGGCGCAATTTACCGTGGCTCCGGCCTTGAGAAGAATGTCAATACATCCTGGGTCAATCTTCTCGGCCTAGTTGAATGGATGAGCGATGATTTTCCCAATTTTATAAAAAGAAGAATATACCAATAAATGAAGGGGAGTCCATCCGTCACAACTGAGGGCGTTCACGTCCAATTTCTGAGAAATGAGATACTCGATAAACTTCATCTTTCTATATTTTGATAAATTTTAGTGGTTAATAGCAGCTTTGAAAGATAGGAATGGCGCGTGACATACTTGGCGACTATTTCATCGTGGTTGGAATTGTAGGGCCTGTTGCGTTTAAGGAAGGCGTAGTGTTGAGCTAGGGTGTCGTTATCGAATATCTCAAATTTGACTGACATGACCATATCACCCTCGGGTGTAAGATACCCTGTGCGTTATTGAAAGATATGCGTTATTAACACTTGCTATGCATGAGAGTCGTTTTTTGTTTTTACCATCTGTGTTATAAAGATCTTCAACCTTAACGAACTTCTTCCATCCCCATCCATTGCTCCTCCCTTTAAATTTGTTGCCCGATTCTATTTGGGTTTAAAAAAAGTTACATAAGGTGAACCTTAGTAAGGTACAACGCACCCATTCTGATAGGCGATCGATCCTTCTTGGAATTGAGAATAACCAGCTCATAGTTTACATAAATAGACCAGTCCTCTTCCTCATCCAAGTTTTCGCTTTCCTGAAAGTGCATTGTGAATTCACCATTGAGTCCTCATAGTATCCTTACCTTGTCCAAAATTTTTTGCGTTTCCAGAAATAACGAAATATAGTCCTCTCCCTCATCCACACTCTTTCGCACCTTCACAAACCTGATAGCGAGGGTATTAAGACAATACAAAAGATATTGGATGAAAAAGGGAGGGGCCTACCATAGATATCCACACAGAGCGCGCTTATCCGATACAATCTGGGTTACCGATTTCTCTTTCATAAACCCAGCCACATCCGCGAGTTTGTATTGAAAGTATCCACATCGATCCGTCCTTACCAGATCATGCACTGTCAGCCTCGGATCTAACACAATAATGATGTTAATATAATGTGTGTGTGTGTGTGTGTGGTGGTGTGTGGTGTGTGGTGTGTGGTGTGTGGTGTGTGGT
>Ga0209935_1004246_pt1 | contig 13449 bp, 9 predicted proteins | sample ThiBio_1000_plan_2_FD_183958 | JGI IMG/M metagenome (GOLD analysis project Ga0209935, IMG submission 183958) | Wastewater bioreactor microbial communities from Cape Town, South Africa - Thiocy_cont_1000_plan (SPAdes) | ecosystem: Engineered > Bioreactor > Thiocyanate-remediating >... | reverse complement strand
GGCCGAAACCGCAAGCTGAAGAGGCCGCTGCAGCGGCTGGTAGCAGCGGCATCACAATGTCGGGCTTCTTGGCGAAACGCAAGACGTGGCGACGCAAGTGGCGCACGTCGTGGTTCGAGATCGCCGACGGGCAGCTGCGGCAGAAGAAGCGCTCGACCAGCGTACAGATCAAACGCACCATCTTGCTGTCGGATTGCACGTGGATGGAGTATAACTCGGTCGTCAACAAGCCATTCTGCTTCACGTTGCTCCGGCGCGGTCATGACCCATTGATCTTGTGTTGCCGAGATTCGAGTTGTTTCGAACAGTGGCGAGCCGCCATCGTGGTATGTTTCATTCATTCATTCATTCATCTATTCATTCATTCATTTATTCATTCATTGATTGGTTGGTTGATCACTCTAGAAACACTCGCAAATACCTGATCTCTCGGTTGATCTCCACTTGCTCTCGACGATTGCCGTCACCTCGACCGAGACCGGCAAGATCATTAGCTTCAACTCCAAGGCCGAGCAGTTCTTTGGCTACACGAACGCCGAGGTGCATGGCAGGAACGTCAAGATCCTGATGGACAAGACCATTGCGCACCAGCACGACGAGTACATCAACACGTACCTGCGTTCTGGCAACCGGCGGCTGATCGGCAAACCGCGCCGTGTCATTTGCATGCTCAAGGACGAAACCATGGTACCAATATATCTCTCACTCGGCGAATACTACGAGGACGGCAAACGCAAGTTCCTCGCTCAGATTCAGCCGCGCAATTCGGTCGAGGAGAAGGCGGCGTCGGACGATGCGGACTCTGGCTCAGGATCCGACATTGACTGGGACGAGGACAACTCGCCAGCAGCATCGTCTCCCATCGCTGATACTCCAATGTGAATGTGACTGCTCTGCCATCATATGTACATATGTGTGTGTGTGTATGGCGAGTATGTTGTATTGTGATATCTTTCTCTATCTATCTATCTATCTATCTATCTATCTATCCCTCCCTCTATCCTTCCTTCTTTGGTACTGCTGGTGCATTAGCACCTGGCAACCTGTTCGCTTTACTGTTGTGCTTTTAGTGTGTATGTAGTATTGATTTCTCTTTCGTAGCGGACGAGCGATAGTACACTGTTGCTTCGTTGCCATTACGGTGATATACGCTTTCATTTTTATACGTGTATGTATGTAGTAGCTTTGTGTATACACAACAACCAACAATCAACAACCAACCAACAACCCAAACTAACGATAAAAAGGAATATCATGATTAAACCAAAGGATCGAGAGCAGGAAGAGAGGTAGTGAGTGCTTCGGGCAAGCGTCTGCGCGACAGAGTGACTCGACGGCCTACTCGAGCTAGGCATTCAGCAATGGATTAACTCACACTCACTCACTATTTCAACCTGTTGAAAACTATACCAGCTTGTGCTGAGCTGGTACCCTCCTCAGTCTCTATAGGCAGAGCTCGTTGCGACCCGTGTCGGGTGTACGCTCCAGGTCACTCGCCGACCATGTCGTACGTCTGGCGGGAATACCACATGTGGAAGAGAGGGGGTTTAATAGATAGGGTTAACTTACCAAATAACGTAACGACTACACAGTTGATAACAATACTCGTAAATAATCTCCCACTCACGCAAATAGGTAAATAGAATGAAAGTCGCTGGTGCATTGCTGCTGCCCCACTGAGAGCCTAATGGCCCGTCGGAGGTCTGACTGTGATTAAGATTTGAGTTTGAGCCCAAATCTTGCCATTGGCGGATGGAATCGTGTTGCTGGTAGACCACACGACGTGATACTTGGACGGGAGGAGCAAATGCTGTGACACACCACGAGGTCGATGCAATGAGTTTGGCGGCACTCAAGTGTTGTGCACTGGCTCGAAGATCTTCAACGTACTGGAGAGTAGCTTGGTACTCGTGCACCATACGGAATGCTCGCACTCCAGTATGTCTTTGTTGCTGCGAGATTTTGGAGCGCGATATTGACTTGATAACCAGCAGGCAAATTAGTGGACCATGCGAACGACTGCTCAAGTTCAGCCGTGAAACGAGTATGTGTGTAAGAGTTCTGCTCAAGTGCGCCACAATGGAGGAGGAGGAGGAGGAAGATCTACTGATTGGATACCTGAGGAAAGTACATGTACCAAACATCGTTCACCAACGGTTGAGTTGGGTAAAAGTAATACAGCGTCACTTGTACGTCAAAGGGACCACAATAGCCAGCTGCTGTGCAGGCAGTCATTGACCACATATCGTTGCCATTGAAGCCATTCGGAGGCCCGGTGTAGTCAATGATGCAGTTTGCAGGAGTCTCCAACACTGCCGAGCCGACGACCGGCAGCGACGTGAATGCCACGCTCGAGCATGGGGGTGCCGCTCCGAGCAGGCTCGTAAGCTGACTTGTGAGATCGAGCATGTTGAGCTGGCTCTCGAATGCTACAAAGTTGATTGTACCACGACCGGTGCCCGAGATGTCAAAGACGTAGCTGGGGTTGGTCGGGTCGTTGGTGGTGATGGTAACACTTGAAGTGCGGGTTCCGATCAGGGTCGGTGAGAACGAGATCGTGAGGTTGGCACATGATCCCGGTGCTACGGTGCTCGGAGCAGGAGGTACGATCGTAAAGTCGACAGTGTTCGAGAGTGCGATCGATGATACCGAGAGTGCCAGCGAGTCAGGATTGCACAATTCGAACATGTGTGTCACTGGCGATCCGACACTCGTCGAGCCGAACGATGTACCATCCGATGACGACGGTGTAGTGTCGCCGCTTGGAATCGTGATGACTCCAGTACTGTCCTTGACCACGAGCTGGCGCGACTGATAGACTGCCGCCACATTGAAGGTCTCGGTCACAGAGCCCATGGTGACTGTCACGGTTCCTGTGGGTGTTCCTTGCATTGTCGATGATGGATTGGCCGTGTAGGTCACTGTGAATGACGCTCCTGAGGTCGGCACCGCCAGCGGCGAGGACGAGATCGAGAACGTGCCGTACTGTGCGGCGCTGGTGGTCGATACACTCAAGGTCGCAGTGTCGGCGACAGGCATACTGCCAGAGAACTCAATGTCGAACACGGACGACAAGGTGGCAGCGCCAGGATTGGCGGTGCCGAGGTTGGTGCCGTCGATGGTTTGAGTGACAGTGTCGACCCGAGAGGCGAAGCTCGTGATCTGGTGCGCGAACCCTGCACCGCCGAACACGCCCCATTGCTGCGCCGAGGCAGTGCCAGACAGCTGGAACGTGTATGCTGGCGTCGCTGGATCGTTGCTGTTGACTGTGACGGTCGTGGTCTGAGTGCCGCTGGTCTGAGGGTTGTACTCGACACTCAACGACTGGCATGATCCCACTGCTACTGTGGTCGGGAAACCCGAAGGCAGCGAGTAGTCACTCGAGTCAGACAGTGTCACCGAGGAGATCACCAACGGCAATCCACCATTGTTGCACAATTCGAACATGTGCGTCACTGGCGATCCGACACTCGTCGAGCCGAACGATGTACCATCCGATGACGACGGTGTGGTGTCGCCGCTTGGAATCGTGATGACTCCAGTGCTGTCCTTGACCACGAGTTGCGGGTTGGCGAGCACCGAGATGAAGACGCTTGCAGTGGCACAGTTGTTGTAACCCGTACCCTCGCACGTCAGTGCACCGTCGGGCGTTGGGTTGCACAACTGATAGACCATGGTGTCGTTGACAGCCGAGCCCGTACAAGTGACGGAGGTCGAGTTGTAGGTGCACGTTCTTGTGGAAGGCTGAGTGTAGATCGAGAACACGGTCGAGGCGGTGGTGCGGAGATCGTTGGAGAGCAAGAACGCCTGAGAGAAGGTGACAGGCATGCCAATGAAGGCAGTCACCGAATCAGAGTTTGCAATCACTTGCGGATCGATCGTAATGCTCACGGTGGCAGTCGAGTTGTACGCGCCCTCCCAGTCAGAGATTATGTACTGGAACGAGCCTTGACCGTAGTAGTTGGCGAGTGGTTGATAGAACACCGACCCGAAACCAGTGACAGTAATGTTACCACCAGCCGAGCAGGCCGTGGTGGCAATGGTGTACGGATCGATGTATGCACCACCGAGATCGTTGTCGAGAATCGGCACCAAGAAGCCCTGGTTCTCGACGACGGAAATCGAATCGTTGACAGCGAGGATGACTCGCACCGACGCAATGGCCTGGAGCGTCGCCGAGTACGGTGCAGTGACTGTGATGGTAGCTTGATTGATGACCACCGGCTCGGCAGAAGGTGAGACCAAGCCAGTGAAGGTGCACTGGAGGCTCTGTTGGTTTGCCAAGTTGTTACCAGCAATGTTGAGCTGACTACCGGCAGAAATGGTCGGGGCGGTAGCAACCGAGGGCACGTTCGAGAGGCCTGTGGTGAGTATGACATTATCGATCGTAATCGTGCCAGCTCCCGAGGCTCCCGGGATAAAGAGCGAGAAGGTCAACGACTGGCCGGCCGTGATCCACAGCGTGAAATCCGCTGGCGACAGCGCCGTCAATGAGGCATCGGTGTCGGCTGGCAGCTCGTAGAGGATTCCCGAGGTACCTGATGCCGTGGTGACCGAGAGTGCCACTGGTGCGTTGTTCCGTTGCACACTCAAGGCGATGGTGACAGCGTTGTAGGTGCCACTGACAACAGGGAAGGCTTGCGTCCAGGACACTGACGGAATGGCGGTACTGAGATGCACGGCACCTCCCGAGAGAGCAGCACTCGGGATGGCTGGATCACCCCAGATTGAGCCGCTGCTGAACGAGCTTTCGGTGATGGTCGAGCTACTGGTCGAGTAGAAGGTACACGATCCTGCAGTGAACGTGACGCCAGTTGGAGCGGTATCAGAGATTCCCGAGAACGAGTACGTGATTGCCGAGGAACTCGTGGTGGAGAGAGAGTTTGCGGCAGTGATTGTGTACGAGATTGCCGAACCGATGGTGATCGTTGGAGCCATGGTGGTTTTGGTGAACGAGAATGGTGAGATGATCGTGATGGTTTGAGAGGCTTGTTGTGGTGATGCAGTGGCCGTGGTACTAAAAGCCGTAGCCGCGGTGATGAGTTGCGTGGCCGTCGTGGCGGTGAGGATTTGTGCCGGCATCGTGATGGTGAGGATCATGGGGCTTGATTGGACGTTGTTTTGTGCATTCTTCAGCAAGGCCGCGAGATTCAACGGCGACGACAATGTAATCGGATTGCCGTTGAAGGTGGCAGATGCAGCCGAGGTCGGAAACGTGACGGTGCTCGAGTCGGGATTGGGCAACGAGACTTGCACGTTATTGGTGGACGACGAGGCCGACACCATGATGACGTACGAGAAGGTGTCGCCAGGGTAGAGTGTCGTGGACGAGAGGCCGTTGACCAAGAGCGTCACCTGCAACGGTGAGTTGCTGACGACCGTGATTGGCACCGAGGCGGGTATTGGCGTGGTCTGGAGCGCCGAGACCACCGTGACTTGATTGGCCACAGCACCGAGCGATGCAGCCGAGGGAACGGTGGCCGAGAGGCTCAGCTCGAGTGTTTGACCGGGAGCGAGTGATTGAGCTTGTGACTGGCACACGACCGGCGATGCTCCAGAGCATGTGATCGACACGATTGGCGATGAGACCAAGATGATGGGAGTGACAGTGATTGAGACTGCCGATACGGTCCATGAACCAGTGAGTCACAGGGTTACCGTAGCCACTCACTTGAACAAACGAACTCGAACTCCTCGGCAGGTCGGCGACAGGGATCGTGAGTGACGTCGTGTACGAGATGGCTGTGGCCGACGCAGGCCATGACTCGAGTACTACCCATGCACCAGCCGAGACGCTGTAGTATTCGATCGCGATGCCATAGTTTACGAGCGCGGTGGTCGATAGCGTGCACGTGATGCTTGCGGCCGTGAAACCATACGGCGGATTGGATGGGAACGTGACCAGGAACTGGAGCGTCGTCGTCGGGTTGTTGATGTTGGTAGAGCCGGTCCACTTCCAACCCGAGCCAGCGACTGGCGCTGAGCTGGCGGGGCCATACGTGGTCGAATTACCGATCGAAGTGATGTGGGCCGTCACCGAGGTGGAAGAGAGGTCAAGAGATTGTTGTCCAACAACAAGTAATTGGCGGCCATGGTCCAAATATCGTCGGGAAGCGATGTCAATCGGTTGTTGGAAAGTTTCACATGGTACATGGGTCCGAGTTGCAGGAACGACGATGGAAGACTCGAGAGTTGATTGTCTCGGAGATCGAGGTCTTGTAAGTTCTGGCGTGCGTTCAGTTGGCCGATGCAGCTCGGCAACGATTGCAGTTGATTGCCACTCAAGTCGATGCGGCTTGCGCGAAGAGAGCAAGCCCTTCATCGTCGTATCGGCATCGATATGTCGTCATCGAGGTGAGTGAGATTGCAAGTCAGGGCGCGTCACTTGATGCAGTGCGATGCAATGCAATGTCGTCACGTACGAGTCTGGCAAGCTCGTGAGTGAGTTGTGCAAGAGGTTGATTGTGTACAAATTCCACAGCTGAGCAAAGAACTCGCTCGGTATCGTCGAGATGCGATTGCTTGAAAAGTCGAGCTCAGTGACCGAGCCATAAACGAGCATCGATGATGTATCTGATGGAAGGCAAGCCGAAAGGATCTTGCGCGATGGCCTGCGCCAGTAGAGGAGTGCGAATCATACGAAGTGCATCTCTCCTTGACCCGATCGAGGCACACACACTCATCTTACTCTCCCCCTCATCGCTGTGTCTAGTGCTGTATCTCGCGTCTTGTATACGTGCTTCCGTACCCCCATTACGTTACAGAGTGAGGGAGAGGCAAACAAAGAGAGAGAGAGAGCGTGTATGTGCTTAGTGTGTGCTTAGTGTGTGCTTAGTGTGTGCTTAGTGTGTGTGTGTGTGCTTAGTGTGTGTGTGTGCTTAGTGTGCTTAGTGTGCTTAGTGTGCTTAGTGTGTGTGTGTGTGTGTGTGTGTGTGTGTGTGTGTGTGTGTGTGTGTGTGTGTGTGTGTGTGTGTGTGTGTGTGCGTGTGTGTGGCATTGATGTCAGACGAACCAACCAACGAATGAATGAAGGACCTCTGTACACCTCGCTCATACGTTGTGCAATTATTGTATCATCGTGTCGCTCACTTCACATGGCACTCCTTCTTGTTCACGCTGTTACGCAGTCGACGTTGAATTGCGATCAACACGAAGAATGGCCTTGATATCGAGGTGCTCGAAGATCAAGAATAAGAGCTCGTTCGGAACAAGAGAGATCGACGACCACACAGCAATCGACCGAATCATCGTGATCACGAGCACGAAGTCCTTGACAGCCTTGGGGGCGTGGTTGCGGTGCTCGATGCTCCATCGAGGATATTCTTTGGGTTACAATTCAATCGAGTTCAATCGAGAGAGTCAGCCGCAGCGGAGATGATTCTTTGGTTTGGTTTGGTTTGGTTTGGTTTGGTTTGGTTTGGTTTGGTTTGGTTTGGTTTGGTTTGGTTTGGTTTGGTTTGATGGATGGATGGATGGCTGGATGGATGGCTGGCTGGCTGGATGGATGGATGGATGGATGGATGGATGGATGGATGGATGGATGGATGGATGGCTGGCTGGATGGATGGATGGATGGATGGAAGTACCGTGGTTTTGGATCAATCCAACAACGATCGGATCATTGGAGAATTGATCAGGAGTAAGGCCGATATTCTGTTGCAATTATTCGTGGAGTGAGAACGATACCCTTTGATTGATGGCTGTGTTGATGTCATTCACGAGAGCTGCTCGCACATGCCGCGAGAGAGAGAGAGAGAGAGAGAGAGAGAGAGAGAGAGGCGTACATTGAGTAATGTTTTGTCGGCACCATGATCGAGGAGGGTCTGAATACATTGACGATGACGATTCGAAGATGCGTAGTGGAGAGGTGTGGTGTTGTTGGCATCACAAGCATTGATATCGGCATGTCGATCAAGAAGGAGCTCGATGGATTGATGATCGCCATTGGATGATGCGTAGTGGAGAGGTAAGCGCTTGAAGGCGTCGCGAGCATGGATATCGGCTTGTCGATCAAGAAGGAGCTCGATGCATTGATGATGGCCATTCATAGATACAAAATAGAGAGCTGAGCGCTTGTTGTAGTCGCGAGCATTGATATCGGCTTGTCGATCAAGAAGGAGCTCGATGCATTGACGATGGCCTCTCGATGATGCACTGTGAAGAGGTGTATTGAGATTGGTGCTGCGAGTATCGATGTCGGCATGTCGATCAAGAAGGTGTTGGATGTCGGCCAACGAGCCTTGCTTGGCTGCGTCATCAAGAGCTTGGTTCAGGTGTTGCTGCTCTTCCTTTGATGCCATTGTATGTTCGAGAGAGAGGATTCGAAAGAGAGATACTTACGCGAAGATGCAAGAACCAAGAACGAAAAGCGCGAGACGGAAATCAATCAAAGGCATATCGTGGGGAGATGGACGTGAAATTCCGAAGAGATCTCTCGCACATATTGCCGGTTGCACCGAAGTGTGTCCTTTCTTCTTGGCGAGGTAGTTGTTAGCGGGTGGCGCTCCGTTCATGAAATTACAACAAATCGCGCTGCAAACAAGAAATTCGGTTTTGGCGAGCGAGGTCTCCCTATCCTTTTCCTCAGCACTCGACGATGGCAGCTGCGCGCACCCTTCGCCGGAGTGCTGCTGGATACTTCTACTGCCATGGCGTACGCGACCCTGCGCGTTGGGCAGAGGTGATAGCGCGGCACTTGAATGAGCCACTACTCAGCGCGGCGCAGCTAGCTGTCGAGGCAAAGTGCAGCAAGAGCTTGGTGCGCAAGATACTTCGCTGCGTGCGCGAGGACGATCTCGTTCCGCCCAAGCATGGCAGCTCAGCGACACAACGCTTGCGAGTAACAGTAGTTAGAAGCATCATACGGGAGATAGTTGCTGTGCATAACGCTGCTCCCACAGCGGCATACCTTTCGCAGGCAGAGATTGCGCGACGGCTCCCTGAAGCAGTGCATGTTAGTCGTAGCTCTGTTTGTCGCCACCTCTCCTCGATGGAGATCGGTCGCGTACGCGCAAACTACGAGCATCCAAATAAGTGGACTGCGGAGAACGCAGACTACTACACGACGTTCCTCATGTGGCGAGCGATTCAAGTACCAGTACAGCAGGCGTGCTTCAAGTTCTTTGATGAAGCACGAATCGATCGGACAGGTTCGTCGTTCAGTGCTGCTGCGTACACGACCACTAGTACGCCAAACTAACGGTATGAGCGACGGCACACAGATCTGGGCACGCTTTCGGTCTGGGGCTCCTCTCGTAATCGACCGATCGTTGTTCGTGAGCGCCGAGCCAACATCGTGGAGAGCTTCACGACCAAACGCTCGGGCCCACGAGACCAGCTCTTCGTTTTCCATTTCTCGAGATATTTCGGTACAAGCCACGCGTACAAAGAACGAGACGCACAGCGCGAAGGACCGGAGCAGCGGCGGGCAAAAACAACAATTTCATTCCAGGACAAGCAAATCATAAAATAGCTGGCTCGCTACGCAAAACTCGCCTACTTCATCCTTTCGCGCGTAGGTTCTAGCAATTTCAACGCGGACGAGGAAGTTCTGTAAATCGTTAGGCAGCGAAAGAGAACACACTTGGGTGCAACCGGCAATAACGCGCAGGCGAGACGCAGTAAGTGGACCGCACGCAGCAAAGGCGCAGGCAAGGCGCAGGCAAGGCGCAGATTTATGTGCGATAAGCAGTGCGTGGGCTTACGATTGATATATACCTCTAAGCCCACTACTGGTGGGCATCAAGGCAATGCCGCGCTTATACCGAGCCTGTTGTTTGCTTTCTCTCGTGTGGTACGCGCATCACGAAAATTCCGCAGAGAGATCGGTGATCTCTTCGCGGGTTGCTTCTTCGTCGTTGGTGTGTGTCTCGCTTCCTTGGATCGTTTGGTGATAACAAGAGAGATATGATAGCGAAGAGCAGCGAGGAGCCACACGAAGCTTTGGACCTACCTTCTCTCTCTCTCTCTCTCTCTCTCTCTCTCTCTCTCTCTCTCTCTCTCTCTCTCATTCTCCCTCTCCCCACATCCATACTATAGAGGCACAGTCGGGGCATTCATGGCGCCTGGTGATGTAAGGGCGCCTTGGAGCCTCCAACGACCGATCGCCCGTGATCTACCTTTGCACCTGCTAAAGGTCAAGAGTCGTAATATATTTGCTCCCTCATCGCCCGTAATCATGATGATGTTTTTTATCGTGAGTTACGAGTTGTTGAGCGCTCCCTCTGGGGGGACAAAGCGCCGATTATTGCGATTTCTACCTGAGAGCGGTGCGCTGCTCATTGACGATGTACGGATCAAACAGTGGAGGGAAGTACAGTGTGATCTTTCACCAACGTGAGGAGCTCTCCAGACGGAGCTGGTTTTGTTGGACCACTTCACAGTTGTTCTGCTGGCGGGTACCGAGCCACAGCAACGCCCAGTGGTCGAGTTGATCCCCAAGGAGGGCTTCGCACGCCCCTGGGAACACGCTCGAGGTGGCCTACACCTGGAGCTGCTCCCAGAGGACGAGGACACTGGAATGGAGCAGGCACGTCGTGCCTCCTTCGTGGATCTGCTGTTGCAATGCCAGCAGTTGTCAGTTCAAAGGCAGTCTCAGTCGTCCGAGAGCCAGCGTCAAGTCTGTTCTACGTTGCAAAGGTACGTTGCGGTAACCGTACCTTTGATTGGTCGACTCTGCTTTGTTGAGTAAATATTGGTTTCATAGAGTGGAGCCAGCAGACCGATCGATTAGTCATACAACTCGAAACACACAAGTACCCACGGCTACTCTCGTATTGAAGGTGAAGCCGTCATCAATACCTGTACCAGTTTTGGAGAAGGAATGCTCCAGGATTGGAGACTTGCGTTTTATTCGATCGAGCTCGCAAGGAGACCCAGAAGCAGCTTGCTTTGATCTAATGTACGCAACTCCAACACTTTCAGTGGTAGCTCAGCGAGAACTAGACGGCAAGTCTCTATTTCATGGAGGTAATGTGTATCTATTGGAGGCAACTTATCTTTCGGTACGAAGGATCTTGTGTTCTTCTGTGTCGATGTAGATACAATTGTCTTGTGTTGATAGCTGACGATAATTCCGTTTAGATCTCTCGCAGAGTGTGGATTGATTCTTTAGCAAGCCGTGTCGAGGATCAGGCGTTGAATGACAGCTTTATGGCCTTTGATTGCTCGTTGCTCATTGACCGAAGGCCGCATGGAGCGTTTATAACATTTACCACAAGCGAGAAGGCTATTAAAGCGCTTCTTGGACTTCAAGGGAGAGTCCTTCCTAAATGTGGTGCGGCGCCATTATATCTCGATTTTTCAGTACGTTGCCAGCTGCGATTACGAAGAAAGCTTGTGCTGTACAACAAACTCACAACAATACCTGCAGCGGGAATTACCCGAGGCCAACCATGCGTTCTCAACTTGCCAGTCGATAACTGTCATATCCCAATCGTTATCACAAACAACGGTACCGATAGCTTCGAGCCCTTCATTGTCGGGGTTTTCCAATGTTTCATTGGGCTCCTCTCTCCTTGTAAGCAGCGAACCATCTTTCTCTGAGTCTCCAAGCGCCGGCTGGACACCTCCATTTGACGGAACCCCCCAATCAGATGAAGCCTCAATTCTTCAATTGCTCGAACCTCCTTTGGACCATGAATATACCACGCAACTTCGAAGCGAATGCCTACAAAGTATTACAGTCGGCGGTGAAGCAACCCCTCAGGACCGTTACTGTCACGCCCTTGTGGCCGATCACTTCGAGTCGCAGATGTCTCCACCAGCAAAGCGGAAGAGAAATACTCCTTCTGCAAACCTGGCCGGAAATCAGGAATGGACTTATTGTTGGAACGTTGGTATACCGAACGACAAGCCGGAGCAGATGACGACGACGATGACGACGACGACTACTACTGCTACTTCTACTACTTCTACTACTGCTGCTACTACTGCTACTGCTACTACTACCACTACTAATGTTGCTCCGCCGTTTCGATGGGGACGTTCTCTACAGCACGAATTTGAACAATGTAATCATTGCCAACAGCTGTGCAACGAACATCAGGCCCATCTTTCTGCGGTTCATGAGCCTGAGCTAGCAATTGTCCTTGGAAAGCGCTGGATTGAACAATGGTTTCGAGCACGTTTTCGCATTCAAATGCCTTCCATATCAGAGCTGTCTGAAGTACGCTCAGAGGATACCGTTGGGAATTGCAGCACAGAGTTAGAGTTTCGACCAGAGACCTTCACTCGAGCTGAGTTTCTCGCGAGTGAGTTAAATCCCTTTCTTACTTCCGTTTCTCTTTCGCCTTTGCGTCACAAGGATCCGCTCTATCGTTGGTTTTGTCGTGACATCCTTCAATTGGCGTCGGATCGCACCACTGCTCGCTTCACGGTGCAGCGAGTGTTATCAGACTCTCAGTTCAAGAAAAATCTGAAAGCCTTGATTTCAGAATGATAGCAATCTCTCTCTCTCTCTCTCTCTCTCTCTCTCCCAACAATACCTGGAACTCGAAGCTACGCAGCAAGCCGAATTCCTCTTATGCCTGAGCGCCCTCTCCTTGTTCACCCCCCCCCCCCCCAAACAATCCTCCTATCTACCTCAGGTGAAGCATCCACCGAAAAAGAAGCTGACCGATTTGCCGTAGCGGGCCTAGATTACAACTACAAAAACACTGTACAGTGTACTAGGTATTCTAATCAAATAAATAAAAGCTTGCAGCTTAGGCTCTTGGATTCTCGCACATTTCGCAGAAGGCGGTGCCCTGATTAATAAAGGTGCACACCTTGCATGCCCAGCCATTCTCTGGTTCAGGGTCCACATGTGGCGGCGGGTCCGGTGTCCTTGGAGTAGTTGCTGGCGTTGTCTGCACTGTCTGTAAAGGAGAAAGAGCTCAGTTGGAATCCAAGAAGCTCCCAGAAAGGATGCCTACCTCCATGGGTTCGGTCATGTCAACATCCTTGGACTGCTCCTTCTCGCCTCCATGCGGGGAAGGCAAGATAGGGATTCCTGTTAAGCTGGTTCCTTTTTTTGGAGAGAGGAGGGTAGAGATTGCAGAGAATTCATCATCCTGTGGGTGACTCACCCTCAAAGCCTAGTTCCGGGGTTTTACGATACAGGGCATCAATGTCGGCCGTCTCCCTGTCTAGCGCTGCGAATGCTTCGGCTTCGGGGACTTTCACCACCTGGAGGGTTGAGCCGGCAATGATACCATAATCCTATCAGAAGAGATCAATTGATATGGACATGTCGATAGACAAACACTCCCTTTACCTTCAATGTCAGCTTGTTATCTGAGAGCATGACTTCGCCGAAAAATAACATTTGTTGGAACATCGGAATGTTGAGGTGCTGGAAGATGGCCACCTTCAAGACTTCAACCGTCGTGTCACACGATACCTTGATGGTCTTTTCTATAATTGAAATAAAAGAAGAGAAATGAGCGGTAAGGTTCTGAAAGGGAGAGA
>Ga0209935_1004244_pt1 | contig 13454 bp, 18 predicted proteins | sample ThiBio_1000_plan_2_FD_183958 | JGI IMG/M metagenome (GOLD analysis project Ga0209935, IMG submission 183958) | Wastewater bioreactor microbial communities from Cape Town, South Africa - Thiocy_cont_1000_plan (SPAdes) | ecosystem: Engineered > Bioreactor > Thiocyanate-remediating >... | reverse complement strand
TATCGCTCGTCAGCGATGCCTCCTCTACTACTTGACTCGGCTTCCGTGCCATCAGCCCATCAAGGTTGTTGATGTTGGAGTGCGGTTCTCCGGCTTCACTTGGCTGTCGCGTCTCAGTGCCGTTCCACCTACTGTTGCCAGTAGGATATCCGTTTGTCATTCGCTCGCATATCTCCCTTCCGCGGTTATCGAGTGTTGTGCGCCGAGAGTTCGCTCGTGATGTTGCAAGGTACGGTAAAACTTGGTGCGATATGATGCAGAACAACGTGGTGGAACAGAAAACCAAAAGCAAAGCTACCAAATGTGACCCAATGATATTACGTGATGGGTTGCGGAAGCGTATGGTATGGGTGTGGGAGCGAGCGGGACAGAGTAATGACACAGTAATGAGGGGGGCAGGTGAAGGTGGGTGTGTGGCCTGCCTTCCCTTTAGTCAGGTGGTCTTATAAAGGCGTTAGTCATAGTCATAGTGCATCAACGGCATCACAGTTAGGCAACGAAACGACTCAAGGAGTACCGAGAAACACATTGACCAAGTACACGAAATCGGTACTCGTACACTGGACCCACCCGAGCGTACACCAGCCACATATCAAGGCTATTAGACATTGTATTACGGAGAGCGAGAGAGCGCAAAGTGGGTGGTGAGAGGGCGAAAAACAACCGCGCGACGAGTTCGGTTTTCCCGTGAGGCAGACGAGAGAGATTGGATGAAACGTCAATCCATTGTCTACTTGATGACCCGCATCTTGTGGTGTGTTTGAGACTCGACTTGACTCTTGTTGTTGCTGCCTGTGCAAATCGAGCAACTGGATGTGGGCATGCTCTTGACGAGCGAGTAGCCACTGATCACGGGACAGGCGCCATCGTACTCACAGAGGTTGAAGCTCACTGCTCCATTCGAGTATGTGCAGCACACAATACTCTCTGTGTAGACATCAACAACCGATCACATATCAGTTGCACATTCTCAGCCAGAGTGGTGTTCGTTGCTCAGATGTGGGAGCTGGCTGATTGTTGGTGTGGTGGTGGAAGGAACACATACCACATGGAGTACACAAGCCGTTTCCTGTTGGACGAGCATCACACCAGCTCGGCAATGGACATGCCTGTGTCGATCGTGTATCAAACCTCGGAGTGTGTGGGTCAGAGCTCGCGTGGATAGTTGGGGGAGAGAGAGGTTTTGATTGGTAGGTCATACGAATGAGTTGTGGCGCAGATCAATTCTACGAATGTTGGGCTTGGTTTGCAAGAAGGGCGGCAGTGGCGAGTTAAATTGATTGTTCTCGATATATCTGTGTAACCCCCAGACAGACAGACAGACAGACAGACAGACAGACAGACAGACAGACAGACAGACAGACAGACAGACAGACAGACAGACAGACAGACAGACAGACAGAATCAGTCAACTGGTCTTGAATACTTGAGGATTGAGCGTACAACTCCTCGAGCTTCACGAGAGAGCCAATCGATGATGGAATGGTGCCATTCAGTTGATTGTTGTCGAGCCACCTGTTCAATGCGATCACCAAGTATCATCATCAACAACGGTCATCGAGTGGGAGTATCGTGGGATAGCAAGTTTGAAGGAGATTGGCAGGACGAATAGTTGTAAGATGTCAGATATTGTATTAACGTACAAGTTCAGAAGATTCGCGATAGAGCCGATCGATGATGGAATGGTGCCGCTCAGTTGATTTTTCGAGAGGTTACTGTTCAATAATATCATCACGTATCATCATCATTAACAAGCGTCATCGAGTGGGAGTATCGTGGGATAGCAAGTCTGCTTGTTGGTGAAGAAGATTGGAAGAATGAGCATTTGTGGATGTCAGATGTTGGATGGACGTACAAGCCAAGAATATTCACGAGAGTGCCTATCGATGATGGAATGGTGCCACTCAGTTGATTGTTGGAGAGGTCCCTATTCAATAACAATCATCGTCAACAAGTATCGAGTGTGAGTATCGTGTGTAAATAGCTGCTTGATGTTGGTGGTGGTGGAGATTGGGAGAACGAGCATTTGTGGATGTCTCATGTTGGATTGAGCGTACAAGACCTGAAGATTCACGAGAGTGCCTATCGATGATGGAATGGTGCCATTCAGTTGATTGTAGGAGAGATACCTGTTCAATCATATCACCGCGCATCGTCATCAACAAGCGTCATCGAGTGTGTGAGTACCGTGGGATAGCAAGTCTGCTTGATCTTGTTGATCGTGAAGGAGATTGGAGAATGAGCATTTGTGGATGTCAGATGTTGGATTGACGTACAAGGTCTCAAGCTTCACGAGAGAGCCAATCGATGATGGAATGGTGCCGCTCAGTTGATTGTTGTAGAGGCTCCTGTTCAATCATATCACCACGTATCGTCATCAACAAGCGTGATCGAATGTGTGAGTATCGTGGGATAGCAAGTCTGCTTGATCTTGTTGATCGTGAAGGAGATTGGAGAATGAGCATTTGTGGATGTCAGATGTTGGATTGACGTACAAGGTCTCAAGCTTCACGAGAGAGCCTATCGATGATGGAATGGTGCCGCTCAGTTGATTGTTGTAGAGGCTCCTGTTCAATCATATCACCGCGCATCGTCATCAACAAGCGTCATCGAATGTGTGAGTACCGTGGGATAGCAAGTCTGCTTGATCTTGTTGATCGTGAAGGAGATTGGAGAATGAGCATTTGTGGATGTCAGATGTTGGATTGACGTACAAGGTCTCAAGCTTCACGAGAGAGCCAATCGATGATGGAATGGTGCCGCTCAGTTGATTGTTGTAGAGGCTCCTGTTCAATCATATCACCACGTATCGTCATCAACAAGCGTGATCGAATGTGTGAGTATCGTGGGATAGCAAGTCTGCTTGATCTTGTTGATGGTGAAGGAGATTGGAGAATGAGCATTTGTGGATGTCAGATGTTGGATTGAGCGTACAAGTTCTGAAGATTCACGAGAGAGCCAATCGATGATGGAATGGCGCCATTCAGTTGATTGTAGTGGAGGTACCTGTTCAATATTTGTACAATTATCATCATTACCGCCATCATTATCAACAAGTATCATCACCGAATGTGTGAGTATCGTGGGATAGCAAGTCTGCTTGATCTTGTTGATGGTGAAGGAGATTGGAGAATGAGCATTTGTGGATGTCAGATGTTGGATTGAGCGTACAAGTACGAGAGATTCACGAGAGAGCCGATCGGTGATGGAATGACGCCATTCAGTTGATTGTTGTCGAGCACTCTGTTCAATAATATCGTCAAGTGTCATCACCGTCAAGTATCACTGAATGTGTGAGAATAGCGAGTCTGCTTGATCTTGTTGATGCTCGTGAAGGAGATTGGGAGAATGAGTATTTGTGGATGTCAGATGTTGGATTGACATACAAGTTCTGAAGATTCACGAGAGAGCCAATCGATGATGGAATGGTGCCGCGCAGCTGATTGTTTTTGAGCCTCCTGTTCGCCATCATCATGACCGCCAGCATGATCAACAACAAGTATCATCGAACGTGTGAGTATCGTGGTGTAAAGTCTGCTGGTTGTTGGTGGTGGTGGTGGTGGAGAACAAGATTGAAGAAGAGTCGTTGAGGATCATATTGGATTGACTGACGAGGCCACGTACACTGCCGTGATAGTGTTGTTGTTCGAGCAAGAAACACCATACCACTTCTGGTTGCAAGGATCGCCATTGAGCCAGTTGGTGTTGCGTCTCCAGTTGGGACCATTGGTGGCAGTGTACAAGTCCACGAGAGCTTGTCCTGCAAGCGATAGATTGGTTCATCAGTACCGCATCAACCAACACACAGGCGAGCCACACTGCTTGCTGCGCTGCCAACCGAACTGCGCAGCCTTCCGAACCGGCGTACGTTGGTTGGACGGCACGTTGGCACACACACCAAGTGCCACAACGAAGCAGAGAAGAACAACACCCAGCAGTACCGCTGCTGCGTGGCAGTGACGACCAGTGGCGCGCATGGAAGGCAGGAGCAGGGGGACACCGCACAAGAACACACGCGCAGCGCACAGCAACACCGAGAAGGGCAGCAAGCGATGGTCGTTTGCGTGGAGGAGGGGCGGAGAGCAACTGAGAGAGACAAGGAGAGCAGCGGTTGGTCGTGTGGTATGGCGTGTCGCGATGTTCATGAACAACTTGCGCCATACGCATTCCGAGAACCGCCGAGCAACGACTTTTCTGCTTCTTCTTCTGCTTCTGCTGGTGGTAGAGGGAGAGGAGTTCAGCGTCCAGGAGCGGTGGTCTTCGCGCAATCAGGGCCTGATGCTTGCCCCGCGCTCGCCACACCACCGAGAACGACAACTAGATATATCGCGAGCAAGGTGGCGAGGTGGAGAGCAAGCGCGCGGGTGCACGAACAACTTGCACCTTCTCGCTTTCCGAGAACCCTCCATAGCGACTTTTCTGCTGACGTAACTCGATTGAGCCAATGACGAAAACTCAGCGCGATCGTGAGATGTATGTACCTCGAGTTTGTATCGATCTCTCTCGATAGACCGTATCGTCCCGCCGGATATCGCGGTACAGCAAGACCGCACTCTCATCTCATGATACTGAGCAGCCGCGCTCAAGCGATTGGCCCTTCAGGACCTGGTCTTTCCATCGATCGATCGATCTAGAGAGAGAGAGAGAGAGAGAGAGAGAGAGAGAGAGAGATTGGATTGATTCGTTTGACACAAGAGCAATCGTTGCCATGCGCAAGTAAAGAGCTGCTAGCTATCGCAAGCGATGGTGCGCGAGTCATATGCCACTCTATAGTGGTACGGGTACGAACGCAGGTACACAATATGGCAAGCAGCAGCGGGCTCACAACATGGCAAAGATTTCGAACAAGAGCTCGTTTGGAATCATCGATATCGCCGAGTCATCGACCAGCGATCGAATCATCGTCATCGTCGAGATGGCTTGCTTGATCGATGATGGTGCATATCGCGTTCATCATCGTCACACGTGAACGATGAGATGTGATGGCCCTCGTGTGTGAATGCTTGCAATCGATGGTTCTCCGAGTCGGCGACGATACACACTCCATGAGGAAAGCTGAGCTGGCCTGGTTGGTCGCCTTCCTCGCCGAACTCGAACAAGAACGAGCCATCGATCGACGATAATACTTGCAATCGATGATTACAGGCATCAGTGACGACGATGCGATCTCGATCATGATCGACCGCCGCTCCCGATGGATTGTAGAACATTCGCGGTTGCGATCCTCGCTTGTCACCAATCGAGAACAAGAACGAGAGGTCGGTCAACGACAAGAACACCAACCGCTGATTCAAGGTGTCGACAACGATGAGGCGACGATGGTGCCGGTCGATCGTGAACCTTGAACTCGAGACGCCGCGAGCCATACCTGCCGATGCACGACAAGAACGATTGCTCATTCGCCCACGACCGTGCTTGTATGCGATGGTTCTCTGCGTCGATGATGAAGATACGATCAAGATCGTCAGCGAGCGCAAGGTCACTGGGTCGCTGGAACTGGCCTGGTTGGTCGCCCTTCCCGCCAAACTTGGACACGAGCGAGCCATCGTCACTCGAGAACACCTGAACTCGATGGTTGTTACTGTCGGCTGCCAACAAGAGGCCGCGAGGAGTGTCGAACAATAGGCCAAACGAATAATGGAACATGCCATCAGTATCGGCTGGCTGTTTGGTGCCGAGTGAGAACTTGATTCGAGCATCGCCAACGTGACGGTGATGGTCGTTCATCTTGCTCGAGAATGCAAGTCAGGAACCGAATTAACGAGATACGAGATATACACAGTTATGAGCAAGATTGATACGATCACAAGCAAGTTGTGAGCAAGAGCGATACGATCACAAGCAAGTTGTGAGCAAGACTGATACGATCACAAGCAAGTTATGAGCAAGACTGATACGATTACGAAGGTATATGAGCAAGACTGATACGATCACAAGCAAGTTATGAGCAAGACTGATACGATTACGAAGGTATATGAGCAAGACTGATACGATCACGAGCAAGTTATGAGCAAGACTGATACGATTACGAAGGTATATGAGCAAGACTGATACGATCACGAGCAAGTTATGAGCAAGACTGATACGATCACAAGCAAGTTATGAGCACGACTGATACGATCACAAGCAAGTTATGAGCAAGAGTGATACGATCACGAGCAAGTTATGAGCAAGACTGATACGATTACGAAGGTATATGAGCAAGACTGATACGATCACGAGCAAGTTATGAGCAAGACTGATACGATCACAAGCAAGTTATGAGCACGACTGATACGATCACAAGCAAGTTATGAGCAAGAGTGATACGATCACGAGCAAGTTATGAGCAAGACTGATACGATTACGAAGGTATATGAGCAAGACTGATACGATCACAAGCAAGTTATGAGTACGACTGATACGATCACGAGCAAGTTATGAGTACGACTGATACGATCACGAGCAAGTTATGAGCAAGACTGATACGATCACAAGCAAGTTATGAGCAAGAGCGATACGATCACAAGCAAGTTATGAGCAAGACTGATACGATCACAAGCAAGTTATGAGCAAGAGCGATACGATCACAAGCAAGTTATGAGCAAGACTGATACGATCACAAGCAAGTTGTGAGTAGTGTGGTTGCTTGCTGCGCGGCGCTCGCGTCTCCCTCTCTGCTGTTGTTGCTGTTGTTGTGTCTGGTACCACTCGTGTCCTCAGTCTCTCTCTCTCTCTCACTGACCGCTCGTCTATCACGCAGCGTGTTCTCGTGGCGTGTGAGAGGATATGGGCAATCTTCTCAGCGATGGCGCATGACTCGGTGAGCTTCTCTACGAAGCCGCCAAGACCGATCGCATTCGCGATGCCGAGCAACTCATCGCAACGGGAGCGCCTCTGGATTGCGAGACTGCGATGAAATACGGCACCGCGCTTCACTGCGCTGCTCGGCGTGGTAGTATCAGAGTCGCAAGGCTGTTGATTCAATCACGCGCCGACATTGAAGCCATCAACAAAGAAGGATCGCCACTGCACTGCGCCGCTCGGATCGGAGACGTCGCGATGGCTCGACTCGCGCGACCTTTGGAACATGACGCCCTTGGGCTGCGCGGTTGAGCAGGCCCAGGTTGCTATTTTGCCTCTGCTGCTTGACTATGGAGCATACAAGAAAGCTACCGACGTACGTTCGAACGCGTGTCCAGAACCTTTGCTGCCGTCGTTGCTGTCGTCGTATAGAAGATCGTGCTGCTTCTTCTGCTTCTATATACTGGTATAGCAGTTGCCGTACAACGCCTGATACGCTCTCGTTGGTTCGACAGAAACCAAGAGGAGTTCGAACTCCGGTATCGATCGCTCCCAGACACGTGGCCGAGATCATCATGAGGCACAGTACGACCCTTATATCGAGTTCGAATGAACTATATATCTTCTATATCTATAGTCACCGAGTCGTATCTAACTCTCTAATGATACATATATTGGTTCTGTGAACTTGGTTGATTGACTGATTGACGCACACCCAATAGCCCAACCCAGCCACGATTTGATCGATATCGATATCGAGTACCAGCGCTGTAAGCACGCCGTCGTTGAACGCTTTCGAATCTCGACTCTCTCGGCTCGCAGACTGATCGTCGACCTCAAGCGAGCTATCTACGAGCGCGCCAACATTCTGGTCGAGCTCCAACAACTCTGGTTGGATCGTCAGCCCATACTCGCATGCGAGGAGTTCTATCACTGTTCGCGTTCGGCATTCGGCACCGATCTGTTGTGGGCGTTACTCTGGCCGCTCGTGCACAGCCTTCAGGTTCGTTGCAATCTCGTGCTTCACTCGATGAGTGAGTCAGTCACTTGCAAATGCAAACGAGCGCAGACTGGATTGATCGAACGATTGTGTGATGGCGTGCACAGAGTTCATATGGAGTGTAGAGTCTCATCGACATGCGCCGAATCACATTCGAGACGCCGTCGTGCTCTTGACGCACATTCGATCGTTGATGCCAGTGTACTTTTTGCCCAACGAGCTGTTGTTCGAGATCTTCCAGTACTTGTAGTAGAGCCCCTATATATATATTCATCTTACATACTCAACACGTATTGTTCCCCCACTTCAGTTCTGAACGCACCTGATGAGGTTTAACTTTGTTATTTGGATGGAGAGCGGTATGGTCGTGCCCGATGCTGCCTGCCTCCATCCTCCGTCCTGCAACCATCTCCCTATCATCACATCGTTTGTCTCGGTTTCGTACATGCGCCAACAGGATCACTGTCGATGATTCGAGATCGAGGTATGTATGAACCAATCAATAGTCAAAAGAGATAGAGAGAGAAGAGAGAGAGAAGAGAGAGAAGAGAGGAGATATTGGTTGCAAAGCAAGGAATCATTCTCGAGACTCGATCGAGATAAGCAAAAACAAAAGACAGACACACAAGCAATCTATAACTAACTAATCTATAACTATAATTGTTCACCAGCATCTAACAACGACAAAGTGCAGAGTCGTTATCACCAAGTATGCTTTGTACGTGACGAAAGTGCAGCACACACCAAGCTGGAGAATGGGCACACTCACACTCACAAAGACATGAATATGTGTCCTTGTGTCGGTCTCTCGCTGCATTCTCCATGCAAAATGCCTCCAGGATCACGGCTTGAATGATCATCATGATGAGAGACAGATGCAAGAGGAAGAGGCGGAGGAGACGGAGGAGAGGTCGTGTGATGTACATCAAGCACACAGACTACTGCCGATCGATTGGCAGAAGAACGCAAGTTTCGGGCGAATCGACCACTTAAAGCCGGTAGGTCTTTCCTCCCAGCACAAAAGTAATGATTGAGAGCAGTAGAAGAAGAAGCAGAAGCATAAGGCGGAGGAGATGGGATTGGAGTGCCAAAGACGAAGTTTGACCACCATCGACCCATGGTGGTAGGGAGATGATGCGAGGTAAAGTTGCAAACGATTGTTGTAGCACGCAACCTTGATGGCAAACGTGGGTATCTCAAGAGTTTACTGGATACTAAACGAACTTGACGAGCTGGTTACTTTTTTGCCGGACATGGAGAGCGTTGGTGCCGATCGAAGAAACGACAAACCGATATACTCGTCGACACCTTGCTCTCCAAGTCAACTGACAAGGACTGTGCATCGGTGCCAGAGAATTCGACCTTGCCTTGATTGCTCTCTTGCTGCTCGAATCCTTGGACTCCAAGAATATCGATGCAAACTTGCGCGGCCGACGATGTGATTGTGAAATCGCTTGCCTCTCCGTCGTGCACCACTGAAAGCTGCACGTTCGGCGTCGGCGTAAAGAAGGTTCTCTTTCCCTCCAGCAGGCGTGGCGGTTCCGTGATCCACAATGGTTGAAACAACGAATTGAGCCCGAGTTCCTGTTGGTACCGCAAGAAGACGTCGGTGGTATTGACGGCCTATCCTGCCGCGCCAACCAACTCCTCGAGCTGACGAGAAGGAGCTCGACATTGCGTGAATCATAGATTAATGATGAGCTTATATGAGCTCATCATTGGTTTCAATATAACATTCATAGGCTTATTGGAATCGCTAAGCCTATGATTGATGTTGGTCCTTCAATAGCAAAGCGAGCTTGAGATCTTACTACCCGAGATGGTGGCATTTTGGCAGCAAGTCTCGCATCATGCCTCTATGGTTAGACGCCTGCCACGTCTCGCTCTCGCTGCTGATGGTCCGTATCTCGTGGTTTACTCGCTTGCATCAATCCAGAAAAATCCAATTCGCTCAGTATCTCAAGTATAACATCAGGTTAATCGATTGGTATGCAAATGGAATTAATTGGAGGTGATTGGTATTCACACAGCAATTATCTCGCTTCATATCTCGAGCTTGCGGGTGCGATCGAGTGAGCTTTGCTGAGAAACAGGCCGATGGGAACACGCGTACCATGGTAGGCAATTACGATCCCCATCACCAGCTGTGCTTCATTGAGCATTTGATCTTGATCTTCGCGGCTGCCTTGCTTTGTTGGCTTGATGGTGTGCGGGTGCGCGTTCGCAAAGTCGATACCGTCATCGCGGCAGCAATAATCGCCATATGCTCGCCACATGTCGGGCTTGCTCGAATGGCACCAGAAGAAAATGCGCGCACATCGTTGGGTGCTGGTATCACTTTGGTGCTGGAGCGCTGGCCTGATAACTCGCCTTGGATCTCTCATTGTAGAGAGGTGATTATCCTCTCCTCGTCTGCCGTAGGTGGAGCAGTAGCGAGAGTGATAAATACGTGTATCGGCGGCGCAAGCTGTATCGATCCGCGAGCTTGGTGCACAAACTAAACCAAGTCACAACAACAATCGAGCAGATAAGTGCAACGTACGAGGAATGGGCTTTGTTGGTGATCGGTGCTTCATATCGTGCCTGAGGCAGCGGTGTCTGCCGTTGGTTGATGGTGATCAGCGCAAACGATGAGGACGCCATGCAACGATCTCCAGGATCTCAGACCGAGAATAATCATATTACCCTTGCTCCAGGGCACCGAAGAGCTGCTTGGTGACTCGAGAGTGCGTACAGTGATGTTGATGGTGTAAATCAGCAGAGAGTATGGCAGAGCCGATCAACACGAATATATGTATGTGTGCTCGGTGATGCCAACAAGAACCAACCAAATAAATCTACGAGCGACAACAAGCCATCGAGATCGATCCAAGGGTCAAAATCATAAAGCTCCAACGTTGAGAGAAGTGGATAGTGGGTCATTTGTGCACACAACATCAACAACAACCACACGATATGGCACGTACTCTTGTGTAGGTGTGTGTGCTCATATCAATAAATCCGTATGTGACCGCCGAAAAATAGATCCATCATCGCAGCGCTTCGATATCTTGTGTCAAGTGATGAACTTGGGGTCTACGAGTCGAACAAGCATCAAGTACGTGAGAACGAGATTGATATGTTGACGATATGAGACACACAGAAGCAAACGAATGGGACGGGGTACATATTACGGGGTACGATACGATGCTGCCTCTGAGGAACTCCATATCGCCGCCACGAGAAAATCAATACCATCTATCAAATCAACTCTGATTGCCGGCAATCAATCATTGAAAGTGAGGCTGCATTGTAGACGTACTGTATCCTTCTCGAGGTTGACCAAACAAGACGAAGACGTGTGTAGGAGTATGGTGATCGAGGTAAGGGAGTGGTATGGTAGCGAGAGATATCATCGTCATCGTCTTGTTGTCGTCGTGCGATGCGGCACTCGAAGAGCGCAAAGCACGACGATCGAATCAACGTGAATCTCGCGCAACACAGGCCCAGACGATCAATGCACCAAGATCGCCACCGATTGGCTGCAAAGTGGTTCGGTATGTATCGGCATCGCTCAGAAGCGAGCATCAATCATCGAGTGAGGACGGCATCGACCTCCTCCTCCTCCTCCAGACGTGCAGTGAAGGCCGAGCCACGGAAGCCTGACGAATCTCCCGACACACTATTTCCAAGACTTTGAACGCGACTGTGTATCGCGAGACCGCCGCTGTTTGTCTCCGATACGTCAGCGGCATGGCACCCGACACCGAGTGCCACTACTGTAGGTATGTGCTCGTGACTTGCGCTTTGGTCTCTTGGTGTACGTGTCACACAGAGTCGCTCACTGTTAGAGCGAGAGACAGCAGACATACGAGAGTGGATAAAGGAGAGAGAGCAGATACAAACGTACTCCTCTGCCGCGGCGTGGCTTGCGCATGATGTACGGCCCACAGAGAGATATACGGCGCTTCTTCGTGATTGGACGCGGTCGAGGAGGCTCAAGGGCTTGGTGCCGCTGCTCATCGCGCACCTACACACACACATACATACCCGCACGTAGCCACACATCGAATGGTCAGCTGGCGGCGCTTCAAGGTTCGCCGCCCATCATTGTGTGTGTGTGTGTGTGTTCGTTCGCATACCTTGATCGATCTTGCATTGGAGAGCGCGCGATATATGAACGACACCAACGAGCACGAGAGCACGAGAGAGCGCGTACGTCTTAGTTCCTCTTGTTCGGTCAGCTTGGTAAACTCTCTCTCTCTCCTCTCGCATCATTTGCGATTGCTCCTCGTCGGATAGCGTCTTGCCGCAAGGAACAACGACGCCGTGGAGCTCGAGTACTGAGCATCTGCCAAGCTCGATATCACGATCGGCAAGGGCCCAAGTGAACAAGCACTCTCGTGCACTTGCTGTGGGCTGTGAGGCGCGTACGACCACGGCGGAGACCCGTGTCGTTCGTGCTTTCGTGAGCCCAGCCGATCATGTGTGATCGACGGAGAGTCGCGCGAGCTCGCCTCAGAGCACGCCTGCAGTTCAGTTGAATCTGTTGCATGGTAGAAACAACCAAGAGAGCCATCGTATTATGCCTGTGGGTGTGGCAGCGATGATGATAATGTTATGTGTCAGTGCGCGTTGGTGCGAGCAAGCGAGCGAGCGTGTGTAAGATGATGGCGCATTTCGACACGCACTCGAGACTCGATCCAGCGCGCAAGTATCACCACTTGGAGATCGACGTTGCTTCACGCAAGCCGTTCATGCACTGGACGCGATTGCAATATGTTGAAGGCGCCGATGATATGACGAGGAGGGCGACGACGAGACACGATCAGCTCCAATCGTGTGGTTTGCGATCCGAAGGAGACCAGGTTTGCGCGCGAGACAAACACCGCAGCAAGGTTTCTCGTCGAATGCAATGCCTTGAGGACTGTTGAACTCGAGCTCTGGTGATCCATGCTGGCCAATGAAACGCGAGTGAATACCAAAGTTCTTGGTCAAGTCGTCGGAGATCTTGGAATATCGAGTGAATATGAGCGCTTTCGGACGGCGGATGGTGGCGAGGAAACAAGCAGCGGCGTCGGGCAGCGGGCGCATGCCTTTTTGTTGCGTGGTGTGGGAATCTTCTGTGGAAAACTCCAACTCGGTCTTCCTCGCTGCCTGTTGTGCTGCTGTGTTGCTGGTGGCTGCCTTGCTCTGTGGTGCGCGAGAGATGCATGTGGATGCGTTCATGTCGCTGAGACCGTCGATATGGCGTCCGATTGAGATCCGATTCTGCGGCAGCTCAGTCAGTGCGAGGCAGAGAGGCGGAGAGAGAACAAGGCAAAGCGCGCGGCAACGGAGAATAGGAGATCGCGACCTCACCTCGGCGAAATACATCTGGCACTTCTACACATGGCCACTTCTTTCACTCCGCTGGCCTAAACACTGCAGCTCGAGAGCTCGCTCGAGTTGGAGCAGCTGGCGGAGCGATACCGCTTTGCATCATACGTAACGCCAACCGACGAGAGCTACTTTCTTGTATGATACGCGGAGCTTCTTGCACTACAACGGGAACAAGTCACTTGATCTCGGTAAATCTCGTCTCCCTCGGCCACTTGGCCACGTGCGCTCAACCTCAGGCTGTGTTGTCTTCCTCTCTGCCTTCTTCCTCTGCAGTCTCTTTGTTTGTTCCCTCTCTCACTGCAAGCCCCCC
>Ga0209935_1004241_pt1 | contig 13462 bp, 19 predicted proteins | sample ThiBio_1000_plan_2_FD_183958 | JGI IMG/M metagenome (GOLD analysis project Ga0209935, IMG submission 183958) | Wastewater bioreactor microbial communities from Cape Town, South Africa - Thiocy_cont_1000_plan (SPAdes) | ecosystem: Engineered > Bioreactor > Thiocyanate-remediating >... | reverse complement strand
GTCGGCTCGGCGCCCGTGATGCCCGACCCAGCGGCGGCGGCTGCGCGTGGCCGTTCGCCAGCGATGCCGCGCAGATCGATGGACCGCGCAACGCGATTCCTCTCGACCTCGATGGACGACACCAGCGGCGGCTTGTCGAGCTCCGAGGGTGCCGAGCCCGAGTCGCCAGCCGCGGCGCTCACCAGCAGCGCCTCGAGCACACCGCCCAAGTCGCCGAATTTGGAGCGCAAGACAGCACGCCCGGTCACGTCGTTCCTCAAAGCCACGCCTCGCCGTTAGTTGTTATTGTTGTGGTTCGCAAGGCACACGGTACCGCGCCCACCCACCCATCCACCCATCCTTTCTACGTCGTCCGCCAGCACGTATTTTCGTTCTTGTACAGTCATCTCTCACAAACTCGCGGCGGCGGCGGCACGAGATAAAAGGATACGGTTGCACACACGCACACACTCTAACGACGCACGCAAGCGAGCCAGCACAATGAGGGCTTGGAGCGAACTGGGTTCATTAACAACACAAAAGCGAGGCCAGCAATCATCAGCATCAGCAGCAGCACTACCACTACGACAATAACGATACACGCGTGCGAGCATTGCGTCGTCGTTGTCGGCAGCGGCGTTATTGTTGTTGTTGTTGCGGGCCTCGTGCTTGGTATCCTGCTCCTCGTTCTCGTTCTGGTCGTCGTGGTCTTGCGTGGCCCATGCCTCCTCTGTCGCTTGCGTGTTCTCGTTGGTTGATGGCGGCCTTAGTGGCTGTTGTCGTGTTGGTCGGCTTCAAGGCAGCCGAAAGCGTGTGATATTGGTGGCGGCGGCAGCCGGTATCAGAGCTGGAACGGGTGATGGTGATGGTCTTGGGCGTATGCGGCTGGCGGCGCCTCTTGCTGCGGCTGCTGTTCGTCCTGTGCATATGAGGTGGTGCGTGGGTGAGCGAGCGAGCGAGAGTGAGTGAGTGTTGCGCCGCTCGATTGCGCGAATCGGCCGCCACCACCGCCGTACCATATGGTCCTCCTCGTGCGGCTGCGGCGGCGCAAGCGGAGCAATAATGACGCTTCCGCTCACGAGCACGTCCTCGCCGGGCTGTGGCGCGTGAACCAGCTCCTCCGTCGCTGTCGACTCGGAGCCGACTGGAAAGATCGACGGCGCCGGGAGGCCAGAGATGCCGTTCGGCTTGGTGGTGCGTGCCACCGAGCCTTGCACCTCGACGCTCGTCTCGACCTCCATCTCGGAGCCGTTTCCGTCGATGGTCTCGCCGGTCGCCAGGTACGACGTCGAGCTGGAGCTGGAGGTGGCGGTGGCCGGAGCAGCTCCGGCGTTGGCAGGGGGCGACGACGGCTCCGAGGCGTTGGGCCCAGTGCCAGCAGGATAGAATGGAATGTGCGAGCGGCCCGAATGAACGACGCCTTGCGTGTCGAACTCACTGTGGAGATCGGCTGGGTGCTCGATGTACGCGTCGATGTCGCGTTCTGCAACGAGAGCGAGCGAGCGAGCGCACGCGTGAGAGGGGCTCACGAAGAGAGAGAGAGACACGCAAAGCAACAACGTACGACTCATGCGCACTTCGGGGTCGCCGTCGTCGTCGCCCTCTTCCATGTAGAGCGGCGGAGGCGCAGGGGCTGATATCGGTACACTAGGCGCGTGTGGAAGGTTGCGCAGGTTCTCCAAAATCTTCATTCTGTGTTCACAGCCATCAGTGAGTGATCTCCCCACGCAGGCCAACAAGCCAGCCAGCGAGACGTACTTGCACTTTTCCAGATACTCGCGCGAGTTCATGTTCTCCATGTTGGTTGTGCGGAAGTGCAGGCGGTACTCGGGGCCAAAGTACTCGAGGTAGTCGTTGAACGGCAGGTCATCGGGCAGCTCTTCGTTGAGCAACACTCCGGTCTCGAAGGTCCAGCATCGAGCCACGTTTCGGATCGTGTAGCCTCCGCCGCCGAGTACCAGCATCGGCAAGTTGAAGCTCTTAATGTACTCGACCGTAGCGGCATGGCCTGGTCAAAAATCGACAACGCCAAGAGCGAGAATAAGGTGAGTGGATGAGCACGCTAGAGCGAGCGAGCGCAATGCAATGCAACGCAACGTACCTTTGATCGAGAGGTTGAAGCAACCGAGACGATCACCACTCAACGAATCGGCGCCGCACTGCATCACGACCGCACTCGGGCGATAGTGCTCCATCACCTTTTGAAGCACGGGCTTGAAGATGTTCTCGTAGCTCCAATCGTCGACACCATCGAGGAGTGGAAAGTTGATGCTGTAGTACTTGCCGTTGTTGGCGCCAATATCCTGTTCGAGCAGCGAGCAGCGAGTGGGCGAGTGAGCGAAGAAAGCCCTTACTGACGCAGGCACACACGAGAGACAGAGAGAGAGAGAGAGAGAGAGAGAGAGAGAGCGAGAGAGCGACCACGTACACGAATGTCACCGGTTCCCGGGAAGTAGTCTCCATACTTGTGGAACGAGACGCACATGACTCGATCAGTGGTATAGAATGCTTCCTCTACGCCATCGCCGTGGTGAACATCGATATCGATGTACAGCACGCGTTCGTAGACCCTAATTTGCAATTAGGTTCGTGTGAGTCGTGGCGCTCGTCCAAGGCACGGCGGAGGAAGGCGAGCGTACTTGAGCAGCTCCAAGATGGCCAACACAATATCGTTGACGTAGCAGAAGCCCGAGGCCTCGCTCTTCTTTGCGTGATGCAAGCCGCCGGCCCAGTTGATGGCTATATCCGAGTCGCCATTGTTCAGGCGAACAGCTCCACCTGTTGTTGGTCACACAGAACAAGCACGAGCGGCACACAGCAAGCAACGAGCATGCGTTAGGTCGAGGCCTCGTCGAGCATGAGTGAGTGCGCGAGTGAGGGCACGCCCACGGCCGTACCAACTGAACCGCCAGAGGAAAGTTGACAAAATGAATACAAGCCATCGAAGACGGGACAGTCGTCTCCGACGTTGACTGCCGACCACGAGAGCAAGGCGCCAAAAAGGTCAGTCGAAGCGAGGCTGCAACGTGCTGCGATCGAGCGAGCGAGGCGTACAGCGATGCAGCTGCGAGGCGAACTCGTGCATGTTGTCGGGCGTCACCATGCGCAGGAAGTTGATGTAGTCATCCGAGTGGAAGGCGCTCATTTCGTTGTGCGTCAGCGCTCGCGGCCGCTACGCACCACCACCGATCGAAGAGGCAAAGGCGCCAGTGAGCGGGTGAGTGGCGCGGCGCATGGAGCAGCACGGGCCTCGTGGCACGTACATAGATGTGCATCTTTTTGTACAAGCCGTAGCCAACCAGCAGGTTGTGGGTCATCCTTATCCGATGCGGCTTCATCGGATGGCCCTGTCCATAGTAGTAGTTGCCAATGTCCTCTGGATCGCCGCGGCCATGCATCCGATACACAAGCGCGATGTGTGAGACACGAATCGAACCACGAGCAAGCGAGCGAGTGAACGAGTGAGTGAGCGGGTGGGTCGTTGCGAAAGGTTGAACGTTCGTGTGGCGGCGCGCTGGTGGTGCAGAGCGACGGGGCGCACGTACGGTCATAGTAGTACGACACACGTTTCTTGGACATGATGGTGTCGGGAAGCAGTCGCTCGACGAGATCGACCGGGGTTGAGAAATGCTTTGGGAGGAGCTGAGGTGCTTCCGGCAGGTGGTGGCGCTCGGTAGCTCGCTTGCTTGACGCAGCTCAGCTGACGGAGAGTGCGAGCGAGCGAGCGAACGAACGAACACAGGTGCCTCGCGTGCAGCAACCCGCGCACTCACTGCCGAGATACGCCGCTCGAGCAAGAGGCTGTACGAAGGGACAACGAAGCCTTGCTGCTAGTACTGCTCGCGCCGAGACGGGGGACCGGCGGGCGGGTGGACGCGCTGCTGCTGCTGGGCGGCGAGGGCGAGCGAGAGATGATGGCGGTGGAGGATGGCGATGGCTGGCGATGGATGACGGCGGAGCGTCTCCCGGCTGCTGCGCTGCAATATTCGAGTGCAGAGTCGCTGAGCGGGGTACAGCATACCACTGATCGATCGATCGATGCTGGCGCGCTCTCGCTCTCGTGGTGGCGGCAGCCGCTGTGACGCGGCGTTTATGTAGGAGCGTGGCGTGCTGGACCGCCGTACGAGGGGGTGGATGAGCTGGTTGCGTGCGAGACTGTACAGAGAGGGAGGGAGCGAGGGAGGTTCGTTGGTGTATCAGTCGCCGCTGGCGCAGCCTCGGCAGCCGCAGTGCTGGCACTCGACCACCTTGCCCTCCTCGAGCTTGTCCTTGGGTACGCGGCACACGCACACGGTGCCGAACGAGTGGTCCTTGGTTTGGATGCATCGAAGGCAGCAGAGCCTCTCGTATCCCGGCTGGTGTCGCGAGCACACGCCACGTCAGCTGACGCGCCAACGAGCGAACGAGCACGCAGCACGCAGCACGTACCTTCTTCCACTTGGCAATCAGGTTCGCGTCGGCGATGCCCTCGCGCAGGCAGTAGTCGTACAACTCACGCGAGATGGTCTTGCGGCGGAAGTAGAGCTCGTAGATGTAGCGGCTGCGCTGGTGGTGGATGCGGAAGATCGGCCACACGGCCTCAGCCTTGCGCTTGCCTTCGTGCGGCTCGTTCTCGGCTGCGTGACGCGCAAGAGCGAGCAGCGACGCGCGTTGCTGGTGAGTCACTCGCATACACTCACTCACACATACAAGCAAGCCGAGGCGAGATGAGGCGAGGCGAGGCGAGGCGAGATGAGACGAGACGACGAGGTGGTACCTTCACGCATTTGGCGCTCGAGATCATCGAGCGTGGGCGAGATGAGGTCCCAGCCTTCCGGCGGGCGCTTTCGTGACGTCCTGACCTTGGGCATGGCTGTGGTGCAAGGGTACCGATACACACGCAAGAGCGAGCAAGCGAGCGAGCGATGGGGCACACCAGCAACAACAGCAGCAGATGCAACGAGAGCGAGGGCGCGAGAGAAAGAAGAGAGAACAGCTGCGATCGATCGAGTGCGGCTTCCTGTTCTTGTACCGCGCCATCTCGCCGCCATCGCCATCACCACCGATCTCTGGAGGGAAAAGGGGGTTTACTGTATGAATAGGAGTGTTTGGAGGAGCGCGCTGCAGTGTTGTGTGCACAATGGTGGCGGTGTGGTTGTGGTTGTGGTTGTGGTCGTGGTCGTAGGCTGCCTGGCCAAGGAGCACAGCATACGCGACGCTCGTCGTACTCGGTCGCCGCTGGCGCGCGCTTGGTCTACTCCGCCGTCGCGAAGTTGCCGTGCAGCGCACCGATTCTCTCGAACGTCTCTTTCAACACCTCTCGGATCTTGGGGTTCGTGACCAGGATCAGAGACGCAAACAGGCTATAGTACAAACTCAGGTGCTTGCGGAACTGTGCGCGCACAACCAGACCGTCGTTAGTCGATGCAGTTGGCTCGCACGCACTGCCGCACGTACTTGAGCCTCCTTCCATTGCAGCATGCCGCGCAATGTGGCTTGCACGATCGGCACCTTGGCCGCCAAGTATTGCTGCGGAATGTTGGCTGCGTCAGCGTCGCAGTGAATAAAGTCCTGCAGAATCTCTTGGCAGCACCTGTAGACGCACAAATGGTGAGTAAGCGAGAGCGAGAGCGAGAGAGAGTCACCAACTGTGCGGTGTGCCATGCGTACGGAATCAATCGCGCCTCGGCCAGTGCTACTCGTTCAGGCTCCGAGTCGCTGTACATGCGCAGCAAGAGGTTCAGATAGCTTGCCATGCAGTTGTGCTCCTGCTTGACCAGCAGCGGCATCAAGCCAGTCTTGGCCGTGCCGCGCCAGATCTCCTTGTTGGTGTTGGCCTCGAACGAGAACTTGAAGACCGACAGCAAGGCCGTGAGCATGATGTCGAGGTGGCGCGGCTCGAGCGACTGGTAGTGCGCGAGCGTAATCTCCTGGATCGACTGTATCAGCACCAGCTGCACGTTGCAGCGGCCATTGATGACCTTCTTGTCGAGCGGCCGCCGACGCGGGGGCAGCGAGTGCTTGAGCTTGTTGGTGAACTGTGTCTCGAACGATTCGGGCTCGCTAGGCGCCGCGCTTGCCTCGGTCGCGTCGGCCTCACTGGCGCCAGCTCCTTCGCCAGCCGCCGCCGCCGCGGCACTGTCAGACGCGTGGCTCTCGTGAGAGTCCGTGCCGTTCTCGCTCGGGCTCTCGGCCGCGCTGGCGTAGTTCGGCTGATCGGCTCCCGTGCCTTCGAGCGGCGGCGCAGTGGTCGTCGTGGGAGGCGCACCGCCCGTGCCTGCTGAAGCAGGAGACGACGCGGCGGCGGCGGCGGCATTCTGAGCGCTCTTGAGCGCCGCGGACTTGGCGATCGCGAGCAGCTCGCTGCACGTGTTGTTCTCGAGCACATGCAAAAACGTCGCGCAGATGGTCCACCACTTGCCGCTGTCCCACCGGCCGGCGTTCGCCACGACGAACTGCAGCAGACACGTGGCACCGATGCGTGCCAGGCTCTCGTTCTCTTGCAACGTGCAGCTGGCGAGCAGCACGAGGTACTCGTCCGAGAGGAAGCGCAGGCGGTCAAAGAAGAATGAGAACAGGTCGATGAGCCGCGTCAGCGCACTGAGACACGTGGTCGTCAACCACTCGTTGTCCTCCTTGATGTCGTCACCCGCGTAGCGAACCGTGTCGAACAGCGGCAACAACGCGCCGTGGAAGATCATTTCCCACAGCTTGTCGCTGAACAGTGGCCCGAGCTGTTGGAGACTATTGAACAGTTGCTCGAGTGCACTATACATGCACGCGCGAATGAGAGAGAATGAGAGAGCGTGGGAGGAGTGAGTCACAGAACCCTTGCAGAGTACACGACGAGAGCGATTGTACATACGCCGTGCGCACATCAATGTGCTTGTGGGATACGACGTGGGCGAGAGCCGTCAGGATCGGGAACCAGTGCTTGAGGTGCAACTCCTCATCCTTGAAGGCGATACCGTCGGCGTCAGGCTTGAGCGGGAAGACCTTGCCAGCCGCGAGTTGTTCGGCACAATAGCCCAACGCTCGCACGGCCAGGATGCTACAAAGAGAAGCGCCAGCGCAGGAATCCAGTCAGTCATTGCGTGACTCAGCCGAGCTCGCTCCAATGCCAGCCAATCAACATACGAAATGTCCTTGATGTGGTTGCTTCGTGCGTAGGCATCGAGGCACTTGACACATTCGATGAAGAACGAATCGGCAATCAACGAAAAGTACTCGAGCATGATCTTGTCGACGATCTCGAACGACAGCGACACGATCGATTCTGAACCGATGCCACACCACGGCGATTAGAACCTGCTCGCGAGCGAGAGAGTAAGAGAGAGAGAGAGTGCAGACGAACAACGTACCATCGGTATCGGCGGCAGCGCTCGAAAAGACGACGAACATGCTCTTCCAGCCGGAGCGAATGTTGACGGCGCGTGCGAGGATCATTTGCGACAGACACCGTACGACCAGCTCGCGGATCTTGAGGCCCGAGTGCAGCATAATGTACTCGAACGGCTTCAAGAAGTCCTTCTGAAAGTGGTAGTTGGCGAGCTCGGACTTTTCGAGAAACTTCATCGACAGCTGGCGCAGCGAGTCGACCGCATACATGGCCACGTTGTGGTTCTTGTGCACTCCGACCTTTCGGTACATACACACAAGCGGGCATTAGCAGCCGATTGCATGTGAGAGAGACGAGAGAGAGAGAGAGAGAGAGACGAGTAGTACCTTCTTGAAATGATCAGCCATCACGCCCCAAATCTGCGACCATACGAAACGAATGCGCTCCATGTTGAAGTGCGCGACCTCGACCAGCTTTTGGAGGCTAAAGATGCGCGGCTCAGCACTATCGACCTCGGTCGACGAGACATCGCACAGGCATCGCACAAACTCAACGATGGCATTCTATAGCATGATTTTGGTGGGTTAGTTGGTTGGCTGGCTGGCTGCATCGCGAGAGAATGACGGCCGTACGCTGTTGAGCAGAATGGTATCAGCGAAAATCTTGTCAATCTCCTCGACCTTGATCTGACCGACGACCGACGAGGCATTGACACCCTCAAAGACCTTGGCCTGCGAGGTGCTCTCGACGCGCTTGGGCTCGCCTGGCGTCGAGGGGATGCTGTTGCGGCGCGTGTGCGTGTCGACCATCTGGCCGGTGGTCTTGGCGCCCGAGCCGATGAGGTGCATCTTCTCGAGCTGCGAGATGCACGTCAGAACCTGGATCCACGAGTCCTGCAGGTAGTTGCCGTCCTCGTGCGCGATCTCGATCAGCGCCTTGATGCAGCCAATGTTCTTTGGCTTCATCTCGCGCGTGTTCGAGAGCAGCGTGAACTGGAACAGCGAGGTGACGAAGGCATTGCGCTCGGTCTCCATGAAGAAGACGGCGCTCACGTGCACGGCGCACTTGAAGCCCTGCAGGCAGAGCGAGATGGCCTTCGGGTCCTCGCTGTTCTCGAGAATCTGGCTAAAGGCCGCGAGCATCGGACACCAGCACCGCTCGAACATGGGCTTGACGTACTCGATGTTCTTTGAGTTGACAAACGTCGACTTGTTCTGAAGCTGCGCAAGAATCAATTCCTGGCACACGCATAGCAATCAGTGAGTGAGTGAGTGAGTGAGTGCACCACGGAGGGCGAGAACAAACTCGTGTGTGCGTGGCGTACCTGCGACTTCTTCACCATCATTCGGCCCTCCTTGTGAAAGAGAATCTGGCGTTGCTTGGGATTCAGGAGCTCGGGCGCCGTGGTGGTCGTGGTCTCGTCCGAGTCCTTGGTGCGGATCTCGTTCTTGGCGATGCGCTCAAAGATCTGGATCAGGAACTTTTCGGGAAAGTCCTTGCCATCGTTGAGGCCCTTGTTGTTCTTGATCCACTCGGCCTTGGTGATGCGGCGCTTGATGGCCGGGCTGTGGAGGTCGGTCGCGAGCATGATCATGTGGAAGGCAAAGACGTAGACCGCGTCGGCGTTCTCAAAGATGTCCTTGGGGTTGTTGTGGTAGTAGCGCTCGGCAAACTTCTCCATCATGCGGTCGATCTTCTGCGCCTCGCCCGGCAGGCGGAAGCCACCCAAGAACTCGCTGCTCATCCGATGGCGACCGTGAATGAGCAGCACGCGGAGGGAGAGAGATGCAACACGGCAGACGGGCGCTGTGCGTGCGCGTGTACGTACCGGAGCGCGGTATCGACCTCCATCTCGGCAAAATTGAAGCTATCGACGTACGCGTACAGCACCTCGATGTTGAACGGATCGGGATCGCCGAGGAACTCGCCGATCTTGACCTTGTCGAGGCCATCGAACGCCAGCAGGAACTTGGCGACGCCTTGTGGCGTTCGTTCAAAGTGGCCGGCCGAGACGAGATAGTTGATGCCCTAGAGCAATGGTATCATCGACGATGAGTACAATGATTACTGGCGCTTGGTGATGCGAGAGAGAGAGAGAGAGAGAGAGAGAGACAGCTACCTTGCGCGGCTTGATGTTGAAGAGCTTCTTGCCCTCCTCGAGCTGTTGCTTGTACTGCTTCTGTTGCACAAGCTGATCGACCGCATCGCCGTGATCCTCGGATTCGGACTCGTCCTTCTCGGAGGCATCCTCGTCTCGCAACTCCCTGGACCAATCGACGAGTGACTTCATGATGGTCACCAAGCACTCGAGAGCCACGAGCTGAATCTCGGTCTCTTTGGAATCGACTGTCGGGCCCGACCACACATCGAACGAAGCCTCCTGAGGCGGGGCGTGCTTGGCGATGCCGGCAAGCTCGTTGACCATTCTACACGCCAGCCAGTGAATGAGTGAGTGAGTGAGTGAGTGAGTGAGTGAGTGAGTGAGTGAGTCGGTGGGCAACATACCGCTCAAAGATGTTACTGGATCCTATATCACAATCGTAATTGACAAAGATGCCCACGAGGGTTTGCGGCAATTTACAGATCTTGAGCAGAACCTGCAGCACGAGCAGCTTCTGGTTGGCGGTACTGTTGGCACTGGCGAGGATGGGCAGGAAGATCTTGGTGAAGAAGACGCCAATCTCGTTCTGTTTCCGAGGCGCAGACAGATTGATATGTGCATCAGCGGAGCGAAGCAGCAAGCAGTGAGCAACTCGAGTGTGCCGAGTGCCGCGACGCACCTTCAGATGGTCCTTGAAGTTGAGAATGAGCGCGTAGAAGATGTCGAGCGAGAGCTTGAAGACCTGCTGCACGGGAGAGACGCCATTCGAGAGAAGCGACATGCAGAGGTACTTCTTGATGGCTTGGTTGACGAATCGGTCGTGCGATCGGAGCACGGGGCCGGCGTTCTCGATGATGAGGTACAGGAGCTCGAGAGAGAAGATGCGGTTGCGCATATCGGGCGAGTCGGTGTTGGTGGCGCTGCAAAGCGAAAGCGATTCTCAACGTAAGCAAGCAATCGAGCAAGCGAGCAAGACATGAACTCGGCCGCTCAACGTACGAGGCCGGCACCTCCTTGAGGGACAGCTTGCAGAGGGCACGAAAGATCAGGTAGCAATCGGCGTATGCATGGTCGGTAGGCGCTCTAAACCCGAGGCGTGAGCGTGAGAGAAGAGAGAGAGAGAGAGCAGAGAGCAGAGAGCAGAGAGCAGAGAAGGTCACGTACTTGGCGGCGTTGGCCGAGGAGCTCGAAGAGCCATTAGGGACATCGAGTGAAGAACGAGACTCGTCGTGGCTCGAGCGTGGCTCGCTGCCATCATTACGAACGGTGGTCACCTCGCCTGGCGCAGAGGTGGTTTCCGAGCTGCCATCCTCGCGCGGCGTTTCTGCCGAATCGCGTGGCGTGTCTGTAGAATCTCGTGGGGTGTCTGCAGAATCGCGCGGCGTATCGGCATCGGTCACCACGAGCGTCGGTTGCTGCACCGTGGCGTCATCAGTAGCTCCGGGAGCGGTGGCGTCTTCGTCAGTGCCGTTGACCGATGACTCTGAGGGAGCGCGAGCAAGCGAGGTCTCAGATTCAGAGGAGGTGAAGGCCTCCTGGACGTGCTTGACGGTGGTAGTAGATTCGACGCCATTGGTGGCGTCGTGCGCGCCTGTGGCGTCAGTGCGAGGAGACTCGGCGACACGTGGCGATTCCGCGGGACGAGGCGAATCGACGACGCGGACTGCATTTAGCTGTGGCGTTGCCGGGTTTGCTGCGGAGGAGGACGAGGAGGACGACGAAGACGAGGAGGCAGGAGAAGATGATGACGTGGCGACTGGCAGCACAGGAGCAGTCTGTAGGTGCAAGAGGTGAGTCGATGTGGACATGTATGCACTGAATGAACCGAGTGAACGAACCTCCATGCGCTGAAAGATGATGCTGAGCATCTGCGTAAGGGTGGCCTTGGCGGTCGTCTGATTGACGGGGCTCTTGCTGACGAGGTAAATGTTGTAGCACGTCCGAATGGCATTCATGAGCGCGTGCTCGTGTACGTCGCACACGGGCGAGCTGACGGCCGTCAAGAAGGCCTTGATGATCTGCAGGCGCACGGTCTCGTCGGGGAAGTCGAAGCAGCGGCTGATGATGTTGATGACCTTGTCCATGAGCGTCTTGTTGGGCGCGTCGTGGTCCGGCAGATCGCCGCGAATGAAGCCGTACGCCATGAGTTTCTGTGCGAGGTTCACGCAGACATGTTAACAGGCGCGCACGACAGCGAGGGAGAGAGAGAACGAGCGAGTGAGACCTGCAAGCAATCGAGGGCCGTGGTCATGATCTTGGCGACCTTGGATTCGCACGCAAGCTGCAGTGTGTTGATGAGCTTGTTGACCAGCATATCCATCTCACTGTATGCACACGCGCAGCATCAGCACCGTATTGCCGCCAACAAGGTCGAGGCTTCTCTCCTCACACGTACGCCGACGAAGCATCTCCAGCAGCGGTGGCCTTGATGCCCATTCGCTTGACGAGCTCTGCGAACGACGGGATTGCAACGAGGCAAGCACGTGTCAGGCAGTGGCACACAGCGGCGGTGCAGCATGTGGTGGAGGAGGAAGGCGATGCAGCAGCGCTGACGGTACCGAGCGTGTCAGTGCAGGCGTCGCGCAGAGGAGCCTTGCGGTACGCGTCCTGCTGCACTCGCTCGAGGGCGCGAGTGAGGAACATGTCCATGGTGCCCTTGTTCTCGGCGGCGACGGCCATGGTGACGGCGAGTTGGTCAGTCGAGGCACACGATCAGCAGCAGAGGCGAGGTCGAGGGCAGCACGACAGCTGGCAGTGCGGGCCAAGCCAGGCGAGGGGGAGCGAGTGTGGAGTGAGGGAGAGCGAGAGAGTGTGCTGGCGTCACCCGATCACGTTGGTTGGCTGGAAGTTTCTGACGCAGCAGACGAAAGCTCTCGCGGAGGAGGCGGAGGCGGCGAAGGCGACGATGTGGAGTGGACTATGCAGTGGTATGGCGTTCACGGAACACGAGCGACAACGCCACCGACGAGCGCAATCGATAAAAGGGAACGAGGGAGAGCGCGGCGTCGCGGGAGTGTGGTGTTGCGCGGTGTGCGAGTGCGAGTATGAGGCAGAAGGCCGCGGAGGACGAGGCAGAGAGAAGTCTCAGCGAAAGGAACACTGAGCTCTTGGTGCGCCTTAGCGAGCAGTAGGGCTTTTCCTCTGGCGGTCTCTCCTCTCTTGTCGTCTCTCCTTGCCTTCGCGCCGCATCCTCTCTCTCGCTCTGCTTGTGTCGTTCGTGTCGATAAAGCCCCTGCTGCTGCTGTTGTTACTGCCGCCGGCTCGCTGGGTGTTGCGACAGTATATCTCGATGTGGCAACACGCGATCAAGATTTGCGCTTGTCGACGCGGCGGCAGTGGCAGCAGCGGTTCAGGCCCTTACCACAAACCCAACCCAACCCTTGCTCGCTTGTCGTCGTCGTTTGGTCATAGTTTGGTCGTCGTTGTCGTCATCGATGCTGCAAGAATCCAAAGGAGCGCGGTGCTGCTTCGGCAGCGATACGGCGATTCCTCTTTGCTTGCCAGCGAGAACAAGCGCCTTGCGCGCCCATGCGTGGATTCTTTGATCTGGTGCTCGTCGCTCTACCGGCGTTCCCCAGCATAGCCCGAAGGCGCACAACCAAACCAAACCAAACCCAACCCCAACCAAGCCCGGAGAACGCGATACGGCTCACGATCAAGGAGCCTCAGGACGAGAGGTACGTGGCGCTGCTCGCGCTTGGTTGATTTCGAGGTATCCCGCTGTGCAACGCAATAAACCACCTGGTGTCACGCGCATACACACGCTCTCGTGCGTTTATCTCGACGAGAGCTCTCGCTCGCTGTGGCTCAGGCCCGAGTGCTAGCGGGGTCCGCAAGGAGGGTGAGGTTTATATCAGTGCATCGGTGGTGATAGGGTGCCGGGGAGAGGAAGAGGAGAGGGAGTAGCAGTAAGCGAAGGAGAGAGATCGGTTGGGTTGGTTGGTTGGCTCAGGCGACGCGATCGTGCTTACTGGTCGACGATGGCCGATGCAGCCTTGACCAGCGCATCGACGCTCGGCGCGCAGGCACCAAACGAGTTCTCGTTCGCTCGCAGGCAGTCGATC
>Ga0209935_1004240_pt1 | contig 13463 bp, 13 predicted proteins | sample ThiBio_1000_plan_2_FD_183958 | JGI IMG/M metagenome (GOLD analysis project Ga0209935, IMG submission 183958) | Wastewater bioreactor microbial communities from Cape Town, South Africa - Thiocy_cont_1000_plan (SPAdes) | ecosystem: Engineered > Bioreactor > Thiocyanate-remediating >... | reverse complement strand
CAAAGCCCGCTCCCAAGAGTCCTTGCTCAGCGCCATTGCCCAAGCCCTGGCCTCAGTCTCTCCGACCGATGCTCAAGGCTTCTTCCATCATGCCGGTTACGTGTGCACGATATGATAAAACGCTCTAGGCCGCGGCGGGGCGGTCGATGCAGGCCATGGCGGCGGCCACGCGGTTGTCGACGCCGAGCTTTCCAAAGATGTGATCGAGGTGGTTTTTCACCGTGTGTACGCTGATGCCTAGGATCTGCGCGATCTGCTCGTTGGACTTGCCTTGCGAGAGCCAGTGATGCACCTCGCGCTCCCGCGCGGTCAGCGTGCAGGCTCGATCGCAGGGGGAATAGGACGTTTCCGACGCGACCACGAGCGCCTCGGAGCGGAGGGGGATGATCGTGACGGCGAGCTCGGAGTAACAGTGCCGGAAATGAATCTGCACCGGACCCGCGCTCGTGCTGGCGTTGACCGCCTTGAGGACTTCGCGCGGCAGGAGGCGCTCCGGCTCGGGGAGGTAACGCGCGAGCAGTTCGCGGGTTCTTTGCGTCCAGTAGCGCACCTCGCCGCGCTTGTTCAGAAAGACCAGGCCGCGCTCGGTGAGTTCCTCGTAAAGATTCGTCTCGGGCAGGGAGGCACCCGCCTTGCCCTTCATCGTGTGCTCGACGAACCACTCCACGGAAATATCCACGCCGGTGATGCCGAGGCACTGACCGTCCATCACGACCGGAGCGATCTGGCTGGTGAGGAGGAGCCGTTTACCCGCCACGGGGTACATGTACGGGTCCATCACGCAGAGCTGCTTCTGACTGGTCGAGAGCCAGTACCAGTTGCCCGGGCCGGGGTATTCGTAGCCGGTTACCGGATCGAGCCGCACCTCGTTGCCGCTGCGGTTCCAGAATGGCACGAAGCGCCCCGATTGGTCATGGCCGGGGGCGTTGCGAAATTTCGCGTCCTGGCCGTCCAGCGCATCGGGTTCCCACACGCTCCACACGCCGAAGAAGTCCGGATTTTCCTCCAGCGTCTTGCGAAACAGGAGCGAGTACATCTCGCGGTCGCGGATGCCGAGAGTTTGCAGGGCAACGCAGGCCCGGGCCAGTTCCTCGGCCGGTCGGCCTCTGGGTCTGGCTGGCGCGACGGGAATCTCTCCCGCATCGACCACCTTGAGTGCGTTGCCCATGCGATATCCTATTTACCCGCGAGCTGGTCGAAATCAACCTCCCGACGGGCTTCAGGCGTCTGGTCGTACCATCGCGCGATCTCGGCTCCGCGCGCAAACCACACTCCGGGCTTGGCCTTCATTGCGTTGATGAGCCGTTCCAGCAGGCGAACCCGGGACGGTCGCCCAGACAGCCACGGGTGGAGCGTGAGGACAAAGCAGCAGCCAAAATCATACATAGCCTCAAATTCCTTCCACCAAAGATCGAAGACCTTGTCACAATTCTCCGGGATCGAACCCCACGCCGGATCAGCATTGAAGGCAAACTGCTCCCAATCCTCCAGCATCCACTGGCCGGGGATTTCGATAAGGCCGTTGGGGTGGCGATAAGGCACGTCGTCGCCCATCGCGCTGGCGACGTAAAAGACGCCATTGCGTTGCAAGACCGCAGGCGTCCAGGGATTCAGCTCAAACCACGGCGCGCGATACCCGACGGGGCGCGTGCCGGTGAGATCCTCCAGAATGGTGAAGCTCTTTTGTAGGATAGCCTCCTCCTGGGTTTCGTTCAGTGTGATGAGCCGCTCGTGCAAATACCCGTGCAGCCCGATCTCGTGCCCGGCGGTCTGCACCGCGCGGGTCATCTCCGGGTGATGCTCGGCGATGTAGCCTGGAATGAAAAACGTGGCGGGCACCTGGCAATGATCGAGCAAACCCAGCAGGCGCGGCACGCCCACGGTCGGGCCGTACTCGCATTGCGACATGGTGGTCAGGCGCTTCGCCAGGGCGGGGTCGTGCTCAAGGGCGGTGGTTTCGCCATCGACATCGAAACACAGCATGACGGCGACCTTGGCGCCTCCCGGCCAGGAGAATCTCGGCGGTGGGGTGAACGCGTTCATCAGGCGGTCCTCCAGAGCGAGACGATTTCCTCGACTGTGACGAGCTGACCCCAGATGCCGCCCTCCTGGTTCACCATCAGCTCGCAGGCGCGGCGGATCTCCGGGTCGAAGGTCGAGATGGCATCGCGCACGTAAAAGCAATCAAACCCCCGGTCCGCCGCCTCCCGCAGGGTGGTGTGAACGCAGACATCAGCGGTCACGCCCGCGATGGCGAGGCGGCGCACGCCGTTGTCCTTGAGCAAAGTTTCGAGATGGGATTTTGCAAAAGCCCCGTAGGTATTCTTGTCCAGCACGGTCTCGCCGGGCAGCGGCTGGAGTTCATCGACGAAGTCATGCCCGTATTCCCCGCGAATCATCAAGCGGCCAAGAGGCCCCTGGCTGCCGTACTCCCCGCCCGCCTTGCGCGAACGCTCCACCCGCACGGGCGGGCAATCCGACAGATCAGGCGCGTAGCCTTCGCGGGTGTGAACGATGAACGCTCCGGCCTCTCGCGCCGCCTCCAGAAGGCGGACGGCATTGGGCAAGATAGGCAGCACCCAGTCCAATCCCCCGCAGAGGTCGCTGTAGCCACCCCGGGCGCAGAAGTCCCTCTGGAAATCGATCATCAAAAGGCCGAAGTCGTTCATGGTCCGGTTATTTGGCGAAGTCGGGAGCGAGCAGCCCGGCCACGGTGGCGTCCTTGGCGACGGACCCCTTGTTCTTGAAGAAGATCAGCAGTTCATCCGCGCTCTTGGCGGCCTCGCCCTTCATCTGGGCGGAGCTGGTAGCCTGGTCGTAGAGCGTCACCTTGCCGAGCATGCCCTTGATGTCCTCGGCGGGAACCTCCAGCGCCTTGCCCGCGATGGCGGCGGCCTCATCGGGGTGCGCCTTCACGAATTCCGTCGCCTTGTTCATGGCGGCGAGGAACGCGGCGATTTTCGCCTTTTTGGCTTTTTCACCCTGTGCGCTGATGACCACGCAATCGGTAAGCACGTTTGGTGCCTGTTTCGAGGTGAAGACCGCATTGGCATTTCCTGCTCCGACGAGCTGGCTGATCCACGGTTCCCAGGTCACGGCGGCGTCGACGTTCCCGGCCTTGAGCGCGGTGCCGGCGGCATCGGGGTCCATGTTGACGAGGGTGACGTCCTTCTCGGTCAGACCTCCGGCTTGGAGGGCCTTCTGCAGCAGCACCTCGTTGCACTCGCCCAGGGTCACGGCGATTTTCTTGCCCTTCAGGTCGGCGGGTGTTTTTACCCCCGGGCCGCCGAGCACGGCATCGGCTCCGGCCGAGGTGTCGACGAGCGCGACGACTTTGAGCGACCCCGGCGCGTTGGCGGAGCGCAGGATGGCGGCGTCGACCGTCGAGAGATGAATGTCGAGATCGCCCGAGATCAGCGGCACGAGGCCCTCGCCCGGCGCGCTGAAGACCTTGGGCTGGACGTCGAGCCCGGCCTGTTTGAAGTAGCCTTTGTCCTGTGCAACGAAGAAGGCGATGAATCCAACCCAGTTGTTGTATCCGACCTTCAGGGTCTTGGTTTCGGCGGCGTGAGCCGACCCGGTGAGCGCCGCGACCAGGAGTGCGGCGATGGCTTTCATGGTGTGTTTCATGGTTGTTGCTGGTTTGTCGTGGTGGTGACCGGCGTACCGGTCGTTGCGTGGAAATGCTGGCCGAGGCGCTCGAGGATCTCGGCTCGCCCAGAGGATGGACGCCCGCCCGCATGGAGCAGGTCGACGAGACGGCGCTTGAGCGCGAGAAACTCGGGGGTGAGCTTGATGTCGAGGAGACGGTCTTTGGGAAAGGGGACGGTGATTTCCTCCAGAATGCGGCCCGGACGGGCGGAGAGCACCACGATGCGATCGGCGAGGTAGATGGCCTCCTCGATGTCGTGCGTCACGAGCAGCGTGGTGGTTTTCTCGTACAGGCCGAGGAGTAGCATCAGCTCCTGGAGTTCCTCGCGGGTCTGGGCGTCGAGCGCGCCGAAGGGTTCGTCCATCAGGAGGATGCGCGGCTTGTTGGTCAGGGCGCGGGCGATGGCGACACGCTGCTTCATGCCGCCGGAGAGTTCGCGCGGGTAGCGGTTGCGGAACTGCGCGAGGCCCATGATCTCCAGCAAATGCCCGGCGTATTCGATCTCGCCCATGATGGCGGCGCTCGGGCGGGCGTAATCGGTGTTGGCCTTCAGGCGGAAGGGGAACTTGATGTTCTGCTCCACCGTGAGCCACGGGTAGAGCGTGTAATTTTGGAAAACCATCCCGCGATCCTTGCCCGGCCCGCGCAGGTAGCAGTCATCCAGCATCACGCTGCCGGACGTGGCCTCCTCCAGGCCCGCGGCGATGTAGAGCATCGTCGATTTCCCGCAGCCCGACGGCCCGATGAGCGAGACAAACTCCCCGTCGTTCACAGTGAAGGAGCAATCCTGCAGGGCGCACACCTCCGCGCCGCCGGAGCGGAAGGTCTTGGTGATATGGGAAAGTTCCAGCGCCATGGTCAGTTGCGGGCGGCGACGTTCCAGCGGAACGCGATTTTGCTGAAGAGCCGGAAGGCGAGGTCGAGCAGCAGGCCGATGACGCCGAGTGCGACGAGGTAGAAAAAGATCTTATCCGTCTGGAGGAAGCGCTGGTACTTCACGATGCGAAAGCCCATGCCCTCATTGGCCGCCACGAGTTCCGCCACGATGAGCCACGACCAGGCCCAGCCATTGCAAAGCCGCAGCGCGTCGACGATGCCGGGCCAGGAGGCGGGCAGCAGCACCTCTGTCACGGCCTCGCGCCGCGTGCCGCCCATGGTGTAAACCGCCTGCACCAGATCGTAAGGCACGCGCCGGATTTCGTCCGACACCATGAGCATGAGCTGAAAGAAGGTGCCGAGATAGATCAGCATGATCTTCGAGGTTTCCTCGATGCCGAAGATCACGATCAGCAGCGGAATCAGGGCCGGGACGGGAATGTAGCGGATGAATTCCGTCACCGGCTGAATGAAAGCCTCGCCCACCCGGTAGGAACCAATCATGACCCCGAGGGGAATCGCCGTCAGCGCGGCCAGGGCAAAGGCCGCCGTGACCCGGAAAAAACTGATCCGCAGATCGGCGGCGAAATTCTGAAACTCGCGGGCGGCTGGTTCCTGGCCGGTCGTCGCGCCGCGCACCATGTTTTGCACCACCTGCCCGACGGCGGCGGGCGAGGGGAAGAGGACCTGTTTTCCCTGGGCCGCGTAGTAACCCGCCGCCCATTCCCAGACGCACAACAGGACGACGAAGCCCAGTGCCGCGGAGCCCCAGTAAAAGGGCCGCGGTATCGGGCGTCGCGGGCTGAGGAGTCCGGTCATCTTACCGGGCTCCCCGCTCGGAGGTTGTCAATACAGTCGGGCGTATTTCTTGATCTCCCATGGCGAGATGGTGAGGTTGTATTCCTCCCATTCGGCGGATTTGTATTTGATGAATTCGTCGCGCAGTTCCTGGCCGAGCACCTGCGTGATGAAGGGATCTCCCGCAAAGGCGTCGATGGCCTCACCGAGCGAGCGTGGCAGCGACTGGACGCCGATCTTGGTTAGTTCCTCGTCGCTGTAGGCGTAGAGATTCTCCGACCTTGGAGCGCCGGGATCGAGCTGACCCTCGATGCCCTCCATGCCTGCGGCGAGCGCGAGCGCGGCGGCGAGATAGGGGTTGCAGGCGGAATCGGCATTGCGGGATTCCACCCGGCCGCCCGCCATCGGGATGCGCACGGAGTTGGTCCGGTTGTTCGTGCCGAAGGAGTTGAAAACCGGAGCCCACGAGTAGTAGCCCATCAGGCCGCGACGCACGAGGCGCTTGTAGCTGTTCACCGTCGGAGCCCACGCCGCGCAGAGTGCGCGACCGTGCTTCAGGATGCCCGCCGTGTAGTGATAGCCGAGCGTCGAAAGACCGAGACCGTGCGGATCGCTGCGGTCGGCCTGCTTGAAAAGGTTCGCGCCGGTCTTGATGTCGGCGAGCGACATGTTGAAATGCGCGCCGTTGCCCGTCTTGTCGGCGAACGGTTTTGGCATGAATGTCGCGATGAGGCCGTATTTCGCAGCGATCTTCTTCGCCATGTAGCGAAAGAAAACATAGCGATCGCACATCGTCAGCGCGTCGGAATACTCAAAGTCGAACTCAAACTGCCCGTTCCCGTCCTCGTGGTCGAACGAATACAGCTCCCAGCCGAGCTCCTCGATCGTGCTCGCGATCTCGTCGATGAGGCCGTAGCTATCGAGGAATCGCTTCACGTCGTAGCAGGGCTTCATCAGGTTGTCGTCCGGATTCTCAACCGCGAGGCCTCCCTCGTCCGTGAGCTTGAGGAAGTACACCTCGCACTCGATGCCGAGATTGAATTTCCACCCCTTTGCCGCAGCCTCGGCGAGCACCTTTTTTAAGAGCGTGCGGGTGTTAAGGAGATAGGGCTCGCCGTGATAGGTGTTGTCGGCAGGGAACCACGCAACCTCCTTCTGCCAGGGCAGTTGAATAACCCGGTCGAGATCCGGCACGGAGGCGATCTCATCGTCGTTCGGGCTCTGGCCCAAGCCGTCGAGAGCGTATCCCGTGTAGAGTTCCGATCCCGCCGCAAAGTCCTCGAAATGCGAAATGGGGACGACCTTGCCTTTCGGCACCCCGTGGATGTCCACATAGGCTCCGATGCAATACTTCACCCCTTTGGCCAACAAATCCTGCTTGATAGCGTCAACAGCGCCCATGCGGATCACTGTGTCCGCTGGGAGCCTATGCAACAATAGGAAGGTCTTCCTATGAGGCGAGAACGGACGGCTTTTGGGGCGGAATGCCTAAGGCCGGAAACTGCGTGCGGCTAGTGTCCGGGACGGTTTCCGCCCATCAGCTCGCGATACGCCGTTTGATCCTCGTAGAGGCGATGAAAGATGCGGTACTTGGCATCGTGGTAGGACATCGTTTTGAGGTCGGTTCGATGATCTGTCCCGGGCGGGACATTGCCGACATGTCTTCCTCGATGGTATGGACGCGCCCAGCCGCAAGGCGGCGGCCAGCGGGGTGGCTCGCCAATAATCCCGGCCACCAGTCCCTTTGCATCCGCTCCCCGAGGATCGAACACGGAGCGCATGGCCGTCAACTCGTTGCAAATGAAAGACGGATGTGATGGATCGCAGGATTTTTTATGTTTTTCAAAACTCGATGGGGGAAAGCGGGTTTCATGAAACGTGAGAAGACGAAAGATGCTCGCGGCGGATTCAATCGTCCCCGGCGACGGATTCTTCGAGATTGGTCTGAATGCGTGTCAGCATCGCCAGCAAATCCTTCCTTTGCTCGGAATCGAGTCCCTGGATCGCGATTTCCGAGAGGCGGCTGATTTCTTTTCGGACCATGATGTGGATTTTTTCCCCCTGGGGGGTCAGCACCAGCTTGACCTTGCGGCGGTCGGTATCGTCTTCCAGGCTGGTCAGCAGTCCATGCTGACGGAGGCTGCGAATCACCTTCGCGAGCTGACCTCGATCCTTGGCCATTTCTTCCGCCACGTCGCCCAGCGTGGAGCCGGGATGCCGCGAAAAGTAACCCAGAAGCTTTCCCTCAAGGTGCGTCAGTTCATATCTGCTGTCGCGCAGGACCCTGAAGATTCCGGAGCGAATCAGGTGCGTCACATGATGAATCGACTCAAATACCTGCTCAGACTTGCTGAGGGATTTGTGTTTGACATTGTCAAATGATATGCGACGCATATGTTGACAATATCAATGACTTTGCGCTCCAGCGAAAGGATAAATTTTTGAGTCCTCGGAAACGTCTATCCAGTGTGGCCCGGGGTGTCGGGTTGCGCCCGACCGGGGTGATGGCTTTGTGCGCATCGATGATGTTTGCAGGCTGTGCGAACCATCGCGACCAATGGAAGGACTCCGTCGACGTGCCTTCCGCATGGAAAAGCTCCACCCAGAGAAATGGTAGTCTGGATGCCGCCGCATTGAAGAAATGGTGGAAACGGTTTGGCGATCCCACGCTCGATGAGCTCATTGCGAAGGCTCTGGCCTCCAGCCCGGACATCAAGACGGCTATTTCCAAAGTCGCGCAAGCCCGGGGTGAACGCAGCGTGCAGCTCGCGGGGTTGTTGCCCTCTCTTACCGGCAACGCCTCAGACCGTCTCCAGCGCCGTGATGAACAAAGCACCGGCCTGGTTACGCGGAGCGAGACGTACAATCTGTCCCTCGACATGACCTGGGAGGTCGATCTCTTTGGTCGCCAGATGCAAAACCTCGCCGCCGCCACCAAGGACGTGCAGCAGACGGTTGAAAACTACTACGCCGCCCAGGTCACGCTCACTGGCGATGTCGCGACCGCCTATATCACGTACCGCGCCGCCCAGGCGCAGCTCGACGTGGTCCGGCGCAACGTGGAGACCCGCCGCGAGACCACCGAGATCACGCGCTGGCAGCAGGAGGCGGGCGTGAGCGACATGCTGGAGCTTCAGCAGGCGGTAAGCACTCTGGAGCAGGCTAGGGCGTCCATTCCTGCCATTGAGCAGACCATCTCCGAGACGAAAAATCAGCTCGCGGTCCTTTGCGGTCAGACGCCCGGAGCCCTCGATCGGCTTCTCGATCGCCCCGGGTCGATTCCGCGCGTTCCGTCCCGCATCGCCGTGGGCATCCCGGCGCAGGCTTTGAACAACCGGCCCGACGTGCGCGCGACGGTCTACGGCGTATTGGCTGCCTACCATCGCAAGACGGCGGCGGAGTTGGAGCGCTTCCCAACCATCAATCTCGATGGCTCGCTGGGGCTGGAGGCTCTCCGCACCGGCACGATCTTTTCTCCCGAGGCAGCGGCTCGCACGTTGGCGGGCAGCCTGCTGGCCAGCCTCGCCCAGCCGATTTTTGAAGGAGGCGCCATCACGGCGAATATTCATATCAACGAGGAGCTCGCGAAGCAGGCGGTGTACTCCTACCAGTCCACCGTGCTGACCGCGCTCTCCGAGGTCGAGAACGCCCTCGTCGCGACGCGCAAGACGGCTGAGCGGCTGGAAACCCTGCGCAAGGCCGATGCCGCCGCGCAGGATGCCTCGCAGCTCGCCACCCAGCAGTATCAGGCCGGCGAGGTGGAACTCATCACTGTCCTTGAGGCCCAGCGCACCCAGCTCAGCGTCGAGGAGGAACGCGTCAATACGGAGGCCGATCAGGTCAGATCTTATGTGCAACTTTACAAATCGCTCGGCGGAGGATGGCAACCCTTATGAGTAATCCGGAACTTGCGGAAATCCTGAAGGCGGAAAAACGCGCATCCGGGCGCTGGCGGCTCTACGTCATCGCAGCCGTGGCGGTCCTCGTCATTCTCGGCGTGGCGGGCTGGAAGCTCTCCTCCCGCGGCGGCAAGGAGACGACCTATGTGACCGAGCCGCTCGTTCTCGGTACCATCCGGCTGACGGTCAATGCCACTGGCAACCTGGAGCCGACCAACGAGGTTACTGTGGGCAGCGAATTGTCCGGAACCATCAAGGAAGTCCTCGTCGATACCAATGACCAGGTGGTCAAGGGCCAGCCGCTGGCCCGGCTCGATACCAGCAAGCTCGACCAGCAGACCGAGAGCAGCCGGGCGATGGCCGCCGCTGCCAAGGCCAAAGTGGCGCAGGTGCAGGCGACCTTGAAAGAAAGCGAGGCCGCGCTGGAGCGGTTGAAAAAACTGCACGAGGCCAGCGGCGGGAAGCTTCCTTCCCAGGCCAACATGGACACCGCAGTCGCGACCGCCGATCGCGCCAAGGCGGACCTGCTCAGCGCCGAGGCCGAGGTGCGGCAGGCCGAGGCCAACGTGGGGACCAATGAAAGCGATCTCCAGAAGGCCGTCATCCGGTCGCCCATCGACGGCATCATCCTGACGCGTAACATCGATCCCGGCCAGACCGTTGCAGCCACCATGACCGCGCCGGAGCTCTTCGTGGTCGCGGAGAAACTGGAGAACATGAAGCTCGAGGTCGCCGTGGCCGAGGCCGATATCGGTCGGGTGAAGGCCGACCAGCCCGCCACCTTCACCGTGGATGCCTGGCCGAGCAGGGTTTTCAAGGCGATGGTGAAAAAGGCCGAGTTTGGCTCGACCGTCACCGACAATGTCGTCACCTACAAGACCGAGCTGGAGGTGTCCAATGACGATCTCAGCCTGCGCCCCGGCATGACGGCAACAGCCGAAATATCCGTCGCCGAGAAAAAGGACGTGCTGCTCGTGCCGAATGCCGCCCTGCGCTTCGATCCCGACGCCCAAAAGGCCGGCGGGGGAACTCAGCAAAAGAAAACCTTCGTGCAAAGCCTCATCCCCAGCCCTCCGCGCCGCCAGTCCGGCAGGCCGCAATCAACCGACACCGCGGCCCCGCGCTCAGCCGACTCCTCGCGCGTCTGGATCTTGCGGGATGGAAAGCCCCAGCCGGTGCCGGTGAAAACGGGGCTCTCCGACGGCCGGGCGACCGAGGTTTCCGGCGAAGGGCTTTCCGAGGGGTTGCCTGTCGTCCTTTACGCCGTACCTCCCAAATGACCGACGCCCGGCTCATCGAGCTCCGCAAGATCACGAAGACCTACGGCGTTGGCGATGCCGCGTTCCAGGCTTTGCGCGGTATCGACCTCACCATTCGGAGAGGAGATTTTGTCGCGGTGATGGGCCCCAGCGGTTCCGGCAAATCGACGCTGATGAACCTGCTGGGGTGTCTCGACACGCCAACCTCCGGGCAGTATCTCTATCAGGGGATCGCTATTGAGCTGCTGGATGCGGATCAGCGGTCCCTCCTGCGCCGCCAGGAGCTCGGATTCATCTTTCAGGGATTCAACCTCCTGGCCCGTACGAGCGCCCTGGAAAATGTCGAGTTGCCGATGATCTATCGCGGCATCCCGCGCGCGGAACGTCATCATCTCGCTGCCGAAGCGCTGGCCTCCGTGGGATTGCCCGACAAGCTTCGCAACACCCCCGCCGAGCTTTCCGGCGGCCAGCAGCAGCGCGTCGCCATCGCCCGGGCCATCGTCACGTCCCCATCGACCCTTTTCGCTGATGAACCAACGGGCAACCTGGATTCGAAAACGACGGTGGAGATCATGGAACTGCTCACCCGCCTGAACCAGGAGCGCGGCATCACCGTCATTCTCGTCACACACGAGGACGATGTCGCCACCTACGCTCGGCGGACCATTCATGTGCGGGACGGTCTCATCGCCTCGGACGAAACCAAACCTTCCTAACGATGCTGGGAAACGCCTTTCTCATCGCCCTTCGGGAAATTCGCCGCAATCTCATGCGCGCCTTTCTCACCGTGCTCGGCGTCATCATCGGGGTCGCCGCCGTCGTGACCATGGTCACCCTCGGGCAGGGCACGACCATGGCCGTGAAGAGTCAGATTTCCAACCTCGGCAGCAATCTCGTCATGCTTCGCCCGGGCATGGGCTTTGGCCCGCGAGCATCCTCTGCGGGAGTGCCGAATTTCACTCAGCGCGATGTCGAGGTCCTGCGCGATCAGGTCTACGGCATCGAAGCCATTGCCCCGGTGAAAAGCTCCAGCCTGAGCACGATCTATCGCCAGAAGGCCCGCTCCACCAGTGTGACGGGAACGACTCCCTCGTATTTTACGATCAACAATTGGAAAATCGCCGAGGGCCGTTTCTTCGATGAAAACGATCTCCGCGATGGCAACGCCGTCTGCGTGATTGGCGATACGGCGAAACAGGAGCTGTTCGGCGCTGAAGACCCCATCGGGCGTTTGATCCGCATCGGCGCACCGAACTCGTCATCCTCCTCCAGTTCCTCATCCTCGAAGAAGAGCTCCACCTCCTCGTCTTCCACGAGCAGTTCCTCCAGTAGCTCTTCCAGCAGTTCCACGAGTTCGGATACGGTTTATTCCTCGACGGTGCAGGTCATCGGCGTGCTTGCCGCCAAGGGCCAGATCGGCATGGGCAACCAGGACGACACCATCATCATGCCGCTGACCGCTCTCCAGCGCCGCCTCACGGGCCGCACCTCCTCGCGCGATGTGTCCCAGATCGCCATCTCCGCCAAGGAAGGTTCGGACAGCGAGCGCCTCGTCTCGGACATCACGGCCCTCATGCGCGCCCGGCGCAACCTCGACCGCAACAAGGACAATGATTTCAATGTCTTCGACACCCGGCAGATCGCGGAAACTCTCAGCGCCTCCACCCAGATGATGACGACTCTGCTCGCCGCCGTCGCCGGGGTGAGCCTGCTGGTCGGCGGCATCGGCATCATGAATATCATGCTCGTCAGCGTGACCGAGCGTACGCGCGAGATCGGTATCCGCCTCGCCATCGGCGCCCGCGCTCGCGAGGTGCTCCTCCAGTTTCTCGTGGAGGCCGTCACGCTCTCCTGTATCGGCGGGCTGGTCGGTATTGCCGTCGCCTTCGGCCTCTGTGTGGGCATTTCGAAGCTCATCCAGGTGCCGTTCATCTTCGACCTGAAGATCAACGTGATCGCCTTCCTCTTCTCCGCCGCGGTGGGCATCGTCTTTGGCTACACTCCGGCCCGCCGCGCCGCCGCCCTCGATCCCATAGACGCTCTGCGCCACGAGTGAGCCCGCCTCTCCGGCAAGGCGGCAAGCGGTCTCCGCGCTGTGTGGACGGAGGAGTGGATTTTACGCTTGCGGGAAACCCCGCCACGGAAGAATCTCCCGCCATGATCTTCCGGCCTGCATTGGCCGCGCAGCATCAGCGTCGCCCGGATGGCGGAATTGGCAGACGCGCCAGACTTAGGATCTGGTACCGCAAGGTGTGTGGGTTCGAGTCCCTCTCCGGGCAGTTTTCCTCTGGTGAGAGGGCGTCGGTTGGGGCGTGTTTTTGGGCTTTCTCGTGAGTCGGGCGGAAGAAGGTTGTGTGTCTGGCTCGCCATATCCATTGGGCGTTTGGTAACAAAATCAACCATGCCATCGGTCATATTTCACGCTTCCGGAAAGGCATTTGATACTCGATCTTTGGACGATACAGGTTTGAATCCCTATCGTGTTTTTCAGATCGGAGAACGAGCACGGCGCGGGCGCAGAGATTTTATCTACGAAGATTCCGGGTTTTCCATCGACCTTGGTCCCGACGATAAAGACGATCTGGATACGCAGATCGAAGCGGCATCCGCGTTTCTGGGAAAGTACAGCCATACGATAGGTCGGCTTACCGGTCTCGACGAGATGAGATTTGATTTTGGATATATCCCCCGAAAGGGAAAAGACGGCCTCCAGATGCTGATTCAGTGCGACTATTTTCCGCCTGAATTCCTCCGCGAATGCGGCAACCTCGGCATCGGCATCGAACTCTCGGCTCTCCGCCAAAAAATGGGGACGAGGTCATTTGTTGATGTTTTTGTGTTAGCCGCATTGGGCGATGACGCGCAAGCGGTAGTTGTGGAAGTTTCTGAAGCCGAAGGCCCGGCGTTGGATGAGTTTCATCTTGCGATGGAAGCCCTCGGTGATGCCATTGTTTCGGGTGAAGCGCCACATGGTGACAA
>Ga0209935_1004237_pt1 | contig 13479 bp, 23 predicted proteins | sample ThiBio_1000_plan_2_FD_183958 | JGI IMG/M metagenome (GOLD analysis project Ga0209935, IMG submission 183958) | Wastewater bioreactor microbial communities from Cape Town, South Africa - Thiocy_cont_1000_plan (SPAdes) | ecosystem: Engineered > Bioreactor > Thiocyanate-remediating >... | reverse complement strand
ATCTATCTATCTATCTATCTATCTATCTATCTATCTATCTATCTATCTATCTATCGTGATCTATCTATCTATCTATCTATCTATCTATCTATCTATCTATCTATCTATCTATCTATCGTGATCTATCGTGATCTATCGTGATCTATCTATCTATCTATCTATCTATCTATCTATCTATCTATCTATCTATCTATCTATCTATCTATCTATCTATCTATCTATCTATCTATCTATCTATCTATCTATCTATCTATCTATCTATCTATCGTGATCTAGCGGGATCTAGCGGGATAGTGTATCGTTAATGCAAAACGATAGATAGATAACATACGCGATATGGCGAGGGCTCTCATCCTTACGAGATCCTCTCTTGGAAGAACCACTAGACGATCCGGCTCCAGGAGTAGCAGCAGTAGCAGCAGAAACAGCGATGGGCGGAAGAGGAGGGGATGGAGCGGCAGTGGTCGGGGTCGCGACGAGCGTCGAGGAGCTGCGAGATCCGCCGGAGCGTCGAGGCGACGATGCGGTCGAGGTCGAGGTCGTGGTGCTTGAAGTACTCGCAGCGCCTGCGGCTCGATTGACGCTCGATGGGTCGGAGATACTCGCCACGAGGGTCGGTACAGTCGAGCGAGAGGATTTGTTGTTGGTGGATGGCGAGGGTACGACGGCGGCAGCGGGCGATGTCGCGGGCGAGATGGTCGGACTCGATGATGCCGAGGTCGATGGTGAGTTCGATCGACCACTGCGTTTACGATCACGACCGAGCTTCTTGCTGCTGCTACTGCTGCTGCTGCTGGTGGTGCTACTCGTGTTGCTCATGGTGATGATGCTGATGGATAGGAGAGAGAGAGAGAGAGAGAGAGAGAGAGGCAGTTAGGTGGGTTGAGAGAGGTGCGCGAGCGAGCAGGGCAACAACGAATGACATGTCGACCTCGTGAACATCATCTACGCCAGCGGCTCGCAATGTAATCGTACCGGAACACGAGGTATGTAACGACTCGTTCGTATGGTAGGACGCGCTGGTTTTTGGTTTATACGGAGGGAGAGAGAGAGTCATTGGATCGATCGATCGAGTACAAGATATCAAGGTGTGCCAAGCAATCAATCAATCAAACAATCTAACTGTCGAACTAACGAACACACACATAACCATTCTAGCTACCTCTCTATCCTGATCTATCCTATCCAGCTAACTATAATACACACACGACAGCACACTCACGGCACTGCGGTAGTAACAACAACAAGAAGAACAAGAACCAGAACAACACGGTGTGGTGCTGCGCGATCCAACGGCCCAACAACGATGCCAACGATCAACATCGACGGCGCATAGTACACCACACGCCATCGATCGTGTCTCTCACTGAGTGGCTCCATCTGCCTCCGAGCTCGAGGAACTCTTGCTCAAGTTCGATCGGCCTCGTGAGCGCCACGAACGGCCTCGGCTCTCTGCCTTGGGAGCCGATTGGTCGTTGTTGGAGTGGCCCTTGACCGACTCCCAGAAACTGATCAGCGACTTGGTGAGCGCCTTGGGCTTCGAGTCTTGTCGGCGCAGTTCGGGCACTGCTGTTGCCGCCGACGCTGCCCCAGAGCTCGAGGACGACGATGAGGACGATGCCGACGAATCGCTCGACGACGATGACGACGATGACGATGAGGAGGTTGCTGATGGTGTCGATGCAGCACTCGGCTCGTCGACGGCAGCCGAGTCCTTCTTGGAGCTTGAGGTATGCTTCTTCTTATCGTGCGAGCCGATGCGCTCAAACTTTTGGATCAGCTTCGAGGCGGTAGCGGGCGAGCTTGAACCCGAACCGGATCCAGCCAATGGAGATGACGAACCGCTCGCTTCCGAGGTCGCGCTCGCGGTCGAATCGGAGCGCTTGGACTTGGAGAAGGCGCGTAGGAAGCTGCTCTTGGAGCCCGAGCGAGAGCGCTTCTTGGTGTCGCTCGTGGGAGGCGCGCTGCTGCTCGAGCTATCGCTTCCAGCAACAGGCGACTCACTGCTGCTCACGTTGGCATCGGTCGAGGGAGAGGGCTCGCTCGTGGCACTTGCGGACGATGCGGGAGATTGATGCTCGTCGGCCGAGCTCTCGCATGGGATAGGCTTGGCGTGCTCCACCGTTTCGATGCTGGAGGATGCTGCGGCGTCCGAGGGCTCGCTCGCGACTACTGCATCGCTCATTGTTGCGGTGGCCGAGCTCTCCGTCGTGATGGCAGCGGGCTCGGAGGCGTGTGAACCGCTGAGAGCTTCAGTCGACGCAGACGATACCGACGCCGACGCGACGGGCGTCACCGAGAGCGGTGGCTGTTCTTGCTCTTGCTCGCACGGAGGAGCTGCAACCACTGGAGCGGCGCTGCTGCCTGGCAATGGCCGTTGGTGCTCGAGCTCTTCTTCGGTGGTCGAGTCCTCGTCGGAGGGCGGGGATTGCTTGGCCATCTCATCAGGAGTATACCAATCTTGGTCGTGCGTGGGTTCCGATGGTTTGGGTGCAGCTTCCACCTTGACTTGCTGTGGAGCTGGAGCTGGAGCTGGAGCTGGAGCTGGAGCTGGAGCTTCCACCTTGACTTGCTGTGGGGCAGGAGCTGGAGCTTCCACCTTGACTTGCTGTGGAGCTGGAGCAGTCTTGGTTGCTGCAGTGGCAGGTACAACGGCATCGATTGGATCCTCGATGAACTCCCACTGATCGTCGTCGTCCTCCTTGTCGGCCGATCCGAAACCATCTCCCGACACGGATGCATCTGCGAACGGTGCATCGTGCGCCACAGTAGTGGTCGAGCTCGAGGACGCCAGCTGCTGGCCCGGCTCTGCGGTCTTCTTGGCGTTGTCTGCCGCACTGGCAACAGCAGGCGCCGGGCTAGGCTCGTCGAGTTCGTCGTCGTCCTCCTTGGTCCATTGGTCCATCTCCTGACGCGAGAATCGGAAGGTGCCCATCGAGGTCTCCTTGTACTTTTTCGGGCGCTTGGCTGCTGGGCTCGGTTGCGCCGTTGTGGCCTCGGCAGCGTGCGCCGGGGCTGACGAGGGCGAGGTGTCGCCACTTTGAACTCGCGACACAGCAGCGATCCATGCTTGAACGTCGGCATCGCTATCCGCCTATCAGTGCGCGCGACCATCGCACCACATTGCATTGATAGCAACGCATTTGTATGGGCTCAGTACCAAGCAGCACACGCTCAGCAGCATCGATTGACGATTGGAGTACCTTGAAGAGTGTACGGTTCTTTTGATGCAAGAACTCGATGCATTGTTGGCGGTCCTCTCCCAAGGCCCGTTTGGCGCTGATCGATGCGTTGGCGACCGACCACCATTCCTCGATCAGCTTCAAGTCGAACACGCATGGAGCATGAGGCCGGTTGGCTCTCGCAGTGGCTCTCATCGTACCTGAATGTCGAGTCGACCTTGATCGTCTTCAATGCCTTTGCTGCCTGCTCAACGACAGCAGCAGCACCAACACCACCACCACAACAACAAGGTCATGCACAGCTTCCAGCAAGCAACGATGGCACGAAGCTACGAACATCTTGATCGCGATAGTACGAGAGCGAGTCGGCCATCAGCACGACCCAGCGCTTGATCCATGTCTCCTTGGTGCCGGCGACCTTGAGCATTCGCAGGTTGCCTGCGTGCACCACTCCCTCGGTCGGAACGCCGCTCGTCGCTTGCTCGTCGCTTGCTGCTCGTTTGCTCGATCGAATCGGTGCATCGAGAAAGTCGAATTGGATCTCCTGCATATGATTGGTGTTAGCGATGGGCCATCGCCATCGTTCGAGCATCATGAGCGATCGAGTGTGTGATGGTCGCGTACGTCTTTGATGTTGCCGGTCTGCCATTTACCTGTTCCATTCGATCACAATCGCCAATCGATCATCAGCACTACCACCACAACGAACGACTCTCGATCTCGATATCGACATCCATCCATCCATCCACCATCCATCCATTCATCCATCCATCCATCCATCCATCCATCCATCCATCCATCCATCCATCCATCCATCCATCCATCCATCCATCCATCCATCCATCCATCCATCCATCCATCCATCCATCCATCCATCCATCCATCCATCCATCCATCCATCCATCCATCCATCCCAATCCATCCATCCATCGTACCAGCGAGCGAGCTCTTCTCAGGGAACTCGTCTTCGATCACATGCACGGTCTCGAACCATGTAATGTCCTTGCGTACACGAGGTCGCGTGTCCCCAGGTTGTCTCTACACTCCCTCGCGCACACATCCATACATATCACGATTCATCCAGAGAATGGTTTGGATTCATCAGTCGATTGAAGCGGCGTATTTCGAAGCTCCATTGGCTCGTGAGAGTATTCTTGGATAGTAAGTGGATGGATTGAAGATGGGGGGGACGTACGAGGATCGACTTGATGGTCATGATATTCGAGATATGACGCTACTGCCGTTGACGATAAGAGAGATGGATGGATCTCTATCTTACGATATCGATCGATATGAACGAGCTCGGTCTCTCGGTCGCCTATATAATAGATTAATAGATAGAGACTAAATACTCGATGAATGATGAACTAACTATTCGATGCTCTATGAACGAGAGAGAGAGAGAGAGAGACTGAGTGAGTAGAGTGAGGGACCGTTGAAGTGATCGAATGCGATGATGCAGCAGCAGCGGCGCCAACAAGCAACTGATGTCCCTCTCTCTCGATCGGAGGCTCTCTCGGACTCTCATCGAAACCCAGGACACCATCAGAGCAACCATACTATGGCTGAAACCCCCTCGCAAAACCGCTTATCCACCCCCTTCCGTGCGATCGAAATCCAACTCCAACGGATGGTGTGTGGAGCGTTTGCGCTCGGTACGGACTTGCGCGCCGGTGAGACTCTGAGACGCCCGACATCGTGTGGCGCGACAAGTACTGCTTGTGCGAGTGAGTGAGTCCATTATCGATGACGACATTCGATTGAGAATGAGATGGACAGGGTTTACTTGACAATGCAGTCGAGGTGAACACGAGAGAGAGAGAGAGACCTGTGGTTGTTGTTGACGATCCAATCGTGATCTCGCACACGCTGTGATGTTTGGTGGCTCTTCAGATCGAGGAACCAACCACAGAGACACGCACACACAACACGGAATGCAACAACGAGATCGATGGTCGATTCGTGGTGGTCGGTCTAGTGGATCGAGGAGATCAGGATGAAGAAGAAGACCACGTAGACCGCCACGAACATGCACGAGATCACACAAACGACGCCGAACAGGATGACCAAGGCTCGCGCGATGATCCTGGCCGCTTGGTTGGGGCTGCGCCAATCGAATCGTTGGTCAGTCAGAGAGTCGACTCCATTGGATTGGTTGATCGTTGCGTATTGCGAGAGATTGAGCGAGAGAGTACCTGTTCCACAGGAAGAGACCGCCCAGCCAAGCGAGAGGAACGAAGAATCCCACGATGAGGATGACGATCGCGATGGTAAGGTCTTGGTTGCTCTGCGCAGGAGGCTGCATCACATGAACCACTTGCACATTGGCAGGGAAGCTCGATCCCGGCTGCGCCATGTACACCATCTGAGGCTGCGGTGTCGCGCTCTCGACGCCGAACTGCGGAGCCGCAGGGAACTCGGAGAGCTGCGTCACTCCTCCAGCTACAGGCTCGTAGGTCGGCAATCCATCGGAGACAGTCATTGTGAGAGAGTTGGGGAGAGAGAATGAAGAAGGAGCGGGTCTTCGGGAGGGAGGTTGATTGATTGAGAGAGAGCGAGCGAGTGGTTGTGGTTGGGTGTGCGTGAGGGCGAGCAGAGAAGGGGAGTGGCGCATTCCTCAGGCCTCCGGCACCTCACCAAGCCCAAGCCGAACGATCTCTCTCTCGCGATAGAATAGAAGATTGGGCGGCTCTGACGCATTACATCTTGGAGTCGGGCAGCCACCTGTCTCTCTCTCTTGAGTGCTTGGAGAACAAATACTCGTGCCACTCCAAGATCACCATGGCAGCTTCGGCGCTCGTCACGGTGGAAGATTCCAACAAGCACAGCACAGCAGCAATAAAAGGCGCCGATCGTACGCTGCTCCCTCTCTCGTTCATTGCCTGCTCGCCCTCCCTCACACACACCCAATCAATCAACCACTCCCCCCCACGACCCGCTTCTTCGTGCCCATTCATTCTCTCTCTCCCACTCTCTCACAATGACTGTCTCCGATGTCGTGCCGACCTACGAGCCTGTGACCGAAGGAGTGACGCAGCTCTCCGAGTTCCCTGCGGCTCCACAATTCGGCGTCGAGAGCGCAACACCGCAGCCTCAGATGGTGTACATGGCGCAGCCGGGATCGGGCTTCCCTGCCAATGTGCAAGTGGTTCATGTGGTGCAGCCTCCCCAGCAAGAGAGCCAAGTCCACGTGTATGTCGCGATCGCCGTCCTCATCCTTGGATTCTTCGTTCCTCTCGCTTGGCTGTGTGGTATCTTCTTGTGGAACAGGTACTCCTTCTCTCTCCCTCGCGTCGAATCTCGCGCTTTGCGATTGTCAGAGTACTGATGATGCATCCATTGGCACAGCCCCAACCAAGCGGCCAAGATCATGGGTCGCATCTCGGTCTTGTTATTCGGCGTCTCGTGCTGCATCGTGATCGTGTTCCTGTGCCTGTACTTTGGTTTCGTCCTTCTGTTGATTGGCGCGACCGTGCATTACTAGAGCGAGAGTCGCATCGCGCGTCGTCGTTGTTTGGCCTTATAGTTGTGTCATGGATGGACCGCTGATGATATATATGGATAGAGTCTTGATAGTTGGAAGATTCCACGACCTCTCATCAATGTCCTCTCCCACGACCTCTTTGTCTGGTGTGGCGCATGCGAGAGGCCATGGATAAGAGTGTGGCGGGAACATGGGCGCCAATGGCAGTAATACACGCATTTACAGTCGCTGCGTCAGTTCGAAGAGAGTAAATCGGCAATCATCGTGACGAACATGATCACGAAAACGATCACGAGGCAGCACAAGACGCTGAATAACAAGACCGAGATGCGGCCGATGATCTTGGCAGCTTGGTTGGGGCTGTGCCAATCGATGCATGATCATCAAACACGACCTACAGCGCAACCTCGCCACTCTGGCCGACGTCCTCCGCTGTCTTGATGACATGAGCGCACGTAAGCACACATCGCTGACCATCAAGACTGATACAAGTACCAGTGCCAACGTAGGGGTCTCTACCCCCAACCGAAAGCAACTCGAGTGGGCTCAGTAATGGCTCGATAGTTTCGAGTTCGAAGTTGACGCTATCAGGCACCTCGGCACCCCACTCTTGCAGCCTTGTGCGGATCTCCTCAGTGGTGAGCGGCGAGTGCTTCTGGACGTAACATACGACAGGCCGTCCTTCGCGCGACTCATCGATATGCAGCCGTGATACATCGGGGAGAGCCATCTTGTTGTCGCTCCAGACGTTCTCGATCGTATGGAGATCGCGTTCGTCGCCGAGAGGAGCGTCGCACTCTTTCGCCAGCACTCGGTTGCGGTACGCGCGAAGCGCGCTGCGCAGCTTGCGGCCACGGGAACCCTCCCGCGCGGAAGGAACATACGTACCCTTCGCTGCGCGCGAGAGATACAGCTCGTAGGTTGCACTAGGTGGAAGACCAAGCTCACGCACAAAGGCGCGCAGTGTCAGGCGCTTCTCTTTGCGATACTCTGCGGCCCACTGGTAATCCTCCTGCCACTCCTGTTGCGATACTTCATCGCCGACAAGAAGCTTGCGCATCTCTTGCGCAAGTTGAAGCGAGGCATCCTCTTCCGTCGTCGTCGTCGTCGTTGTCGTTGTTGTTGTTGTTGTTGTTGCCATGACGTTAACGAAGGACATCAACACCTACGCAGAGCAAATCAAGGACGTAAACATCTCAGTGATACCATAAGGGACTGGAGACGTACGTGGGAGAAGGCGCGCAAGCAGATACGAGATGGTCGATCGTACGCTGTTCTCTCGTTCATTGCCTGCTCGCCCTCCCTCACACCCACCCAACCACAACCACTCTCCCCACGACCCGCTCCTTCTCTCTCTCCAACTCTCACACAATGACTGTCTCCGATGGATTGCCGACCTACGAGCCTGTGACCGAAGGAGTGACGCAGCTCTCCGAGTTCCCTGCGGCTCCGCAGTTCGGCGTCGAGAGCGCAACATCGCAGCCTCAGATGGTGTACATGGCGCAGTCGGGATCGGGCTTCCCTGCCAATGTGCAAGTGGTTCATGTGGTGCAGCCTCCCCAGGAGCAAGACAGCCAAGTCCACGTGTATGTCGCGATCGCCGTCTTCATCCTTGGATTCTTCGTTCCTCTCGCTTGGCTGTGTGGTCTCTTCTTGTGGAACAGGTACTCCCTCTCTCGCGTCGTATCTCGCGCTTTGCGATTGTCAGAGTACTGATGATGCATCGATTGGCACAGCCCCAACCAAACGGCCAAGATCATGGGTCGCATCTCGGTCTTGTTATTCGGCGTCTCGTGCTGCATCCTGATCGTGTTCCTGTGCCTGTACTTTGGTTTCATCCTTCTGTTGATTGGCCTGGCCGCGCATTACCCATAGATGGACAGCTGAAGATACGGATAGAGTCTTGATAGTTGGAAGATTCCACGACCTCTCATCAATGTCCTCTCCCACGACCTCTTTGCCTGGTGTGGCGCATGCGAGAGGCCATGGGCAAGGGTGTGGCGGGAACATGGGCGCCAATGGCAGTAATACACGCATTTACAGTCGCTGTGTCAGTTCGAAGAGAGTATATCGGCAATCATCGTGACGAACATGATCACGAAAATGATCACGAGGCAGCACAAGACGCTGAATAACAAGACCGAGATGCGGCCGATGATCTTGGCAGCTTGGTTGGGGCTGTGCCAATCGATGCATGATCAGTACTCTGACAATCGCAAAGTGCGAGATACGACGCGAGAGAGAGAAGGAGTACCTGTTCCACAACATGTGACCGCCCAGCCAGACCAGCGGAACTATGAACCCGATTACAAACCACGCGATCGCGAGGCACAAGTCGTGTTGGTTCGGATCCTCTCCGGGAGGTTGGATCACATGAACCGCTTGCACATTGGAAGGGAAGCCCGATCCCGGCTGCGCCATGTACACCATCTGAGGCTGCGGTGTCGCGCTCTCGACGCCGAACTGCGGAGCCGCAGGGAACTCGGAGAGCTGCGTCTCTCCTCCAGCTACAGGCCGATAGGTCGGCAAGGTATCAGTCACGGTCATTGTGAGAGAGTGGGGACGAGATTGATGTGAGAGAGAGAGCGTGTGTGAGCGAAGGCGAGTGGACAATAAACGAGAGAGTGTGCCGCCACGTCACGTCCAATGCTGAGATGAGCTGAGTGTCGCATCGACTTGCGTGCTTGTGAGACTCAAACGTCGCCGGCACGACATATACATTCGAGTGAGCGACGACGAGTACTGCTTGTGAGTGAGAGAGTCATCGATGACGACATTCGATTGAGAATGAGATGGACAGGGTTTACTTGGCAATGCAGTCGAGGTGAACACGAGAGAGAGACCTGTGGTTGTTGTTGACGATCCAATCGTGATCGTTGTGATGCTTGGTGGCTCTTCAGATCGACGCCACGAATCACAAAGACACTGGCTCAGTGAGAGGAGCAAGAAGATACCGATAGGCACAGGATCAAATCTTGGTAGTGGGGATGGATAGTTCCTGGCCCTACCGCGGCTCGTAGTCACGTTGGAAGATTCCAGCAAGCACCGGCGCAGCAGCAATAAAAGGCGCCGATCGTAAGCTGCTCGCTCTCGTTCATTGCTTGCTCGCCCTCCCTCACACGCACCCAACCACAACCGCACTCTCGCGCTCTCTCACCAATCACCCTCCCCCTCACGACCCGCTCTCTCCCCAGCTCTCTCACAATGACCGTCTCCGATGGATTGCCGACCTACGAGCCCGTAGCTGGAGGAGAGACGCAGCTCTCCGAGTTCCCTGCGGCACCGCAGCGGTCGGGCCCGTTGGCCAATGCGTTTGATGAGCCAGAACCTCCCGATGAAGAGCTACGCTGCGACCGGCACCTGGTCATCGCAAGCGCTATCTTCCTCGTTGGATTCTTCGTTCCTCCTGTCTGGTTGCTTGGCATCTTCTTGTGGGACAGGTACTACCCGTCGTATCCAATCCAATCGATTCGACTCGACTCACTCGTTCACTGATGCAATGGAAACAGCCCCAACTATACGGCCAAGATGATGTCGCGCCTCTCGGTCGTGATGGCCACATCGATTGCGATCGTCGTAATCGCCTTTGCAGTTATCTATGGCGTGGCGTTCCTGCTTATCTTTGGATTTATTTGGTTATTTCTCGCGGACTCCTTCTAGATGCATCACCGCCCACTCAGATGAGACGAACACTGCTTGTACGAGAGAGTCCATCATCGGTGACGACATTCGATTGAGAATGAGATGGACAGGGTTTACTTGACAATGCAGTCGAGGTGAACACGAGAGAGAGAGACCTGTGGTTGTTGTTGACGATCCAATCGTGATCGTTGTGATGTTTGGTGGCTCTTCAGATCGAGGAATCAAACACAGAGACACGCACACAACACCGAATGTAACAACGAGATCGATGGTCGATTCGTGGCGGTTCGCTAGTGGTACGTGGGATGCAGAGCGAAGAAGAAGACCACGGCTGCACCCGCGAACACGCACGAGATCACACAAACGACGCCGAACAGGACGACCAAGACACGCGACAGGATCTTGGCCGCTTGGTTGGGGCTGTGCCAATCGAATCGTTGGTCAATCAGAGAGTCGATTCCATTGGATTGGTTGAACGTTGCGTATTGCGAGAGGTTGAGCGAGAGAGTACCTGTCCCACAGGAAGATACCACACAGCCAAACCGGAGAAATGAAGAGTCCAAGGATGAAGATGATGATCGCAATGACCAAGTGGAACGGCTTGTTATCATGCGCTTCTTCAGGAGGCTGCATCACATGAACCACTTGCACATTGGCAGGGAAGCCCGATCCCGGCTGCGCCATGTACACCATCTGAGGCTGCGGTGTCGCGCTCTCGACGCCGAACTGCGGAGCCGCAGGGAACTGGGAGAGCTGCGTCTCTCCTCCAGCTACAGGCTCGTAGGTCGGCAATCCATCGGAGACAGTCATTGTGTGAGAGTGGGAGAGAGAGAGAGAGAGAGAGAGAGAATGGGCACGAAGAAGGAGCGGGTCTTCGGGAGGGAGGTTGAATGATTGAGAGAGCGAGAGAGTGGTTGTGGTTGGGTGTGTGAGGGAGGGCGAGCAGGCAACGAACGAGAGGGCGAGAGCGAGAGCGAGAGAGCACTTATTTATTGTGATGCTCATGGAATTTTCCGACTCGATGACGAGCGCCGAAGGCCGAAGGCCGATGACATCTCAACCGCACGATGAATCAGTTGCCAAGCGCCTTCACTAACGGGATGCCGCGTTGCAACCTCAACTTCATTGTCCTGGAAAGCGTAGTTCAAACGGGATGCTCGGGTTTGTTCACATCATTGGATTGGCTCTTGGGGGTAGTGGAAGATCCGATGAGCCTGCCTGCAATCCTAACAACGAATTGAGACTACTTCCTCCCTTTCTTCCTCTCGTTCACAGGCTTCAGAGGTACAAGCAGAGTATCCGTAGCTGCAGCGAGACGGGTCATCTTGTGGAGAGAGAGAGAGAGAGAGAGAGAGAGAGAGAGAGAGATCCCTTGAGAGATTTCCCTACTCGCATAAGGTTTTCGAGTTCGATTTCTTTCTCGCCAGTTGCTGTTCGTCCCTCCCTCGCACATTCTCACACTCTTTCACACGTACATATTCACGAGAAGCAGCTCGATTCGTAGCGTCGATCGTATCAATGAGTGCTCCGGGAGATGATGAACAGGTCGAAGAGACCTTGGCCATGATTCCTGAGGTGTTTGTGTACAAGATTCCGCCTCGTACTTCGGCGGATTCGCACAGGTAATCGAGCATGATACTACTCTCGATCGATCTCGAGTATCCATTCTCACACGTATATCTGTGTACACAACGCATGAATACGATACATACCATAGGGCTAGCGATTGGGATCGTGATCATCATATCTGGCTTGGTCGCTTGCGAGTGACCGTACGTCTATCCACCATATCTTCGCGTGGTATCTCGAGATACTCTCACTCGCTCTCGCTCACATACTCTCGCTCTCGGTCGCTTGGTTCTCAGGCACAAGGAGAGGTGGCATTGATCCGTCTCGAGGACAAGACCAGCGGCAACCTCTTTGCAGTGTGCAAGGTCGTGTTGGATGATTCTCCGCCTGCCTACGAGGCCGTCATCGATTCCTCTCGGTGCGTCTATCTATCTATCTATCTATCTATCTATCCATCTATCTATCTATCTATCTATCTATCTATCTATCTATCTATCTATCTATCTATCTATCTATCGTGATCTATCTATCTATCTATCTATCCATCTATCTATCTATCTATCTATCTATCCATCTATCTATCTATCTATCTATCTATCGTGATCTATCTATCTATCTATCTATCTATCTATCTATCTATCTATCTATCTATCTATCTATCTATCTATCTATCAATCTATCTATCTATCTATCTATCTATCTATCGTGATCTATCTATCTATCTATCTATCTATCTATCTATCTATCTATCTATCTATCTATCTATCTATCTATCTATCAATCTATCTATCAATCTATCTATCTATCTATCTATCGTGATCTATCGTGATCTATCGTGATCTATCGTGATCTATCGTGATCTATCGTGATCTATCGAGATATCGTTACTGACGAGGTAGTTCTCGGTCCACGCGATGCATACCTTTGTGCACAGGGACCCATCACCTCCTTCAACATCGACGACGTCGTCGTCCGCTTCTTCCTCCGGATCTTCGTCGAGCATGATGACAAGCACCAACGTCCCCGCATCGCCGTACGCCAGAGGCGATGGCTCGCCTGCCGCTGCTCGACGCTCGTATGCCTTCTCTCGCTCGCTCGCTATGCGATGCACCGAGCCACCGTGTTGATGATGGGGGCATGTTCATCCAGGAGCGGCGAGCACACGGTGGTCTCTCGATCGTCGCCTCACAAGCGACCTCGCGAGCCATCATCGAGCTTCATGTCAAGTCCCGAGATGCAGCTGCCACAACAAGCACTTCCTCCTCATCATCAACAGCAGCAACGCACTGCAGGAACTCCTCCTCCTGCTGCTGCTGCTGCTGCTCCAGGCTCGAGCTCGATGATTCCCTCGGGATCCAAGAAGAGCAAGCGCTGCAATTGCAAGAACTCCAAGTGCCTCAAGCTGTACGTGCCACCAGCGACGTCGCTATCTCCCCCCGACTTTCGCATTTCGCACGGCGTCGCGATTGACCGACTGGCACGGCACAGTTACTGCGAGTGCTTTGCATCGCGAGCCTTCTGTGACGGCTGCAACTGTATCGGTTGTTGCAACACCGTGGATCAGATGGCGCTCGTGCAGAAGGCGATCGCCGTCGCGTTGGA
>Ga0209935_1004236_pt1 | contig 13483 bp, 12 predicted proteins | sample ThiBio_1000_plan_2_FD_183958 | JGI IMG/M metagenome (GOLD analysis project Ga0209935, IMG submission 183958) | Wastewater bioreactor microbial communities from Cape Town, South Africa - Thiocy_cont_1000_plan (SPAdes) | ecosystem: Engineered > Bioreactor > Thiocyanate-remediating >... | reverse complement strand
CTCCATGCCATCTATCTTCGAACAAAGGTATCTCTTTATTATAATTCCGGTTTTCTCCTCTAATCGCTTCTTCTCTGTATTTATTACATTAGCAAGCATAGCAGTTTACGAGAGGCTACCATTGTGCTTCAGAATGACAGTGCACCAGACTCGGCAATTCTGATCGAGGATCCCGAAACTAATATAGGTGGGTATAATTGTCTAACACTTTATCTAATCCTCCAACAGTGCCACCCGTACCAGAGCCACCTCAAGTGAGCTGGGTGTGTCTCCATCGCGGACTAGATTGCAGGAAGAAGTTGGATATGGGAAGCTTTGGTACTTCCTTCAAGGGAACCCTGGGAGGGGTGGGGCCTGTGACAATCAAGAAGCTCCTATGCCAACGGTTCAAGGATTCGTTCTTGAACGAGCTGAGAGAAGAATCATCGCGGTTAAGGTAACTTCTTTTATTTGTTTCTTTCATCTCATATGTGACCCTTCTCGCCCAATCAGTGAGTTGCAACACCCATCTCTCGGGGCCTGGGTTGCTATTTGTGTAGATATGGAACTATGTAGTGTAATGGAGTATATCAAGGGCAAGTCTCTGCATGATTATCTCCAGCAACCCAATACCGAGATTCGCTTGGATTGGGTGCTTGATGTTGCTAAGGTACGTGCCCCTACTGCCTGTTAAGCTATTTTGAGTGAAAAATGTACTTCTTTTTTATGTTCAATTCAGGATGTTGCCAATGCGATGCTGTATTTGCATGAACATGGGATAGTTCATGCTCGCCTGAAGACCAAAAATATTATCGTATGTATAGACACATATTTTCCCGTTGTAACTCTAACTCAAGTGGTGTGATACTTAGGTGGAGCGTCATGAGGGTATTGTTGCTGTGACGGATTACGGATTGTTTTTTGTCAAAGAAGAGGTCGCTAAATCTCGACAGCTGGATGCCCCGCAGTATACCGCACCAGAGGTAGCGTACCTGTTGTGGGATTGCTTGTTTACCAGTTATTTTTTCTACCAATAAGGTTATGATGAAAATGATACCCACTGCCAAATCAGACGTGTACAGGTAAAGTAAAAAGCCAGTTGATTCACCTGACCTTATTATGTACACTAGCTATGCTATGGTGCTCTGTGAGCTGTTCTCTCGGGTGGCTCCCTTCGATGGTGTCTCTCCATTAGAAATTATCAAGGCCGTGAGGGATGACAACCAACGGCCGCCAATTCCAAATTGCCCTTATGTATTCACTCGTCTTATCCCTGCTTGCTGGAACCGTACGTGCCCTCTAATTACTTTTGTGTAATGGTATTCCTAATATATACACGTACCAAATATAGATTCTCCACAACAGCGACCCGGTTTCGATACTGTGGTGAAGATTCTCCATCAGTCGAAGGAGGATCTCATAAAATTCCCACCAAATATCCAACCTTTCACTATCAGTAATATTGTTTCCCTCCATCTTAAGATTATTCGGTTCCTAACAAGTATTACTTCTACAGTACCGCACCCAGAGGCTGGCCATCTCAGCGTGCCTTGTATATCAGCGCCCACCCCGACTCGAACCACCAGCATTCAAGGGAACGTGATAGAAGTAATCCGTGGGTTGCTCGAGTCCTCTAACGATCAGCATCAACTGAAAGGCATGCAAGCTCTGTACAAACTAGCTGCCAATGGTATGGTTTTTTCAGTCTGAGTGGGATGTTTTAACCCTTAATCTCTTTCACAGAGGAACATAGGAATGATATCATCATGTCTCCGTTGCTCCCGCTCATAGTGCAGCTGGTTAACACTGCTGATGACATAATAAAGGAGCATGCTGCCGTCGTTCTAGGCATGCTTGCCGAAGGAGGTGAGTATAAAGTAGGAAAGAGGAATGTTACTAATAACCTTTGCGTTTTATTCAGAGGACAATGCGAATAGCCTGGGCGAGGAAGGTGCGGTGAGTGCCTTGCTGGTGTTGTGTGGTACTGGTGGCGATGACATGGTCATGGCAAAGTCCCTCAAATCGCTGGAACGGCTAATCTCCCAATCGGGTGAGTAACAACACTATCCCTTAGCGCTGAGTTCTAATCAATTATTGTTTATATGAAACAGAAAAAAATATCGATAGGGCAGGAGAGTCTGTTGTTAGCGTGCTGTTGGGTCTCGCTAAAGCCAGCACCAGCGAACTAGTGCGCATGCAGGCTGTAACAACGTTGAATACTATCTTGCCAAGGGAATCCAACCAGGTACCGAGTTTATTATTATATCCCCATACCATCTCACTGAGTATTGACACATGCATTATTTTTATGTGCAGCTGCTGTTCTGTAAATTAGGGGGCGTACAACTACTGCTTGGTGTGCTTAATTCATCTGAAAATCCTGGGGTGCAACTGCGCGTGGTGGAATCTCTCGCACTGTTAACAACCAATGGTATACTAGACCTATCTATGATTCTCCCAGTTGCGTCTAATTTTTGTATTGGTAGATAAAATGGATACGGTTGTGCGCAAGATAGGAGTATTGGCGAGGCTTGCATCGCTGCTCGATACAAAAAGCCCTCTATTACTCCAACAGGCCATACGGAGTATCGCTCGATTTTCGTGTCGGCGTATGTAGCTTCGTTACCTCTCAATCATGTTTAATTGTTTCTCTCAACAAACAGCGGCATTGAAGGAAGACTTGAGCGTAAGCAGCATCATGCCAATGTGCATGCGCATGATCTCAGAGGGGATAGCGGATGAGAAGATGATGGCGGAAGTGCTGTTGATTCTGGTTAACTTCACAGAGGATAGTAAGTATACTACTAGCTTTGTTTCTAGGAATCTCACTCTGGCTAAATTCTGTTTTGTTTCAGCTGCGCGAGTGGCTATGATACAGCAATATGGCGGGATTTTGCCCTATTTGCGGGCTCTCTATTCGCCGAACTATCCAGCGGAAATCACGTTACGTGTTGCTCGTTTACTGCTACAGTTCTTATCCAATGGTATAAAGTATCCCCTTTTCTATCCTTTAAGGCCTAATATACAATCTCCAGATATCAACAGACGAGATTTGATAAACAAGAAAGGAGTGTTTATCTTATTGGAGGTCGCGCGAGTGCCTGGATGTCTTGAGGAAGTACAATCTCTCATAGTGGAGTGTCTGTACACCTTAACATCGCATGGTAAGCGGCATCTCTCACATGAGAAGAAACCAATCTAACTCTATTTTTTCGTTCTTCTTTCAAAAGCTGACGCACTAGTTCTCATGGCAAAGGAGGGCGCTGTTGCACTTATCGCTTCGCAATTTTTGGATCTGCAGAAACCGGAAAAGGTTCTGACCAAAGCGGTCGGGATTCTGGCCCTGCTGAGCGAGGCGGCTGAGAACAAAGACCTATTCCCGGACTCCGACGCCATATGCGCAATGGTGCCGCTTTTTGAGTCGCCTGTCAAAGAGATACAGGACGGCGTAATCACAACCTTTGCGAATTTGGCGGATCATGGTACATATCTATCTCCCTTATATCAATATTATCCCTGTATGCCAACGCTAAATCACTTGGTTTATTATCAATAGAACCGTGTAGGAAGATAATCGTTGAAGAAGGTGCTGTTGGGCCTATTCTGGTTGCATTGCAACAATACGCGGAGGGCAGCGACGGACGGATGACAGAAAATCTCATCAAGGCGCTATCCTATATTGTGTTGGAAGGTATGAGAGCCACCACACATATTCCCCCAATATGGTGATCTCACAGCTTTTTCCTCGCAGTGGATTCCCATGATACAGTGAGGGCTGAGGGTATGGAGACGCTAGTACGGCTACTATCACATGAGAGGTTGCCGGTTGTGTCGCTGACACTTAAAACATTGCTGTTGCTCTTGTTGAAGTCTCGTAAGTCTCTACCGCGGGGACACAAATTTGTGACACCCTAACTCTTTTTTAAAGAAGAAAATAGGGAAGCCGCCAGGGAAGCTGGGGTGATGCGTGCCACCTCTGCCATGGAAAAATCCAGCAACCGAGCGATCGCTGCAGCATCTCAGAAGCTGGCCTCGCTTCTCCTGCATGGTTAGGTTGAATATTTTGCTCTTTACCTATTTTTTCTTGACCAACAAAGGGCAATTTCTTTTCATTTCTGCTTCCTGCTGTGTACTCTCCCCTTCACCCGTATGAACCTAAAAGCCAGAGCTTATATTAAAACAGACTCATAGCCCAAACAGCGAAAGAAAGGCGGGGCAAAGAAAACACAGAAAAAGGTATGGTACACGAAGTCTATTGATTACCAAATACAGTAAAAATACAAAATTTACTCTACACTTAGGGCAGGCCTTTTAGCCGCTGTGAGTGTTCTTGGCAGGGAAGTTAGCAGGGACCCATTGGTTAGCCCAGTTGGTGATCAAAGTATGGCTGACAGTGGAGAGGAGACTTCCGCTCCAGTAGGTGTTGCGGCGGCCCTGCAAGTTGTTGAGCTTGGTGTAGGCGGTCGGGCTGTGCTGCAATTCAGAGCTAGCGAAGTAGGGCTCGAAGACGTGGGCCTGAGCATTCTCGACGGAGAGGACAGCCGAAGTGAAGAGCGACTTCGGGGTGCGATCGAGTTGAGTCTGGGCGATAGCAATCATCTGATCCAGAGGGAGGGGATCGACCGAGGTCATTCCGACAGTTGCGGGGCCATAGGGATAGCCGCGGAACATGTTGACGAGGGCGGGGGCAACGGGGAGACCGTAGAGCTGGTTGTTTTGGAAGTTGCCGATGGAGAACTCCTGAGGATAGTCATCGACGAGGGGACCCTCAACATCAGCGGAGGTCACATAGTAGTTGAAGTGCTTCACCTTCGAGAACAAGCTGCTCTCGGTGGTGTCGAGGTCGAGGAAACTCTCGAGGGCCGAGAGAGTAGGCGGGATGGCGACGACGAGCTTCTCGCAGAGTTGAACGAAGGGCTCTTCGATGGTGTGCCCCAAAATGGAGACCTTCCTGGTACCGGCCAAGGTGATAGGCAAGTCGAAACCAGCGGGGGGTCGGATCGAGGTCTGGAGATCGACGCTGGTCCAGATGTTTTGGCTGCCCAAATAAGCAGCCATGCCGTTGTACAACTGGATGCATCCTCCTTTGATGGAGAACACGTTGGGGCCGGAGCTGATCAAGCTGAGCATGCCCTCAATGTTGACGGCCATTCTCACGGCTTCCCAAACGGACAGGGAGGAATAGTTGGTGGTACCGCCGGCGGTGATGCCGCGGAAGAGAGGACCAAGCACCTGGAAATTGTTGGCCACGATGAAGTCTTCGAAGGGCACCAACAGCTCCGAGGGAATGGGATCGGGCCTGTCAATCATGGTGGTGAAGAAAGGGTAGCTGGCAAGGAAAGCAACATAACGGTTGATCGCGTCGCCGAGCTGAGTCATGTTGATAGCTGGCGGAGTTACGATCTGACCGGTGGTCATGTCGATGTCGAGTTCCGGAGCCATCAGAGGGATGGGTATAGGGATAAAGCCATCACTTCCAACAAAGCGTTCGACGAAAGCCGCCATGTCAATGCTCCAGCCACCAAAACCCGCCTGGGTGAGGAAAGTGGTGTTGGAAAAAGCAATGACTCCGATGTCGATAGCATGAGCGAGCGTCGGGTCGGGTTGAGGGAAAGTGACGGTGTTGCAGCAGCCGCCAAGAACGGCTTCTTTCTCGAGCACCAGTGGGTTGTAGCCTCTATCCTTCAAGAAGGTCGCCACCGACATGCCGCCAATTCCTCCTCCTACAATACAAACATCCCGAACGATGGGAAGAGTGCTCTCGACTCGCAAGAGCAATGATACAAGTACAGTGATGCACAAAGCCGCTTTCGTAAGCCGGTGAGTAGCCATATGCGGTTTGTGTGTTGTTGTGTGTTGTTGTGTGTAAAGTGTTTGCGAAAAGTCTGTAGGAGACTAACGAGTATTTATAGTTTTCTCTTTTCAGTACTCACCAGCGAAACCCGCGAATGTATCGTGGATACAAAAACGACAAATTGATCGCTTAAATTGGCCGTTAATCAACTGAGGTAAGCTAAGATTGGTGCATTCAAATGTGTGGAATTTGAACTTTGGTAGTTTTACATACATTTATATTTGCTGGTTATCATTCTGAGTTTATTCTGCACGGAATGTTTTGCCTTGTTGCCAGGTTTACTCCAATACCCTTGCAGTGAAAGAAATGACATTTCCTTTTCTCGGGAAAACCTGTAATTTCGGGATAGTAGTTGCCACGTGAATGGTGGAGGAAATTGCAGATTCAGGTCCACCAATTGAAATGTTCAAGCGCAATGAAATTTGTATGAATGTGTCAGGCCTCGGGAATGCGAATTGTGTCGAATTCCCCGGCGGAGTTCTATGATATTCCCTTTGTTGGTAAGTCCTTCCTTTTAGCCGACTAACTTTACAAAGAAGCTGAAATAGCATAGAATGTGCATTCCTTGTATTGGTGGCAGATTCGTGTGTTACTCACATAATGAATGAATGTGCCTTCGAAAGGAACAGTTTTTAAAAAGTAGGAGTTCGTTATTCTATATTCTTCTTTTTATTCTTTCACTCAACGCCACTATGCGGACGCTGCTCTTGCTCCTCGTGCTTGCCATTATCGGAGCGCAAGTGCTCGTCTGCAATGCTCAATCATGTGAGGTAGTGACCACAACGCTCTGTGAGCCTATGGTTCCAGGTATGACAACTACCCCTATTCACTCCTTAACCCTCTACGTCGTTAGTTTTTTTTTTATTTTTATTGTTTGGTTTATTTTCTCCCAACCCATTAACCATGCTATCTTTCTTCTTAGTGGGCACCGTAGTCTATGTTCCACCGACGTTAACTTTCGATTTCATACAACTGGCTGCGATAAGAACGGTTCAACTTATCAATCTGGGAGGCCATGTACTGGAGCCTTGCCGAACCTACGGCATTCAAATGACTTGTGCGACGTATCTCCGGCCTTGCTTCGTAACTCCAGACAACGGTGTGTACCCTCTCCCTCTCACGATTTATCCCGTTTTAGCTTAACCAGTTAACTGTTTCGCAGTTACCCTCCCTATCCCCGAACAGCTCTGTACCCAAGTTTGTAACGCAACCTGTACGTACACATTCATTCCTTGGGGTTTTAGCAATTCTGGTGGGAGTCCTACCGCCTGTCCGGACATTCTCCACTGGCTACAAAGTTTCCTTTCCCATTTTATTAAATCAATCCAAAGTTCAAATTAACAAAAATTGGCGGGCGGAGAATTCAAAAAATTGCTGTGCGGAAGGAGAAATCCGCTTGACGTTTTGTCCCCGTCAGGGGAACATGTCTACACCTGTATAATCAATCAAAACTCAACTGACAAATGCCTTTTCAGATGACGGTTGCTCACTTCCGGACACCTTGTCGTCATACGTACCGATTGGTAACTACACTTCCCCGCAGCGTAAAACACTAGTACGCTAAAAACGGAAAAAATTTCCTATCCTGCTAATAGGTGAGGGAACTTATCTGCCTCCTGGATATCAACCACCTATTGATTGCATCAATCCCCCTATCGATAAGCTCTCATACAACATGAGTTTCTATCAAACGGGATCCATTAATTTCGATTACAACGGAACGAACTACACCATTCCTTGTAATAATCCGGATCTTGTGCCGATTCCCATTCCGCAGGTCTGCGAGGCTCCGCAGGTGTCCAATGGCGCTACCGGCTGCGCCTTCGCTTGCCCGCTTCCCTCGTTGAGTGATAGCCAATACGACAATGTGAAGATAATGCAAGGAATTCTTGGCTGGTTTTCTTGGGTAAATATTTTCAGTTTAGTTCTATCATCGTTGATTTTTTTTGGTTTTAAATCTACAGGTCGCTACCGCATTTTTGGTGGTATTTTTGAGCGCCTGCCCTCGCGCCAGAGCGTTTCCACGAAATCTAATTATCATGACAGCCTGCGCAGCAAATATTGCGGTACCTTTCCCTCCCGCATTCATTCACCACGATAAAACGAAACTTAATGATTACACCCAAAAAACAAAACAAAAAAGGCCGGCGCTATAATTTTACCAACAATGGTGGGTTATGAAAACATTTGGTGTGGCGGGGGAGCCACTTTGCGTGCGCCGGAAACAGGCATTGGTTCCGATAGTTCCGGTTTGCCCTTGGTTTCATTCACGGTCTCTGAGTCGACGCTGGATTTCTCTAGTGGTCCTTGCACTTTCCAAGGTGAGTTTCGGTTGCTGAAAAAAAAATAATAATTAGTCCATCACCTAACGAATAACCTAAGGCGCTATGCTTCAATTTGGGTTTTTGGCGGCCGTGTTTTGGTGGGTCCTCATTGCCTTCAATATGTGCCTTGAGGTAAGTAGTCTCCCTTCCCAGCTCAAAAAATTGATTCTCATTTTTATCTCCGGCAGATATTCTTAGGAGAGTTACTGAGCTTGGAAAAAGCCAAGTGGAAGTGGCTTCGATTTGGAATATACAACGTTGTCGCTTGGGGTGCTGCTTTCGTGTTGATGGTCATTCCTGCAGCTGCTGGCGAAATTAAATTTGCGCCTGCTGCGACTTAGTACGTACTTTTCGCTGTTGTCCTCCTCCCTACTCTGTTTTAACCGGTTTAATTATGATTTTTAGTTGTTTTGTATCCGTTGGAGATGACAATCATGCCTGGAGTTTGACCTTCTGGTTCATCCCCGTCGGTGTGTCTCTGATTTTCGGTGTCCTTCTCTTCACACTGGCCCTGGTCAGAATCACCATCCTGCTTATCACAATTCGCAAGATGACGAAGCTGGTGCTGCTGTACCTGCGTCTCTTTGTGTTCATCTTGGTCTACCTGGTCCTGATTGTCTTCATCACGGCGTACTACATTCAATACGCGAGAGACGAAGGCTCCATCAACGATGGCTACGCCCAATACTACCAATGTCTGTCATATGGCGACCCGAACTGTTCTCTCGACGAAACGATAACCAATTACAACCTTGTGATGCTGAAGAGCTTCGCGATCTCCTCTCTTGGCTGGCTCCTCTTCTTCGTGTTCTTCTCGTGGGACGTCATCAAATTCTGGATAGACATTTTCAAATCGGCCTACTTCATGCTGAAGACGCGAAAGAAGTCCTATGCCGTCGTCTTGCTCTACAAATTTGCCTATTCGAGCACCACCCGATCCATCAGCGGCAAGCTCTCCGGTGGCTCGGAAATGACCGTTACCGTCCCTGAAGGGGAGGCAATGGATGATTTAGACAACGACAGTGTCGAAGATGACGAAGGCAGGACCACAAGCAAAGGTGACGACGATCCAATGAGAAGCCATGAGGTCAGAGATGAAGTAGTTGAGCAAGATGCTTCTTCCAGTTCTTTGAGCAGCGAGTAGAAGCAAAAACAGGGGAGTGTAAAAGAATGTATTGTATGTAGTGCAGCAAAACTGAATTTTCAAAAGTGTAAAAATGCCTCTCCAATTCCCACAGCACAGAGCTCAAAATTTGCCTTAAATTAAACGCCAGCTGGAAGAGGTCCCACTAGTATCTCAATTCGCGATTACGAGAAAGATCCCATAGCTGACCCCAAGTACGTTTTCTCTTCTCCTAAGCACTCTTTACCTCTCCAGGGTTTTCTTTTGGGTCGAATCTTTTACATTTCACTTTCGATCACCTTTTTTGGTGAACTTCCCCAAACTCATCGAATGAGCATAAAGAAAGATCCTGACTTAACAAACAAACAAAAAAAAAAAAAAAACTGCCTGCATTGTTCTCTGCAGTTGGGAATGCAAATGAATTCTTTTTGTAAAATCTGTTTATTACTCTGGAATCAGAGCTGTTGGTTAGCCCGAAATCTTACTTGACGAATTGTGTTTAAAGGGCAAACAAAGAAATGAATACAATTAATTCTTTTCTTTTGTAACTGGCCAGCTCTCAGCAAGCGCACGAGCTTCCTCAAGGGCCTTTTCGACGTTCTGTGGGCCAACCGAAGGAAGGGACTGTCCCTCTACAAGGATGCTGTGGAGGTCCGTGAAGCCAATGAACTTCAACACGAATTCCAAGTACGGTTTCTTTGATGTCGCTTTTAGAAATCTATTTTCCCACACAAAAGGGGGAAACTTGCCTGAAAGTCGGTCGGTGCGCCTGCCGGATAAACTCCCCCTCGTGCAAAGATAAGAAGGGCAGGCTTTCCTGTAACAAGGCCAACCGGCTTTCCTCCGTCTATGGCAAAGGTTTGACCACCTTGAAAGAGAACATCGATAAAGTTCTGAGGGAGAACAAGAGTTAGCACATTTTGAGTGAGAGGAGAATGTTGCCGAACTACAGGTGCCCGGACCGTCCATGATATCGTTCAATTCTTACCTTCAGCACATGTGGTATACCAAAATTCCACATAGGCACCCCAAAGATGTAACGATCAAATGACTTGAAGAAGCTGATGGTGGCCAGAACTTCATCCCAGGCTTTCTGGTGACTCGGGTCGAGATTGCCGGTGAAAGAGCCAAACTTTCCCTCCACCTCGTTTTGCAAGAACAGCGGGACCTTGATACCAGCTTCTCCTCCATCCTTAGCAAATAGATTCCAGGTGACAACGTGGTGGTCAGGATTTGCAGCATGGTAGGATTTAATAAATTCCTGCGCCACGACATGAGACTTGGATGTGGTAAGAGGAGCTGACTGAATATACAAAACTTTGACCATCTTGCGTTGGCTTAGTTCGTTGGTGTAAGTAATACAACTAATATCCTGGCCGCACTCAGCAGTATTTCTTTTTTTAATGGTGTCTCCCACTCAGATTGTTGCGTAAAAAGTGGAAATGTGGAAGGTGCCCACCACTCAAAAAGCAAAGATTCCTTCTTGGAAAAGTCCCTCGCAAACTCCGATTTTGCCCTGACGAGTTATGGTGGCCGAGTTGTCAATTAAAAGGTCGGTGTGGTGCACTGGCTAGTGTGTTTTAGCCCACGTAATAGTATGGATAAAACCTACCCTCAAACCTCCATTCCTACTTTTTTTTCTTTTCATATTCTGAAGTCCCATCCCATTCTAGTAGAATCCCCAAAATGGAATTATTGGCAGAGTTTCTGGGCATCACTCTAACCCCATTCTCTACCGTGGCCGGCTACATAAGAATTCAACACTCCTTACATAGGGCGGTTCACACTGCAATGAGAAAGCTGAGTAGTGGACTTTCGTAGACTTTGCACTTCCCATTGGCAAGTTGTCAGGGTAGACACAAAAGAATGTGCTCACTCTCCCCCTATAAGCCCTCAAGGAATTAACGCTCTCCACAACGGCCTCGCGCATCGGATTCTGCCAATCTTTGGAAATATCCTATTCCTGATATCTAAGCTTCCCAAAGGTAGCCTTGGGCAAAGCCTTGGTGAACATATCAGCGGTATTGTCCTCGCTCTTAACTAGTTCAACAAAGTTCCTTCGTTTCCAGGACACATTCTAATTCAAAAGGCAGCAACACTAAAATGTCTCAATGGAATGTTGGGCAGGTTAAAGAATAAACACTACAATTCCTCCGTTACAAAATTTCCATAAAATGATTCAACAAATAAAATCAAACAAAAGGGTGTGTCAATTGTCGGGCAAGCAAGGCAACTAGCATGCCAATTATTCCCAATCCAAAATAGCAGGCAACATGGAAGTCTTTTTGATACAGATGTTTGTTAAGAAGGCCCAGTGAGGCTGACGCAGCCTGCTCAGAATCAGTTCGCACGAGAGCTTTCATGCCCTCCATAAATCCAAAATGATACCCATACCTGGCTGCATCCAAGCAAATTCCCCCAATGATTACTGAAACCACATGAATAAGCAAAAACCACAGCAACAACAATTCAGTAGGAATCAAGCACACCAGAAATAAAGAAACATGCTCCAATAGCCAGGTAATCAAATGGTGGAAATGCTTCCAAGTTATTATAAAAAACTTACCATACCCTCAGAAAAATTGGCATACACACAGGGCAATGAAAATGGGCACTCAAGGTAGAAAAAAGATAACACACAGAATTGCCTCAAAGTTGTGCTTTCAGATTCTACCAAAGTTATCAATTAAATATTGGTGATAAATCATCATTTAGTAATGAGTGATACCTACTATGTTGCAACTTCACCAATTTTTTTTATACAAGTTTGGTAGAAGCTAAGTAAATTCCTTTCCTTTACTTCTTTAAATACTCTCAGCATCAAGAAAACCAATTCCATTGAATGTTCAATTCTTCCTTGAGTCATATTCCTTTTCTTGTGCAATCTATTTCATGAACACACTTTTGGATATTAGTTAAGCTTTGATATTTTCATTACTATCTGACATTTTTTTCTTTAAAAGGGATTCTTTTTCTTCACTTTTTTGTTTTTTCTTTCTCACACAATAGACTAATCAGTAATCAAACTAGATTCTTTTATTCAATTACTTTACCTTTTTTTCTTTTAACATTATTTAATTCTAGCATCACTACTAAGCACTTAAAATTATCCACAAACCACTTAACTCATGAAAATTCCCCTGCTGCTTCGCTATTAAAAATGGCTACACTACTTGTTTTCTTTTCAGATTCTTCCCTTTCCTTTTTTTTTTCTTTTTCTTTTTCTATTTGATGTCTTTTCACTTCATCTATGATTTTTTCTTTCACTTAACACACAACTAAGCATATTACTAATGAGAAAGTAAATCTTTACTTCTTTTCTACTAAGCATTTGTCAATAAATAAAAACTTTTAAACAAGCCCATTAGATGAATGTATTTGCACATCAACATAGTAAGAGTGTTGTTGAGGATTTCTAAGTTTCTAATTAAGGCCATTTAACACTAGTTGTGTCATTACTAAGTTCTCCAATACTACAACTTAAATACATTCCTTGAACTATTCTCTAATTGTGTTGAAATCTCACAACACAGGAAACACTCTCCACTCACTTGCTCTTTTTTTACTTTGCTTTAGTTAATCAAGTGAAAGAAAAATTCCCTTCTTTTTTACAATTTCAACAAGATATTCCATCCATAGTTTCTTTTATGAACAAATAGCCTTCAATCATCAAAAAACACAACACTAATTCAATTTGCTACAAAGGCTCAGCCAAAATGCCAATTTTTTCAATACCTCATTAGGGAAATCTTCTATTATAGTGGTTAGTATCATTATATTTTTGTGTCAGTTATTTCTTAGAATTTTAATTTCTAACTTCATTAAATTTCTAGTTATAATTTCAGAAATAACTTTTAATTTGTTTATTTAGGTACATAATTTTTTTTTTTTATATCTTTAACACACTAGTTTTAATTATTAAAAAAAAAAAATGAAAGTTATAAAAGTATCACATTAAATACAATAATATAATGTAACAAAAAAAATAATAAATAAAGAATTATTTATTTAACAAAAAAACTTTTAATTTCTAAATATATAAAATGGAAAGTTTTTATTTAAGGTTAAGGTAAGGGTAAGGGTTAGGGTTAGGGTTAGGGTTAGGGTTAGGGTTAGGGTTAGGGTTAGGGTTAGGGTTAGGGTTAGGGTTAGGGTTAGGGTTAGGGTTAGGGTTAGGGTTAGGGTTAGGGTTAGGGTTAGGGT
>Ga0209935_1004235_pt1 | contig 13488 bp, 7 predicted proteins | sample ThiBio_1000_plan_2_FD_183958 | JGI IMG/M metagenome (GOLD analysis project Ga0209935, IMG submission 183958) | Wastewater bioreactor microbial communities from Cape Town, South Africa - Thiocy_cont_1000_plan (SPAdes) | ecosystem: Engineered > Bioreactor > Thiocyanate-remediating >... | reverse complement strand
GTGGCGTCCAGCGCCGACGACGACAGCCGCGACGACAGCACCAAAGACCGCAACGCAGGCGTCTCGATCAAGCCCAAGACGCAGACCTCGCCGCCAGTACCGCGCAAGCTGATAGACATTGTGTAAACGAGAGAACGAAGATATTTGTGCGTGCGGGAGATATTTGTGCGAAGGGAGGGAAACAGTGGGTCAGCGGGGTACACGGGTGCGACCGCACGCTCCGATTTTCCTCGCTTTCTTTCGCGTGCGCCAATTCGGCGATTGTCGCTCGCGGACAGCGACTGCTGCTGTTCCCTTGCCGCGTCACAGTGCGCAATCTCATTCGCTTCTCATCCCCTGCGCTAGTGCACCACCGCCGCCTCCCCCTTTCTCTGACCGAGTGTCGCTGTCTGCGTGGCGGCGCGCTCGCTTTACTCTCGGGCCTTCTTCTCCAATCCCGCACACCAAACCACCTCGCCCTCTGCAATTCGCCACCTCCCACCTCCCTCGCCGTCCTCCCTTCCTATGTCCAGCTCGTTCGAGGACACCAGGGCTCCGATCTTTGCGCCGCGCCACTTCTTCGACATTATGGTTCCGTACTCTGAGCAGCCGCTGAGCCTCCATCAGCACCCGCACGACATCGAGTTCGATTCGTACTCGCTCCCGCCGCCGCTCGAGCGCCCCGACCTCCTCGACGACATGATGCTCGCCACCAGCGAGGAGTCTGCCGCCATGTCGGAGCTGCTCGCCGACAACTCGCTGCTCCAGACCAGCCCGTTCCGCGACGAGATGTTGTTCGGCCGCTTCGCCGAGAGCAATCCTGACGGCTGCTCGTCGTCGTCGTCGTCGCTGCTGAGCAGCAAGAGCGACGCCGATTTTTACCACCACCGCGACGCCGCCGACTACATGTTCGAGCACGCGCTCCGTGCCGCCGACCGCAACGTGCCCGAGCACGACGAGCAGCTGCACAACGACGACTGGGCCGCCGATCTCTACGCGACCTACTCGGCGTGCTCCAACATCGAGGAGCTCGAGACCGCTGTAGCCACGTGTTGCGCGGCCTCCCCGTCCTCTTCCTCGTCCTCGTCGTCTGCGTCCTGGTCTTCGGCTGCCACGGCCGTGCCGCTCACGCGTAGCCACAGCAACCCTCGCACCACTCTCGCATCGGCGAGTGATTCCAAGGCGCCCGACGAGAATCGAGCCGAGCAGCACCGAACACTCTGCGCCGCTATTGACTGCAGCCACCACGCCGACGCCGAGAGCATGCTGTGCACGACACACCGCGAGCACTTCCGCGAGTTTGTGTGCGGAGCTCAAGCCGCCAACTGCACGATCGTCTACACTCCCATCTCGCCAGTACCCAACTTTGAGCAGGACATTGTACGTCGCATTTTCCTCTCTCTCTCCCTCTCTCTCGTTGAGCAAGCGGCTAATATGCGCATCGATGCTCTCCTGCTCTGTACAGGCTTGTGCCAGCTGCACCGAGAACGCCACGCTCAACTTCAACAAGCAAAAGCGCTGGACACTTGGCCCGCAGAACCACGCGTGCCTGAGGCGATGCACCACGTGTTCGCGCAACATCAACACCAAGATGGCCCCGATGCTGCGCAAGCAGCTCACGTGGCACGTGATCGTGGCACGTGACTCGGTCGAACAACCGTGCAAGCACCACGTGTGCGGGCCTGATGGCTCGTGGGTGTACGCGCACAGCCGCCGCATGATACACCTCAAGTCGGCTGGCAAGCCCAAGAGGCAGTGAGCGCGACTTGCTGTTGTTGTTGTTGTTCCCTGTTGTTGTAGAAGTATGAAGAATGTCGCAATATCGCTATCGTTGTAGTTATCGTACGGCTGTATAAATTATCCACCACCACCGCCCACCATCGCGATACTGGGCCACCACCCATCATCGAGATATCTCATGATTAGGCGAAAATATCGAAATCCGGAACAGTACCACTCTACGGCCTTGCGGAACAGCGCCTTGCCGAGCATACAAAAAGGCCAGTAGAAACGAATCGCTCTGCTCCTCTCTTCCCCTTCCCTCCCTCCTTCATGTCTGGCCATCGAAACTGCTCGGTCCACGGCACGGTTCAAACCGGCGCCGATGGCGTGTGTCCTCTGTGTCTCGCGTCGTCGCAGTGGAACCAAAACATGAACTCGATCCTGCCCAATGCCATGAAGTCGCTCATCGATGGCGCGACGCCCACCGAGCAACCTCCCGCGAGCGCCTCGCAGCCGCTCCTCGGCGACGGCAACTGGGTCACCAAGACCGCCTCCATGTGGACCGTGGCCGCCATCTCGCTCGGCTTCGTGGTGGCGTTCGCCATCGCGTACGGCATCGCCGCCATGCTGGCGTCGTTCGGCTGCGCGTGGTACTCGTACATCATGGCGTACCTCTGGGCCGTTCCCTCGAGCCTCGTCCTGTTCGCGGCCGCCAACGTTTGGTGGTATCGCGTCTACCAGATGGGCATGATCCCCACGCTCCAGGAGGAGTACTCCATGACGTGTCTCAGTCTCACCGTCACGTACTGGGAGCGCGAGGACTCGGGCTTCCGCGGCTTCTTCAAGTCCGTCGCGCGCCACAGCTCTCGCCCAGGCGACGGTTGCGAGCCTTGTCGCTGCATCACGTGTCACGTCATCTGGGGCTTGCTCTTGTGCGGAATACTCTCGGTGCCCGTCACATCGTGCCTCGGATACGTGAGCACGCAGAACATTTCCAACATCATGGCTGACGTGATGGTTCGCGCTTCTTCCTCTTCGTAGAGGGGTGGTAGTACAAATGATGATAACTGTTGTACTCGTACTCGATTCATTTGCAGCAACCTATCGCGCCGTTTAGCCATATCGCAGCAGCACCGCCTTCTTCTCCTTCTTCTTTTTCTTCTTCTTGTCCGCTTGAGAGCCTTGCGCACCGAAACCGCTATCGAACGTGTCATCGTCGTCGTCGTCCCAAGGAGATGACGAAGACGACGAAGGAGCTCCTCCTGTCCAAGCAGAGGAGGAGCTCTTGCTCGCTGCCGGTGCTGGTGCGCTGGCGCCCAGTACAAAGAGCGTGTTCTCCATGTTGACTGGCTTGCGCGAGGACGAGAACGACAGCACTGGCGCCGACGGTCGCTTGGAGCTCGAGCTTGGTAGAGCCGGGAACGCCTCGTCCGATCCCTTGCTCGCCTTGCCCCACGTAGTCATGAGCGGTCCGATAGACTGTAGCAACGTCGGGTATCAGTGAGTAGCTGCGTCTCGCCACTGCTGTTGCTGTCAGCCGCTGCTGAAGCATCGTACCGGAGCACTACGAGGTAGTATGACTGGAAAGTCGCTCGGTCGGTCCTTGCGTTGTTCATGTACTGCTACCAACTCGGCTTGCCGTTCCTTCTCGGGGAGCAGCGCTACCAGATCGTCGAATAACATCTCGCTATGCTCGCCGAACTTGGCACTACCATCACGCGAGTGAGTCAATCAATTAGTCAGTGAGTCAATCAAACAAGGTATGTACGAGAAAGATAGCGATACATACACGAACAGGTCATAGTATTCGTCGGCCGGTATCTGGCCCGTGCGATACTGGCCCGATATCGTACGAAACCACGTAAACTCCTCGTCAGACTTGAGATACTGCTTAATCCTCTGAATCAGCTCTTGATTCCTCCTACGATCATCGATAGAGCAACGCATAAATCTCAAGTCAGTCACCAGCTCTCTTTCACTCGCAGCTACGGAAGAACGTACTGTCTGGTGGCGGCCTCGACAACGGGGATAGCATGCGATACGATGGCGGGAGGCTCAGCAGGCGCTGCTGCGGCCGCGAGCGATGAAGACGACGAGGAGCTCGTCGTCCGCGTGGCTGATGCCGTAGCTGCTGCGGTACTCGACGATGGAACGTACTGCAATCTCGTCGAATTCGATGACGTGCCTCTCGAAGAGCCCGACGAGGAAGAACTGGTGGTCGTGGTCGAGGTGGCGCTCATTTCGAGCGTGCTTGCCGTATGGTTCGCGATATTGCCGCCGCGAGCGCGAGGCAGCGCCGCGATATCTAACGTCTGCACGTCGTCGTAGCCACGGCCCTTCTTCTTGCCACCGCCGCCTCCTCCTCCGCGGCTACCTCCACGACCACCGCGAGAGGAGGAGGAGGAGGAGCCGGAGCCGCCCGATGACGAGGCGTTAGATGACGAGCCGAAGTCAATGTCAATCATACGCGCTCGTTTCTTCTCGGATTGCGACATGGGCTTGTCGCGCAGATGCACTGCCACCGTGTGCGCTTGCAGCTCGATGGCCGAGTTAAATACGACGAACTTGCGCTCGAGACATACAGGCTCGGGACACAAGAAGTGCTCTCGATCAAAATGGCCTTCCTGCGATCGAGTATCAGCAACAATGTGTGAAACAAACGGGAGAGAGAGAGAGATTGATTTGAGGTGGCTTTGGTGGTGAGGCGCGAAATACGTACCAGACTCTCGTAGCTCCCAAAGTACTGGTACAACACGCCGTTGCGCGTACACATATCGCATGTCAGATGCGTTCGCTCCATGTGGTAATACAGCTCGTCAGACGAGAAGAAGTTCTTGTTACAAAACTTGCACAGTGGATGGCCGTTCTTGGGAACGCTCTGGTCGCCTGGATCTCCTTGGCTCGTGTGCCGCGAAATGTCTTTGGGTGAGTAGAGCGTCTGTTCGTGAAGGAAGACTTTCTTGTCCGCTAAGCAAACTTCACTGGAATACGCAAGGCACACACGACGAGAAAAGTCAATAACGCGGCATAAAATCAATACTATCAATACTATCAATACTATCAATGGAATAAATCGATACTATCAATACTATCAATACTATCAATACTATCAATACTATCAATGGAATAAATCGATACTATCGATACTATCGATACTATCAATACTATCAATACTATCAATACAATCACTGGAATAAGTCGATACTCTCAATACTATCAATACTATCAATACTATCAATACAATCGATACTATCAATACTATCAATACTATCAATGGAATAAATCGATACTACCGATACTATCAATACTATCAATACTATCAATGGAATAAATCAATACTATCGATACTATCAATACTATCAATGGAATAAATCAATACAATCGATACTATCGATACTATCAATACTATCAATGGAATAAATCGATACTATCGATACTATCGATACTATCAATACTATCAATGGAATAAATCGATACTATCGATACTATCAATACTATCAATGGAATAAATCAATACTATCGATACTATCAATACTATCAATACTATCAATGGAATAAATCGATACTATCGATACTATCAATACTATCAATACTATCAATGGAATAAATCGATACTATCGATACTATCAATACTATCAATACTATCAATGGAATAAATCAATACTATCAATACTATCAATACTATCAATGGAATAAATCGATACTCTCAATACTATCAATACTATCAATACTATCAATGGAATAAATCGATACTACCGATACTATCGATACTATCAATACTATCAATACTATCAATACTATCGATACTATCGATACTACCGATACTATCAATACTATCAATACTATCAATACTATCGATACTATCAATACTATCGATACTACCGATACTATCAATACTATCAATGGAATAAATCTATACTATCAATACTATCAATGGAATAAATCAATACTATCAATACTATCAATACTATCAATACTATCGATACTATCAATACTATCGATACTACCGATACTATCAATACTATCAATGGAATAAATCGATACTATCAATACTATCAATGGAATAAATCAATACTATCAATACTATCGATACTACCAATACTATCAATACTATCAATGGAATAAATCGATACTATCAATACAATCAATACTACCGATACTATCAATACTATCAATGGAATAAATCGATACTATCAATACTATCGATACTATCAATGGAATAAATCAATACTATCAATACTATCAATACTATCAATGGAATAAATCAATACTATCAATACAATCAATGGAATAAATCGATACTATCAATACTATCGATACTATCAATGGAATAAATCGATACTATCAATACTATCGATACTATCAATGGAATAAATCGATACTATCAATACTATCGATACTATCAATGGAATAAATCAATACTATCAATACAATCAATGGAATAAATCGATACTATCAATACTATCAATACTATCAATGGAATAAATCGATACTATCAATACTATCGATACTATCAATGGAATAAATCGATACTATCAATACTATCAATACTATCAATGGAATAAATCGATACTATCAATACTATCGATACTATCAATGGAATAAATCAATACTATCAATACTATCAATACTATCAATGGAATAAATCAATACTATCAATACTATCAATACTATCAATGGAATAAATCAATACTATCGATACTATCAATGGAATAAATCGATACTATCAATACTATCAATACTATCAATGGAATAAATCAATACTATCAATACAATCAATGGAATAAATCGATACTATCAATACTATCGATACTATCAATGGAATAAATCAATACTATCAATGCTATCGATACTATCAATGGAATAAATCGATACTATCGATACTATCAATGGAATAAATCAATACTATCAATACAATCAATGGAATAAATCGATACTATCAATACTATCGATACTACCAATGCTATCAATACTATCAATGGAATAAATCAATACTATCAATACTATCAATGGCATAAATCAATACTATCGATACTATCGATACTATCAATGGAATAAATCGATAGTATCAATACTATCGATACTATCGATACAATCAATACTATCAATGGAATAAATCGATACTATCAATACTATCAATGGCATAAATCAATACTATCGATACTATCGATACTATCAATGGAATAAATCGATACTACCGATACTATCGATACTACCACTGCAACAAACGATCGTGTACGAACCAATAAACTCGGTCGTGCTCGGCGCGCAGATGCTTGCGCAGCTTCGTCAGGTTGTGCATATCCAGCGAACAAACCTTGCACTACCACGTTCCAATCGCATATCAATACCCAATGACCAAGCCCCAAGCGCCAACAACAACGCCACCAGCACCGAAGAGAGCGCACCTTGAAGGCGAACCATTCGGTGAGTCGCTCGGCGAGCAGCTGGCCGTCAAAGTAGAGACCGAGCTCGCCGCGGCCGCTCATCTTGCTCAGATCAAAGTGCTCAAAGACCTTGGTGTGCTCCTGCGTGAACACCACCTTCTCTTGCTCCGACTACGTAGAACCCAATGCGAATATCTCGAGTCAGGAGAGCTTGCTCGAGTTGCTCGAGTCGAGGGAGATCGAGAGAGAGAGATACCTTGCACAGGCAGCACTTGCGATCGTTGTAGAGCTTGCGGAGGCGCAGCACGCACAAGGCACACACCGTGCGGTGATTGCAGTGGCCCACGGCATAGACCGAGATCGGTTCGCAACACGTGAGGCATTCGTGAGGTTCGACTCCTGGTGGCAGCGGCAGCATCGGCGGCAGCGCCGGCGTGAACTCTCGCCTCACGTGCGCCGATGTCGCTGATGTCGCTGATGTCGTAGTGGTGGTTGCGGTTGTTGTCGTCGTTGGTGGTGGCGGTGTTGGTGGAGCGGCGTCCATGCCATCATCGTCGTGGTGGTGGTTATTGGCAGAAGAAGAAGCAGCAGAGGTGCCATTGGTGCGGGAGGTAGTGGCCGAGAGCGAGGTGATGGCTCGTGCTGGCGCCTTGCTCGTCGAGTTCGCGGCGCCTCCACGACCTCGACCCCGACGCGCTGATTGCTTGGTTGCCATATTCCTGAGACTTGTCACACGAGTGCGAGAGTGTGAGATAGAAGAGATCAATATCAATAGACCACAGAGGTTCGAGTGAGAGAGGGCGAGTGAGAGAATGAGATACTTGAGGTTGAGGTTGCTTCTGTGCTTCTTCCTGCTGCTCTGCGCAGAGCGACACACAAGAACACAGACGGAAGACGAAACCAAGCCCCCGATCGCTCTACGACTCCTTCCTCCCCTCCGTACCCCGCAATAAAACGCAAATTCCACTGGAGGCTTATCCCGGGGTACCGTCTCTGTTCTCTTCCTTCGATCTCTCAATCGATCTCAATCAATCTCACAACCCAACACATCGCATCCATCCATCATGTTGAGCGCTCTGCGTCAGACTCTGGCTGGTGTAGCCTGTCGACGAGCGACCACTTCGGTCGCTGCTACTGCTGCCACCACCACCAAGCGGGGAGTATTGACGAGTAACAGCAGCGTCGTGGAGGTCGATAACCCGTACACGGGTCAGGTGCGCACGTTCCCGCTCAACTCGATCGCTGAGGTCAACGCCGCGATCGCCCGTGCTGCCGACGCCGTATGTCCACAGCTCCTCTTATGTGCCGTCGTGTCGATACTCACCAACGTACGTGCGGGTGTGTGTGGGTGTGGGTGTGCAGCAACGCGAATGGCGCCACGTTCCGCTGGCGCAGCGCATCGAGGTGTGCACGCGCTTCATGGAGGTCTTCAACAACAACAAGCTCTCGATCGCCTCCGATATCTCGTGGCAAATGGGCAAGCCCTTGTCGCAGTCGACCGGTGAGGTCGCCGGCACGCTGCAGCGTCTGCGCGCCATGATCGCCATGGCTCCCGAGGCGCTCGCCGACGATCAATTGCCACCGCTCTCGAACGGCGCCATCTTGCGTTCGATCAAGAAGGAGCCGATCGGCGTGGCGCTCGTGCTGGCGCCGTGGAACTACCCGCTGCTCACAGCCGCCAACGCCGTGTTCCCGGCCATTCTCGCCGGCAACGCCGTCGTGCTCAAGCACTCGGAGCGAACGCCGTCGGCGGCTACGGCGTTCGTCAGCGCGTTCGAGGAGGCCGGTCTGCCCAAGCATCTCATGTCCTCGGTGCTGTGCACCAACGACGTCACGGCGCAGGCCATTCGCAACCCGCGTGTCGGATACGTGGCCTTCACTGGTTCGGTGCAAGGAGGCCGTTCGGTGTACAAGGTTCGATTCATCCACGACTCGGCTCATCGGGGAGCGAATCGATCTCAACGTGCGTGCGTGCGTATCTGTAGAGCGTGTCGGATCGCTTCATCGACGTCGGCTTGGAGCTCGGAGGCAAGGATGGTGCGTACGTGGCGCCTGATGCCAATCTCTCGGCTGCGATCGAGACGCTGGTTGATGGTGCTTTCTACAATGCTGGTCAATCATGCTGTGGCATTGGTATGTCTTGCTGCTCTCTCTCTCTCTCTCTCTCTCTCTCTCTCTCTCGCGTTCGCTGGATGAAGTCGATCGACCTCACGATCGTTGGCATTGGTAGAGCGCATCTACGTGCACAAGTCCTTGTATCAGCAGTTTGTCGATGGCGCCGTCGAGCTTGTGAAGCAGTACAAGCTCGGTGATCCGTTCGATGCCGCCACTACCATGGGACCCGTTGCTCAACCGTTCGTCCACTCATCCTTCCATTCCATTTCATCACTCGATAGCATCGCTTACTCTTGCACGATCGAATGTGATGAACACCAGGACGCACTGTGACTTTTTGCGTACCCAAGTGCAGGAAGCTCGCAGGTTGGGAGCTCGTATTCTCTGCGGAGGCCATTCGACCACTGATGCCGCTGGCAAGGGCCGATTCTTTGCTCCTACCGTGGTCGCTGATGCGACGCACAACATGAGCATCATGACCGAGGAGTCCTTTGGTCCTGTAGTCGGCATTGCTCCTGTCGTATGCCTCTCATCTCATCTCAGCTCTCTCTCTCTCTCTCTCTCTCTCTCGCTCTTTGTGTATTAACCACGAGTTCAATCAAGGGTTCGGACGAGGAGGCAATCGAGATGCTCAACGATAGCCATTATGGCCTCACTGGCGTCGTGTTCACCAACGATCAAGCTCGATTCGCAGCCATGGCGCCGCAGATCGAAGCCGGAACGGTCTTCATGAACCGCTGCGACTACCTCGACCCCGAGCTGCCGTGGACTGGCGTCAAGGACACCGGCAAGGGAGTGAGCCTCAGTCGCTATGGCTTCCGTCCGTACTACCGTCTCAAGGGCTATCACGTCAAGGTGCTGTCGTCCTAAGCAATCGCTCTACCTCGGCATTCCGACTCAGTAAATCGCACCACACCAACGACCATAACGACGGCAACGACGACTATCTGCACCAATTCATGGGTATCACATTTACATTGATAGATTGATAGATGCGATTCGATCTCATGGAACTTCCGATACAGCCGAGCCTTCCTCTTGACCTGGCTCGGGAAAGCAGTTATGCCGCCAGAGCATCACACCCTTTGGCGTCGATTTCTCGAGATAGCGCTCTGGTGGTGGAGTAGCTTCCTCGATCACGAGAAGCTGGAACGACTTGAGCGCCCATGGCGTGTCCTTGGTTGCTCGCAAGCCGTTCCAGCGATAGCACATGTATCGACCAAAGTAGATTCGCTGCGATCCATATGTCAGCGAGTGTCGCTCGGTGGGCTCGCTCTCACTCACTCTCTCACTCTCTCAGTCGTACCTTATCCAAGTGTTCCAACTCCCAGAGCGACATCATGTACTTGCGCCATCGTTGATTCGGAAAGGTGCGCGATACGAGAGCCGGCTTCTCGAACGTCACTGGTTTCGCGGTCCAAATGTCGATCACCGAGCCATCGTTCAGGATGCCAGGTACCACGAACCAGCCGCTGACCCAGGGCGCGTTCGGCGAGAACATGCCCCACCATTGATCGAGCCGCGTGACGAACGCGATCCAGCGCATCGAGCTCGGCACGATCTCGGGCGTGTGGAAGTGACTCGCGAGGTTCCACATGATCACGTACACGATCAGGAACACGAGCACGCCCTGCACGACGAACGCCGCCACGCGCCGCACGGTGCGCTTCGGCTTGCCTCGCTGGCCCCTTGCTCGAGGCACCGGAGCCAGAGGCAGAATGGCCGAGGGTGAGCCGGACGGAGTGACGCCCGCAACGAGCAGTCCGACGAGCAGCGAGAGCCAACTGATCGGTGGCGCCTCGGTGGCTGCCGAGCTTGGTAGCGAGAGGTTGGCAAAGAGCTGCACGGTCGCAAAGGCCAGCGAGGCCACCATACTCTCGAAGCCCGTCGAACGCTTGGGGCCCGCGTTGCTTTGCGTCGAGAGATGGCGCACCGAGTGTACGTGCGAGCCGAGTCGGAACACGCCGTCCATGATCGGCTCGGCGATGAATCTCAGCGGCCATCGAGCAAGCAGCGACGCGATCGGTCGCCCGATGAGTGGCGAGGCTCGAGCAATCATCCATACGGCGCCCGTGCCATAGTGACGCTTGGCGCTCAGACTGGCATCGCTGCCAAGCGCGATCGATCGCGCTCCAGCAACGCCATCGTGCGAGCCATTCTCGGGCCACGACGAAAAGGCGATCGTGGCGATCGACGGCATCGTCGGCAGTGCCGAGTCCTTGTTGTGCTTGGTGGCGGCGTCGGATTGGCTGTAGGACGCGACGGCGATCGACGAGGCGCGCGCATTCAGTTCCTCGATGCAAGCGGCATCGGCTGGCATGACGAGCGTCGCTGGTACGAGCAAGAAGGTCTTGCAGAAGGCAAGCACCCATCGCACATGCAACGAGGCGGCACTCGCGGAATCGACGTAGATGATGATCTCGGGATCGAACCAACGCCATCGCGAAGGCTTCTTGGTGGTGCCACTCGAAGTAGTGGAGGTTGCGAGCTCTGGCGTCGGAAGCAACCAGTCCCAGAAGAGTGGAGGCAGGAACGCCAGCTGACAGCAGCACGGGATCCACATGAAGAGACCGATGATGAGGCACGAGCCGAATCCAATGTGCATCATGCAGAAGAGCACGATACCGACGAGTCGTGATGCTTGCGGATAGAATGGACAGAACCACAGGAACGGTCCGACGAGCTCAAAGTACAGCACGCCGAGTGTGGCCGAGGCCAAGAGGTCGAGCGGGAAGTTCTCGCGCAACCAGATGGCGAGCGGCGTCGCGAACATGTCCGAGTGCAGTGCATAGTACGTCGCCGATCCATCGTCCCATTGAGGCCCGATCTTCAAGCCGTACGACCAGATGTAGACGTACGCGATCTGGAGTACGAAGGCGACCGATGCGACGCTCACGTGCATCATGTGTCGCTCGTGTTGTTCGATGAGTTCCTTCGATGGTTGAGATGTGCCTTCCGAACCAATCGTGGTACTCGCACTGCCACTACTACTGCTGCTGCTGCTGCCATCGAATGAGGTGGATGGAACGCCCGAGGTCGATGTAGCATCACTTGAATTCAATGATGATGTTGTTGATGTCGTTGATGCTGTTCGATTCGATCGTCGGAATGTCTTGAGCACAGCATCGATCGAGAGATAGTCACCCATCGGCATGAACGTGCACCAGAACAAGACACATCGAAGCATCGAGTCGCCACCATTGAGAACGATGCCGTTGCGAGTATGGATCGAACACAGCATCATCCACGACAGGATGCCCATCAAGCGCGTGTGATATCCGACGAGATACACGGCCGCGAAGATCGCCTGCAGCACCAACAGCCACTGCTGATACGCCAGCGTCGGATTGGCGAAATGCAACGACCACGAGCTCGGATCTTGCATCTCGGTAGCCACATGAATGGGCCAGAAGCCACGGTCCGAATACAAGGCCTCGGCGTGTGGATAGTTGACATACACATCGCGCAGCAGCACGATACCGAACGCCACTCGCATGAGAGACAACGACCGACGGTCGAGTCCAAACATCAAATGGAGCACACCCATATGTCCGAGTGAGTGAGCGAGTGAGTGTGTGAGATTGAGGGTTCAAGGTCTGTTGTGGCTCATCGAGTCGTACGCGAGCCAACAGACTGATGGAGAGAAGGCGTGGACGTGAGGGAATGGAGCAGGAAGCAACTGCGACTCTGGTACACCGAGGCACTCCTTGGCACAACCCGGAATCCAGACCCTGGTTGAGGATATCCAGTTATTCGATACTATCAAGAGGTTGGAGATATCCAGTCATTTGATACTATCAAGAGGTTGAGGATATCCAGTTATTTGATACTATCAAGAGGTTGGAGATATCCAGTCATTTGATACTATCAAGAGGTTGAGGATATCCAGTTATTCGATACTATCAAGAGGTTGGAGATATCCAGTCATTTGATACTATCAAGAGGTTGAGGATATCCAGTTATTTGATACTATCAAGAGGTTGGAGATATCCAGTTATTCGATACTATCAAGAGGTTGGAGATATCCAGTTATTCGATACTATCAAGAGGTTGGAGATATCCAATCATTCGATACTATCAAGAAGTTGAGGATATCCAGTTATCAAGAATGTCTTGCGGCTCTCATTCAGTGGGCGCTTACGACAAGCGCAGGTACAAGTTACGATTACTCAACCAACGAAGAATCAACTGGAATCCGATGAGGATCTGCAGCTGACCGAGGATCTGTGCCCACCATGGCGTGTTGGATGGCCACATCGTGGCGGCGTTCTCGATAAGCTGGTCA
>Ga0209935_1004234_pt1:5000-13504 | contig 13504 bp, 19 predicted proteins | sample ThiBio_1000_plan_2_FD_183958 | JGI IMG/M metagenome (GOLD analysis project Ga0209935, IMG submission 183958) | Wastewater bioreactor microbial communities from Cape Town, South Africa - Thiocy_cont_1000_plan (SPAdes) | ecosystem: Engineered > Bioreactor > Thiocyanate-remediating >... | reverse complement strand
CCGCTGTGCAGTGATGGCTTCAGCACCTTGGGTCGCATCGATTACCACGAGCACAATGCCGAGCTTCGAGAGGCCTACGAGCACTTGATGGGTCCCGGTACGCACTCACTCAGCTCATTGATTCATTGATTCATTGATTCATTCATTCATTCATTCATTGATTCATTCATTCATTGATTCATTCGTTGCTTGGCTGCCTGCCTGCTTGCCTGCTCAATAGAACTCACTACATTCGTCGAGTTGTTGAGCTTGTCCTCTGACTTGATTGTCGATTGTGCTTCTGTTCCGGCTGTCCTCCATCGACGTACGTGCGACAATCACTCGACGGTGCGATCGTGCCATGCACGCTGACTCTGAGAGTGTGTCGTCGTTCTTCTTGGTGTAGATGGCTTCAACCTGCGACACATGGGCATCATTCGCTCGCGCCTCGAGCCCACCAACAAGGCGCGCAATTGGCTGCTGCTCGAGGCGGTGGCTCGCTCGATCAAGTCCAACATCAATGCACTCTCGCGCCAGCGCATGTCGGAGCTCGGCGTGCCGGCCGACGAGCCGTTCCGCAACATCATTCTCACGGTCTTCAACCTGGTGCTCGGCAAGAACGGCGAGCTCTCGCGCCAGTACTGGCGCGACTTTGTGCTGCGCACGCTGCACGACAAGTACCCCGGCATTCTTGAGCAACACGAGGCGGCGCCCGAGTACGAGCTCTGCGCCGTCATCGATCACTGCCAGCTGTTCCAACGCCTCGCGACCGTGCTCGGCGTGCGCCTCTCGAGCGACGCGCTCAAGGCGCTCGCCACGGCGCCGAGCATCTTTGAGTTCGTCGAGCCCGACCTCCAGCACATTGCCGCCAAGATCACGCATCTGAACCTCATCGACTACGCCGACGGCATGGCCATGTACTACGAGGCCATCAATCGCACCTCCAACAAGGAGACGCAGCGGCGGCTGCTGCAGCTCTCGCGCAACCGCCTCGAGGCCTCGCTGTCGGCCATGTCGAGCAACTACCTCGCAGTCTTTCAGCTCGGCAACGTGCTGCGCGAGATGGCGCTCGTGCTGCAGCACGACCAAGGCGACTGCCTCGCCAATGCCATCAAGGCCTTTGAGAGCGTGATCGCTCAGCGATGCGAAACCTCACTCCATGCACAGGCCTACGAGCGGTACGTCATCAAGAACGACGGCGGCGATGAAGAACGCTCGATGGCTGCTGACACTACTACACTGTAGCCTCGGTCAAGTGTACCTGGACCAAGCCAGGCTCCAGCATGGCTCACAGAGGGACAACTCGCTCGACAGAGCCTTTGCCAATGCCAACCTCGCACTCGAGCTGCTGCCAACGTTGCGCTCGGCCATTCACCTCAAGGGATCGGTGTTGTTCACGCGTGCGACCGATCGAATCGATAGCTCGCCCGAACAAGTTGATCAGCTTCTGCTGCTGGCTGAACAACTCGTATGTTACATCATATGTTGTGCTCAGTGTGATGACGATTCTGATGACGATTCTGATGACGATAACGCTGACGATGATGAGTATAGTTGATACCGATTGCTGAGAACTGCGATGAATCGAGCTTCTTGTTGTTGCAAGTGTTGCTGCTTCGACGCTCGCGACTGGTACAATCGTTCTTGGCCGTCGAGCGCCGCCAAGAGCCTGAGGCGTACGCGGAGCTCGAGGAAAAGTACACGGCCGTCACGCAGTACGCATCGCGCATCTCGGACGAGCTGTTGCTCGTTCACCCGGACAAGCTCGAGACCATACTGCCGAGCGAGTGGTTCGAGCAGCACCGCCGCGCCACCGAGTTGATGTCGCACCTGCACCTCGCCATCAGGAGCCCACAGATGCGGCAACTGCTGCGCGAGAGGCTGCGCACACTCGAGCACTTTGTGGTGCCGAGCACGTCGCGGCTGTTCGAGCACGATGCCGCGTGCTTGAGTGAGATCATCGGCTTCTGCGAGGCGTTGCGCACGCTGTCGTTCGAAGCCGCGCACATTCCCGTGTGCTGGAGCGCGGCGCAGTGCCTCACGTTGCGCGAGCTCTCCATCCATAAGCACGCGCATCCGATCGATCTCGCGCTCCTGGCGACGGCCGTGGCGCAGTGCACGGCACTCACGAGCCTGGAGCTCTCTCACGTGCGCACCGTGGTGCCCGAACACGGCGACCTCGGCGCGCTGCTGGCAGCACTACCGGCGTCGCTCGAGTCGCTGATGGTGTCGCGGCTCGTCGCGCCAGCCGTTGTGCCGGAGCAAGTGCCGCCGCCGGCGAGCGCAACCGACGCCGAGCCGCCAGTGCTGCAGGTGTCGGAGCAGACGCTGCGGCAGCTCGGAGTGCGCGAGGCGCTGCTGCACCTGAGGCTCGACGGCTATCCGAGCATCACCGACGCGCACTGGGAGGTGTTGGCCACGTGCTGCCCCAACCTGCGCGTACTCAACATCGACCATGCGGCCGTGAGTGTCGAGGGCATCCGAAGTGGTCTCGCACGCTTCCCGCACATTTCTGGCGTCTCGGTCGTCGAATGCGTGGCGCTGCCGCTCGAGGCATTCGTGTGGAGCGAGCAGATTCCTTCGCTCGCCATGATCGTGGCATCGTGTACGTAGAGTGTCGACCACCACACTGACACTGACACCACCACTGACACTGGCACTGACGCCCGCAATCGCAGCTGGCACGGTTAGGTTCTCGGGCAATGAGGAAGTGCGACTCGTAGTCTCGAAGCTTGGCCAGGCGCTGCACGAGAGCTTTCGTATCGATGACTCGCAGCGTCACACATTGTACTCGGTCAAGAAGATTGGCTTCGGTGGCCAGATGCGCTTCCAGCTGGTGCCGAGCAATGAAACGCCGCACAAGTACCTGCCGAGCGGCAGGCCGATTGGAATTACGGTGCAGGTCGACGCGCTGCACATGAGCAAGAGCGTCACCATGTCGTTGGACAGCCAGCCACTGAGCAGGTTCCAAGTGTCGACCATGGGAATGGTGCGTGGCTCTCTCTCTCTCTCTCTCTCTCTCTCTCTCTTGGTGCTTGCTGATCCCCATTTTTCTCGCGTGGCGCAGGCGATCAACTTTGGATGCACGATGCTCGAGCGCAAGTTCACGGTGCAAGGCAGCTGGGCCAACAACTCCATGATTCGCTTCGACGTCAAGGAGGAAGCCACGTTGCTGGCGAGCTTCCAGTTCATCGCCACGACTGGCACGCTGACCGTGAAGCCCGGCACGCCGCTGTCGCTGATCGCGGCCTTGGTGACGGCGACCTTGTTGGGTTCGAGCTTCTTCTGAGCGCGCGAGAGAGACCGAATATAAAAGAGCGCGGAACAGTAAGCCTGCATTGCACTACTATTAAGGTTCCTCCGTAATTATGGGAGCTCGTAAACTACGAGCGGAGCCTGCAGCAGCTTTACGGCCCAGTTGACGGCGCCACCAACTCGTTCCGCTCGTCTCTGCGCCTCTGCTCGTCTGCCGCCCCCTCTCCTCCTCTCTTGCCTCCCTTCCCCTCCGCGTGCCGTGCTTGCGTGTTGTGTCGTGCCACCGCCACCTTCTCGCCTCGCCTCGCGCACACGTGTGTCTCGCTGTCTCTCCTCTCTCGACCCTCTCGACATGATGAAGATGACGACCTCGTCTGCCTCGCTGGCCGTCGTGTTGCTGGTGGCTCTGGTGGCTCTTGCGTCGGCGCAAACCACCATCTCGTTCCCACCGCCCGTGTTCGGCAACGCCGAGCGCTACCACGCGTGCATCTACGACAGCGCCAACGCCGTCTCGTACACGTCGCTGGTGCTCTTCCGCCAGACGGCTGACGCCCACACCTACTCGGTCACCGAGCAGATCCTCAAGCGCGTCGGCGACTGCAGCAGCCGTCACGGCGTGTACTCGGTCGACAACCTCGGCTATCGCTTCAAGGTCCTCACCGGCAGCGGCAACCAGGTGTCGAGCAACACCTTCCGCACGCAGATCTACCCCTACGTGCACACGCGCACCGTCTACAGCGACGACGACGCGCTCGCCATGCGAAACCTCTGCCAGACGCGCTGCTGCCGCTTCCACGGCAAGGGCCGTCCGTCCGACGTGCGACAATGCGACTTTGCTGCGTGCGGCAACTCCACCGTGCAGTACGGCTACATCCAGTGGAGCGACTACGAGACCTACAAGGTGCCGGTTCCGGCGTGCAACTCTTCCTCCGTCGCTATCCCCGACGTCAATGCTCATACTTATCTCAGTACGTCGAGAGAGAGAGAGAGAGAGAGAGAGTGAGAATGAGAGAGAGCCACCTGCCGCTAACGTAACTCCCTACTCCCTCTTTAACAGAGATCGTCCACAACGACGAGCTGGCTGAGCTGGTGTTCGACTCGGCGACGGTCGTGGTGGCGAGCGTCTTTGTGTCGCTCTTCGTCGTGCTTGCTTTGTTGTTCTAGACCTCCACACTCCTCACACCTCCACCCTCCTCGCCAAATGATGTATCTCTCTGCAACGACAACAACCTCCCTCCCCCTCCCGCTCCTCTTCCTTCTCCACCATCACCACTGGTGGCCAGCAGCCCGACCTTAAGCTCCCCTCGAGCGCCACTGTTGGCAGTGCGTGAGGATCCGCTATCGCCTTCGCTCGATGACGACGGCGCATTCTTCACCGCAACGATAAAGCCCGCAAGCCATCCTCCAAGTACCACCCACGACGCCAGTGCTCGTTCCCATCCATTCGGGTGGGCGTCCGTTCATTCTCTGCTGGGCTCATCGGTACTTGCTGACTGTGATGAGCCACCGGCACTGCTACGCTTCCGAGTGCGAGTGGCACGTGGTTTGCGAGGTGTTGTTGTCGCTGCTCCTGCTCCACCACCACCTCCTCCTCCTGCCGGTGCTGTCGCTGGAGGCGCTGGCGGCTCGTCGACCGTCGCTACAAGACCCTTTCGCTGCAGCAGACACGTGACTGCCTTCTGCACACGCGCACTTCCAATCTTGTCCTTGACCTTGTTGCGTGCTCCCCAGAGCGCATCGAGAGTAGGTTGCCGCAGATCCTGTGGGGAGAGAGAGAGAGAGAGAGAAAGAGTGAGCGAGATTTGAGTCGAATCGAGTGGCACGGCGGCGTACCTTGGCAGCAACAGAGTGCTTGCCACTGCGCCGCAGCGTCTCGAGATACTGCTCGGACTTGTGGTACGGCCACTGCAGTCGCTCGAGCGCAAAGCGCCGCAGCGCGCCCATGTCGACTTGGCCCCACTCGAACGGCTCGTCCGAGCGATCGACGTTCGGCTGCAGGTAGGCGTCGATCACCGGCTGCGACGGAAAGTTCTCGGGCACGTACAGCTCGTTGAGCGACATCATGCGCCTCTACGACCATCGACATCGCGCTGTCAGGTGGCGCCGATCGACAGCCGTCCCTCTCCCTCTCTTATCGCCACGCACCAGTCGCTTCTTGAGCGGTGTGTCAGGCTCGCCTGCAACCTCGTCGGCGCTCAGTGTGCCAGTGCCTCCGGCAGCGTTGACGTTCTTGGCCAGCAGTTGCTGCTCCCGTCGCACCCACTCGGCAAACCGACGCAATGTCGCTCCTGCCGGTGCGTCCGGCTCGCTGGCGTGGAACTCGCCAAGAATCTCCAACGCCAGCACGCGACCCACGCCCTTGATGCCGTCGGTGTAGTCGCTGCCGAGCAATAGCGCCAGCTCCACCAGCTGCCGCACAATTCGCATGGTTCCGTCAGTCGCTGGCGTTCCTGGGACAAATAACCGGCGTTCGTGTCCAAACACGTACATTGGCACGGCTGAGACCCAGCTCCTCCCGTACTTGCTTCGCTTGGTACAAGTACACGTACTTGTCCTTGGTGAACATGTTGCGATAGACGCGAGAGCACCCGAACAACAGCGCTGCACTGAGTGTTAGGCACGCCTGCCAGTCGCTGCTGCTCCCGCATCACGCACCATCGCTATCATCAGTCACGATGCCATCCACGAGTCGTCTCGCATCGAGTTCGGCACACTGCAAAGCGTAGTGAGTCGGTCAGTGAGTCAGTCAGTCGGTTCCGGACTCGTGGAGATGCCACCACGGACCACCACGGTACCTGTGCCTCCGCCTCGCCCGGGCTGACAATGTACGGCACGCCGAACAACTGCAGCAGCGTCTTGCAGTCGTCAGTCACGTCGTCCGGCAGCATCTGACTTTGCCGCTGTTGTCGCTGTGCGTGTTGTAGCAGCTCGTCGGCCTCGGCTTGCAGCTCCTGGTTGAGCTCCTCGAGTGCTCGCTGTCGCATCGAAGGCGAGGGCGACGACATGGCTCCACTCGAGCCGGCGCTGCTCGGCGTCTTGTTCAGGTCAGTGCTTGCTGGCCGAGCGCGTGGCGTTGCGAATTCCAAAGCGACCGCGTCATTATCGTCGTCCTCATCGAGCGTCACGACCTCGATCGTATTGTCCGCTTGTGACAGTGCTTGGCTGTCACTCTCGGACTCTGAATCACGCAGAGTGATTGTGACATCTGCTTCTGCGTCGTCGTCATCGTCGTCGTGCTTGTCGTTGTCCTTGCTGCCGGTGTGGTGGCCGTCGACGTCGATTGGTGACAAGGCAGCCACCTCCTCCCACCCGTCAGCGTCATTGTTGTCGTTCGCCTGTACAACTGCACCAGAGGCCGCCACGACCTCGGGCTGCACTTGCTCCTCCGCCGAGCTCTCGTCGCTGTCATCCACCACCGTAATGGCCGCTGCCACTCCTTGCAACCGAGGAACCTCCTCCCATTCCTCGCTGCTGGCGCTCGATCGTGCCGGGCTGGCGCGAACGTTGGAGGAGGAGGCAGCAGTTGGCTCCTCGGCTTCGAGATCGACATTGATCGCTGCTGATGATGGTTCGGCTGCAACGACATCGTCGTCCTCATCGTCATCCTCGACCACGAAGCCACCGCCGTCGCCAAAGTCCTCCATCTCGTTGTCTTGCTCCTCGTCCGAGATCACCTCTTGTTCGCGCTCTGCCTCCTCGACCACGAATGCTGCCTCCTCTTGTGAATCGAGCGCTGTCGCTTGCGAATCTTCCTCGATACGAGACTGTGACGCCTCAACCTCGGTAGTGAAGCTCTCGAGCCACGAGAGATCCTCCTCCTCCTCGCGCTCATGGCTCGCCTGGCGCCCGAGGTGCTTGTGCGGCGTGCTCTGGTCGATTGCGAGCGTCACCTCCTCGAGCAGCTCGTCAAAGTCCTCGAACTCCTGGCTGTCGTGCCACTGATGCGACTGACTCGTACTCGTGCCCGTGCTGGAGCGATTGCCGCCCGATGCCGCCCGTGTTGGAGCGCTCCGAGCCATCAGAAACAGGTCATCATCGCCGTCGACCTCATGCACTTCGAGTGCCTTGGCGGCTTGCACTTGGGCACTCACCTTGCGCCGTTTGCTGGTGAACGGAACCGGCATCGTGCCCCAGCTCGTGCCGCTGCGCACCAGCACCGCCGGAGAGCCGGACGAGAGCGGCGACGCCGACGCGCGAGTAGCGGCTGTCATGGAGCCCGAGGCTGAGGTCGACGATGGCGAACTGGTGGCGAGCGCCTCCTCGACGAAGCCAGTCGGCAAGCCGAGCGATGCAAAGTCCAGCTTGCGCTTGCGTGAGCTCGGCGTACTCGGCTGCTGCTGTGGCTGCGACAGAGGCAGGATCGGCGACGCACCCGCGAGCACCCTTGCAATGTTGGTACTCGTGGAGCTCGTGCTGGCCGCGAGTCGCTGGTGCGGTGAGATGCCCGACGACGACGACGGCGTCGTGAACGAGCTCGATGGCGATGCCGACGGCGACGAGGACGAGATTGACGACGTGCCTTGCGACGACGATGGCCGTCGTAGCACGTACTGCTTGTCAGCCTCCGACATCATCGAACGCCGTTCATCTTTGAGCGAATCCTTGAGCTAGCAGCCGCAGCAGCATCAATGTCACTCAGCACGTTCGTGCCGGCATGAACCCTCGTCGCAACGCAACGTACTGCAGTCACTTGCATCGTAATGTCGCATTGTTGCAAGAAGGCCTTGAGTTGCATCGACGAGAACTCGACCACCTCCTGACTCACGTAATCCACCCATCCGCCAGTCGGTCAGTCATTGAGTCGAGCAATGAGCCGATGCGAAACAGTCCTCCTCGTACATCAAATGACGTTCGCTTCCTACTGTGTGAGCCACTCGATGACGTCGATCGTTGCTTGTTCAACCAGCGGCTGACAATGTCGTGTGAGTCGAGGCGTTTCTTGAGCTTGCGAGCTTGCTTCAGCACTTGAAGCTGCAGCTCGGGTGGCAGCTGCGACAGCGCGTCGCGATCGAGATTCGCCATATCAATGTCCGAGTACCGATCCCATCCGCTGTCATCCTCGTCCTCAGCGTCATCGTCATCTTCGTCATCTTCGTCATTGTCATCAACATCGTGGACTGTATCGCGTTCCAGCGTCGTCGAGGTGGCTGTGCGTGAGGTTGCGCGAGGTGCCTCGGGTATCTCATCGAGTTGCTCCTGGTATACTTGAAGCTGAATGCGATGAGCCTCCAAGTCTGCCGAGTCCTCGTCCACATCCACCTCATGCTCGA
>Ga0209935_1004233_pt1 | contig 13509 bp, 12 predicted proteins | sample ThiBio_1000_plan_2_FD_183958 | JGI IMG/M metagenome (GOLD analysis project Ga0209935, IMG submission 183958) | Wastewater bioreactor microbial communities from Cape Town, South Africa - Thiocy_cont_1000_plan (SPAdes) | ecosystem: Engineered > Bioreactor > Thiocyanate-remediating >... | reverse complement strand
GGGCTTTTGCTGCCTTTTGTCTTGCTTGTGGCCTGGGTACACATTTGGAAAAGGAGAGGAGTGAGCTGAAGAGTCGGTGTAGTCCATGTTTCCACAAGTAATCTCTTTTGCACTCGCCACTCTTTTAACTCGATAAGAAACTGGAAATGATCATCCCCGAGTAATTTTCTGCTGACCAGGGATGGTTTTGCTTTCTCGGAGTCAGGTCACGATCGGACTTTCATGTGCGCAGAGCGTAAAATTGTGAGCAATTTTAAATTCTTCCCAGACACAAACTTCTCGGTAAGTTGGGCAGTATCGTTACAGCAACAAAAAAATTTCTCGTCTTGTGCCCACACCCTAACTATCTGTACAATCAAAAGCTGGGAGAGAGAAAGTGAACTCATACATCCCTAGACTCCATACACTAATTGACTTCGAGTCTTTTCAAAACCTTCCCTGCTTTTTTTTTCCCCCGCCAATGCAAGTTGTGCCGTTATGTTGTTTACACTTGCTCGATTTTCGCCCAAAGCCCATGCCACTGTCCTACAGCACACATGCAATACATGTGACTATCTTTCCTGCTAATATGTCTTTAATCTCGAAAGTTCAAAACAATATCATGTTTCAATTTTTCTGTTTATTTGCCAATTCTGGGGTGCAAGACAAAGTGTCCACCCATTTTCGGTGAAATTTTTTTTTTTTTTTTTCCTTTTTCAACAATCTCAATTCAAGGGACTTTCTCATCGAGTGCATTGGAAAAAGCCTTAGCACCGGGCAAGATGTCACGGTCACCAACACCTCGCGCACCTTCACTACAAACAATAAAACAATCCAAAGTATTACCGCTGCTCGTAGAGAAATTGACAACATTTTCCCTTGGCCTGCTTCTCCACCTCGTTATCAGCCAACCAATGATGAGGATCATTACGACAACCAGCACACATAGCAAAGGAATGGTCCCCAATGAGATCAGAGCCAACAAAGCCAATTCCCCTCCTCCACCACCATCTCCTCCACCATCATCAGAATCGGTGTCGATGGTGATCGAGAAGTCAGGGTCATATGTCAACGTGCCGGTAAAGGAAGGAAACTGCAGAGCCAACCCCAATAGGCCATCGAATGCGATATTGACTGGAACCACTCGGGTGGTGCCGACAGTCGCTACGCGAAGAAACCGGATGGAGGTGGTCACCAATGAAGAGGAAAGCACAAAGACCTGAAGCCCTTGCGCATCGATACCCTGATCGCTGATGTTGGTGATTGGAGGATACCCGACAAATTGAAAGCGAGCGACGAGGGAGTTGGCCGAGGTAGAGAAATTCCATCCACCAATCGAGAGGGACAACTCTCTCGCGCTTGGATTGGTCGTGAATGTAACTCCTCCACTGTTGAAAGTCTGTGCTGATACGTACAGTGCATACGATAGGGTTATCTAAATAAATATTGGATTGAAGACCGATATCAGACATTTATGGTGGGGGTTTTTTACCGTTGCATTTCCATAGGCAATCGAAAAATCGAAATGCTGAGTGGATGAATTATCTACGGAGGTGTTGGTGTTGAGAGTGTATCCCGAAGAAGGGAACACAAAGGAAGCCACGACACCATTTTCGGGGCTCCATTTCATCGATGGATATGGGTTGAAGGAACAGTTCTTCAGCGCCTGGATGTGTTAGGCCTTCAGCATCTGTGAATATTTATTTACAGTTATTGGCCCTATCGCTCATGTGTGTTTGTTTCAGTTTAAACATCCCTTCAAAGTTACCTTTTGGGAAGATGTGCACACCTGGGGATATTCCTTGAAAGCCAAGGACCACCTCGAGGGAAGAGAGATTCTGGGAATAAAGAACCGCTATGTTGGGGTATCTTGTGACGAAAAGGCCATTGGCCACCCACAAGGCATTGGTAGAGATATCAAAGGCAATTCCTTGAGGCGAGGTCGGTACCAAGTTGCTGTCACCAGATGTCAGATTGGATTGACCAATAACAGCGATGGCTGCCATTCCGTTGGAGGTCGGCTGTCCTCCGGCATAGACCACCACCCTGTCATGGTAGTTGTCCGAGACATAAAGATTGCCGTATCTATCCAGGGCGAGTCCAAGAGGGTTGCAGCCGCTTGTGGCAGAAGGTGTCAGACACAGCCAAGTACTCATATTCGGTTGCATGAACTCAAAGGATGCATTGCCTCCTATCAACACAGAGTCTGCAGCCGTGAAATATAACTTCAAAGCACAAAGTGTGAAATGATAAAAATAAGATGTCTCCCGAAGCACTGCTGATCACGCTCCAGGGTTGAGACATGGTCGCCTCGCTTGCGTGCCCCACAAAAAGAACGAAAGCTGGCCGAGCACGCTGGCTGGGGCGGTGTTGTTGTTCAGATCGAATGCATTGGCATACCTCAACACCCTGTTATTCTCGGAGTCGGTCGCCCATAGGTTTTTTCGCACCGGATCCACGTATACCCCGGTTGGGAAAAAGAGGGAGTTATTCCCGGGGGGAGGGTTCCCGGAGGAAAAGAAGTCGGGCTGTCCCAGTATACCATCTGCTGCCGTTCAACTTTTGCCCTGCATCCAGATACCATAGCACCCTGTTAACGTTGTAATCGGCAACCCATAGGGTACCGCGAGTATCCACCCAGATCCCATACGGGTAGCAAAGCGTAGTGGGCGTTGCCGAGGAAATACCCATCCCTTGGTTGCATTCGTTGGATGTGAAATCGACCTGACCGAAGACGGCTAGGGGCAGGGAGTTTGTGAGGGTCGCTCCGGGGCCGTATCGGAGCACCCTGGAGTTAAAATGGTCTGAGACATAAAGATCCCATTAGTTGGATCCACCGCCACGCTGACGGCGCTGACGTTCAAGAACAGGTCCGGCAAAATTTCTCCGCCACACGGTGCGAGGTGAAGGGCGACCCCAAGAAGGTAAACCAGCAGGAGGACACACTTTTGCATCCTGGCGCCGTCAGTCCCGCACGAAATTACAGAAGAGTTTGCATAATACGGTGAATGAAGGAAGGCCCCGATGCGCTTGTTGGAGAGTGGGTCCCCTGCTAACAGCAAAGAGGGGCCACAAACAAGTGCCCTCTCTTCTCTCCTCACCAGCAGCCGGTCTCCACCCCTCTCCCAAAAAAAAAGCTTTCCCTAAAGTTCAATCGCCAATGGACAGGGGGAATGCGGTTCGCCTTAAGTGACTACACACGGACGACGATGTGGGAACCCGTCCGAGGACGACGAAAACGGTGGAGAAATGCGTGTGAAGCAAAAATGCGTGGCGAAGAGAGAGCGCATGATCCGTGTCTACGCTCCCCTAAAAAAACCTCTCGCACGGGATTGCAGTGCAGCGAGGAACTCGCTAGCTACCATCTCTTGCTGGTTTAGAAGACGCAGACCCTGCCATGGCCGATCCTCTCGTCTGGTGGAGGCCCACGAACGCGTGTACCCAAGGCTAGTCCGCCGCTTCCTTTGCATCACCCCCCCCCCACATCGGTGCACGTGAAAGCTTTTTAAAAGGCTGGATGGATCGTCAATGAGCGCCGCTGCTCCCTGGCCGACGAGCGCGTCGCTTCTGTTCGCCTCTTTCGACCGACAGCATCGCAGTGATGACTAGGCTCGCATGGAGCGCTTGGTTTTCTTCTCGATGCGATTCAATTCTCTACATAGTACGGTGTGAACCTTTTGTCTTTTTTTTTTTTTTTTTTTTACGGGCTCTGCAAGCAGTTGTTCTTTTTTCTCTCCCCCCTCCTCTCTCGGGACCGAGGATGAAACCTACGACACAAAATCCTTGTTGCTTTTTCGATTCAATCTCTGTTCTTTCCTTTTCGTACGATCACAGAGATTTCAAGTTAGTGCTTCTTTACTCTCACTGTGACAAAGACAAGTTTCCCTTGCATGGGTCAAAGTGCACATAGATATTCGCCAAGCAGATCCATCTGATGCTTGTTCCCAGCACGAGGCCAAAACAGACGATGAAGAAAAGCGCCGTCAGGTGGAGTTCTACGGGATCAGGGGCCAGGTCTTTGCACGTGGATGACGGTGAAATTAGGCGTCCTTCCATTAGTTCCATCACAAGGGTAAACCAGGGGTTTGTTAGGAAAGGAAAGAGGGGGGGCGCTCTCAAAGGAGGAAAAGATCGCATGACACGTATCGCTGGCTGTTTGTTCGTTATGTGCGTAGTGTTCTGAAGACTTCCAAGAAAAGACCTTCGAAAGCTGATTGGCCCCATCTATACAAATTCTGTGTCCTGGTTTCCTGCCCTCCATAGTACCGTTAACGGTTCGACTTCCAGCACCCAAAGTTTGTTATTCACTGCGCTGGCGTTACTCTGACGACATGCTGATCTCTGTGTTTTTTGTGTGGCCGTTGGGCTCTTAAAAGTTCATCCGTTGACATAAGCTTTAGTGAAGGTAAGCCTTCATTTTTTCCCCGCATCTGATTGTGCAGTACCTCTCTTCCGCAGATCTAGTTTTCCTTGCCGTCTTCCTGGTGGTGTTGTGAGTTCTTTTCCTCGACCTTGTCCTCGTCCTTATCCTTCTCCTCATCATCATCATCCTCCTCGTCGTCTTCCTCATCTTTATCCTCCTCATCAAGGGTTATCACAGTGGCAGTCGGTGGTGCGCTGTCACGATCCGGTGGCGAGGAGAATGGCGAGTCGGGTGGAGTCGATGGCGGTTGTTGGTGTTGGTAATGCCCTTTTGTGTTCCTCGTCCCTTCCGGTGGTGGCTGTCTCGATGCAGCGGCGCGCTTAGAACGTTGGGTGCTGGAGGCGGCGATTGTGTTCCCCCGGAGGGGGGGAGATTTTTTCTCGGCGGCGTTGCTCCATGGGAGTCGTCATCCTCATGGGCCCTGTGTGTCTCCTTGCGCTTCCGCGTTGTAGTTGTTGTAGTTGTTGGAGGTGGTGGGGATTCGGTTGAAGTTTTTTCTTGGTGGTCTGTTGGTCCTCCACCTTCATCATCATCCTCGGGTGCGTGTTTCTCGTGGTTGTTGTTGGTTTTCCTCTTCTTGTTGCCTTTGTTTCTCGGAGGGAGATCCTTTTGTTGTTGCGGTGGTAGTTTTCTTTTCCCTTGGCGTTTCTTTTGTGACAACAAGGGTCGTTCGCGCGGCGATAATGGTGTCAAAGATGAAGCATCGAAAACAGGGAAGCCTCCCTCCTCATCCTCAGCATCGCGAGAAACGACATAGACGCTTGCTTGCAGAACTCGGTTGGGATGTTCTTCTTGGTATTCTCTCGCAAAGTTTGCAGCCGCTTTTTGATCCTATCGTTTCTCAAAGGTGATGGCCATTAGCAACAAGTTGTTGTCCTCCTCCTCTTCACTTGTTGGAGGGGAGTGTCTCGTTCTCTTCTTCTTCTTCTTCTTCTTTGTCGCTTTTTTCTTCTTCTTCGTTTGCTGGAGATCATCATCATCATCATCCACAAAGAGATCGGTAGACCTCTGAATATTTTGACGAATCCATCGGTATTAGATAGCATTCCTTTTTTTGGGATGGAAGAACCCACCCCCCGGCTCAACCCCAGGACTTAGGATTACGCGCATGGCAGCATTTGCCGCCTTGTCGCGAAAGTAGTCCCAGCCAGATTTACATAAACAACTCTCATCGAGGACATTGGAACCACTGTCGGATAGCTGGATGGAGGAGAATACAACCCAAGCAACCACCTTTTCTCTTTGTCCTTTTCAACCCTGTTTTTACCTCGACAACGATGAACTTGGACAGAAGGTCCAAAAGGGGTAGCGGCGTTGGACCGAAGTCAGAGCCACCAAGTATTTTTAACCCGGGCAAACAAACAACGTTTACCTAATTGACAAAATACCTTAAAGATGATTAGCGTGTTCGTTTTTTTCATAGAAGGCGGTAGGATCAAATGACCACCATCAGCGACCAGAACGGGCAACCTCCTATGAAAGCGTTTCCGCGGAAACCAAACCAACCATTCGGTTAGGACTAAAAGCTGTGTCCCACAGCTGGCCCTCTTCTTTTTTTTTTTTTTTTTTTTTTGGAGTGCGGACAAATAGGTCCATCACTCTATTGAGTGAGTTTAGGCTCGGAGAGCCCCCTATTTGCGTCCTGGGTAAACCGCGTTACCCTCCAGTTTTTTCTTTTAGTTTTCTTTTCGCCTCTTTAAAGCATTTGCCTAGGTGTCTTTCTTTGTGAAATTCTTTGCGTCGTGCTGCCCACGATTTCATCGCCCGGCGGATGAGGAAGCGTGCGGTTTCGGTTAGAGCCAGGTGTGCCTTCTGTTTCTTCACCCCCCATTGTAGTAGTAGCTTTGGCAGTACCCTTGGGATCATGCCTAGTGCGCCGTGGGTCTTTTCAAAGTTGTGGATGACATATTCGAGGGACGCTGGTTGTGGACGGTACTTGGACTCTGGGTCTGGGAACCAGAGCGGCAGTACTGCTATTTGGGATTGAGGGAGTCCAGTAAGTTTGTGTAGCTTTCTTCGGACCTTGCGTGCCGTTTTGGCTTGCTCGTTTACTCTGGCGGGGCATGCCCCTGAGTAGATATGTTCAATGTTCTCTTTTACCTGTTCTTGGCATGAGCAGCATTCTTGGTTAGGGGTTGCAGCCTGTTTTGCGAAAAACTGAGCTACAGCCTGCTCCCCCCTTTCTAGCGGTGGCCCTGGTTTGGGGGTGTTGTCCTTATTGTGCGTTTTGTTGAATACTTGGTCGTTAGTTGGGAGATACCTATGTCGCGCACGGAATGCAAATTTTTGAATGGGGCCGTTCTTCCATTTCCTATTTTGCAGCATGCTGATGGATAGTTTTCGGTGGCTGTCCTTGTTCCTTGTTAGTTCTCCCCTTTTCGGGTAGAGGTGGAACCGGGTTGTGTGTTCGGCCTTTGCGGTGTTTTTGGCGTATCTGAATAGATTGGTAAGGAGTAGGTTGTTGTTTTTGTCTCTAATTTGGACTGAGGGCATTTTTCTATCCCGTGTAGGGAAGTCTCGGACCCAGTTATCGTAGGAGTCTTTTGTTAACTTTGTCAGCTTGCTCGTTGCCCCATTGCATGATGGGGAAGAGCTGGCCCTCTTCGCCAGCAGTTTGTATTTTCTGCGAATTTCAGGAAAGGGGGAACCTCGGGCGCTGATCAGGCCCAAGACGAACCAAACCCCCGTCCTTGCAAAAGGGGAAACCTTTTTCTTTGCATTATTGTAAATGAGAAGGAATATCATCAACCTTCTCGTTTTTGAAAAAACAAGGTTAGAAGATTAATGGCGCTACCTGCGGGAGAAGCACCTCATCTTCATGATCTTACTTCAAAATGAAGTTTGATCGATATGCCTTGTCAAGTTAGTATAGAATTTTTGCGTCCGGAAGAGCTTTAAAGCTTCCCAGCCGAGAGGTAAGTTTTCACCTCTTGACAGTCGGTAGCTTCATAGGGGTTAATGTAGCAGGACACAAAGCCCTTTGCTACACATATGTCTGTTAAACCTATCCCCTTGCAATGGAATAAAAGGGGTGCTGTATCAAAAATGATGTTAAATCAAAGGGGTTGTGTTAAATAGAAGGGATTAATGGTGGCAGAGTAAACCACACTTGCAACTATCAGAATGGTGAAGGGCCTGCGAGTACAAATCGTTGAAACTCTGTAGCTGGAGTTGAGCTGTCCAGCTTCAATCCTTGGAAGCGAAGACGAAACGGGACCGATTCAAAACCAAAAGGAGAAGACCTCCCTCCTCCACCTTCGCGATGATGTCTGTTTTTTTTTGCACCTTCTGGCACACGAGTTTTTTTTTTCCTAGAACATGCAAAACAAAGGCCCCTCATGAAACAAGCCATGCGTGCAGGGCGCTTTCGTTCCACTTCCGCGTCACAGGTACCACTCGCTTTTGTGAACAGAACCTCACCTTTCATCCTCGTCTGGTATCCATTGCCGTTCTACGTTAATTTTTATTGTTCCTCTCCTCTTCAGCTACTGTTCCTCCTCCAACGCGAACACAGTTTTCCTATGGAGATGGGAGCTTTGAGAACGTCTGACAGAAGGAGGGAAAATTTATTTTGGGTCAATAAGTCGGCCTTCATTCCCTTCTTAGAAGCCCTTGACGCGAAGGCTGTCATCTCTTTGCGGCCTCGGCGGATGGGGAAAACTCTTTGGCAAGATACGCTCGCCCACTACTATGACGTAGCGCAAAAGGATCAATTCAAAGGAGCTCTTTGGTCACTTGGAGATAGGAAAGGACTGGTCCCCGGTTGTCCGGTCTTACGCACTCCCGTACTCCGTCTACCTTTGTAATCGTCTACTGGCCAGCTAATTTAGGGTAGCAAGCACTAACTAACGGTAGCGAAACTATCATCTACCCTGAATGATGCTCCTTCCTGACCGATTTTAGCTAAAATCTTCAACTGACAGGGATTTAGCGAAAAACTGCTCCAGCGCTTTGAAGAGCTTGGTAGACCCTGACACCGTGGGATACAACTGGCGTGAAGGGACTGTAGGCTTCTCCCCTCGAATCGAAAGCAACGTGACCGTCAATTTACCACCCGTATGTCAGTCCATCTGGGCGATGGCCATCTCTTTCGACTCTTCCATCCTCCCCTGGAGTAATCAATCGTTGGTGTTGATATACACCCATGAAACCTGCGATCCTTCGAAGCTGCAATTCCGAAGCTTTTATGGGGATGGCCTCGGTTCCTCCTCCTTAACCAATGTTTGTGGAACCACCTCAGAGTCTGAACGTATGATGTTCGTGGTCGACCTTTACCCGAAGTCGAATACAAAAGGAACCGTAAGATCCGAGTTCGCGTTCTTCACCACCATACCCATCGCTCAGGTGAACTTTTTGCTCCTTTAGGCAAAAGGCAACAGGTAATAGATAAATACAACATTTTGGGCTTGCAATTCTGAATTTTACAAAGATTGCATTTTACTTGTGCAGTTCTAGAGGAACTCTCCATGCACTTTTCCCTTTGGGGGAGAAGGAGAGTATGTGTGTGTGGTCTCCACTAGAGACTGAATTTAACCTCCATGGCCTCACCGTTTGTGTAACGTTCAGATAAGCTATCCACACGAGGTATGGGTGACTCAATAGTATATTCAAGGAGCTGTGGCTCTGTTCACGAGCAGACACAACTAGACTCGATAGGTTCTACCTGGCAGAAGAGCGGACAGGGAAAACGGCCCCTGTGTGCCCCCGGGTTATCCAATCACTCTCCTGTTCTGTGTCGCTATCCCATCACCCCCTTTTTGGTTTTCCATACAAAGGAGATGTGGACCCGCTCCTGAAGCTTGGTATCGACTCTCTACCCAGACACACAGCCATACGCACGCCTACAGGCCTGGGATATCCTCAAGAACAGAATTCCAGCCATCACTCGAGCCCGAAGAGATACCCACTCTGACTGCAGCCTGTTTACCCCAACCACACTCGCCAGCACCTTCTACATCCTTCCTTTGACCTTTGCCGTGGGAGAATTTGAGGCGAGTCTGAACGACGAGTTGAATGACCCGCTCGCAAAAGAAGTCCTTCGAAATGAATGAACAAAACGCACTCTCCACCTTTAAGCGGCTGGTAGGGGAAGTTGAAGAAGAAAAAAAAGGAAGAGGTAACTTCTCTAGCAAAACTTCCTGCATGGAATTCAAGGCTTTCTTCTTGTTGTTGTTGTTGCACACTAAGCTTTACATAATAATGATAGACGTCGAGTTCTTCAGCAAGGTCAAGACCGCCTGCGACGATGGCGTTGCGCGCTGCTTCATCACGGGAGTGGCCCTCTCGCTTTCAACGAGCTCACGAGCGGCTTCAACATCGCCACACATCACGAACGATCTGAGATCTGCCTCGCTCTACGGGTTCACCGAGGCAGATGTCAGAAATGAACTCGCGAGACTCTAACTGCCGGAAGCAGTGGCAGCAAAGATCGTCGAGTCTTGGAGGCGGGATCATAACGGTTACCACTTTGACCCACGACAGAAGGTGGCGCTCTACAATCCAACGGGTGCTCCACGGACTTCGTCACCTGGAACGGGCTCTTAGGCTGGATCCCCCACCACCTACACTTCAACCCGAGGAGGTCATAGACCATCTGCTGAGCCGTATCCCGGATGGCAACAACAACTCGATGCCTTCCGAAGCGATCCTGAGGGCCATCGTATCCAATCCCAATTCCTCGCTCGTGATCGCATATGCCTTGTCCTCTGACACCGCCGAAATGGATGGCGGAGGTGGGATGAAGGGACAGTTTCGTTTGTCGCACATGAACAAGCTTGCAGCACACCGCAAGCCGTTGCGCGCCTTCATGTTCTTTACCGGGGCATTAACTTACGTTCCTTCGACCGCCGTGAGACAGGCACGCTCTTCGTATCCCCAACAATGTTGCTCGCATAGGGTTCGCAAAGGAACAGATGATCGGTCTCAAGGAGAATGGTTATTAAGTTGCGTGAAGCCATTATCACGATGTTGGACACCAAAAAGATCGACTCATTTTGCTGAGCCGTCGCCAAATACCTGCTGGCTGGACTTGCTGGACAGGATGTTGACGATGGAGAAGATCCTTTTGCACAAGGTAAAAAAACAAGTTCTTCCCTGTGTTTGAGCTAACCCTCAAGTTTCAGCTGTCCATGATGCGCTGGCACTTGCTTGCCGTCCCACAGATAGTGTGCACAAGGAGTACAAAGTGGACTCGGTGGCTCGGGCTTCAAAAGCGAAGGGGTTTGCAGTGGATGCTGTGTATATTCAATCAACCTCTGCGAAACAGCCCCCACAACAGGTATTTCTCATTTCCCCCTCCCTGGTGCATGGATGACAGTAAACCCTTTATCTTCCTTATACAACCACAGTATTGCTGCCGCTCCTTCAAGAATCTACGAGTTCAGGCGTTGGAGCTGGCAAAAAACCTAGGATGGGAGGATTCTTGGGAGAAGCTGTGTGAGCCCGTCGTGAGCTTGATGACGAGACAAAAGTGAGCGATAATGACATCCTTGGCCTGCCCCTCAATGTTGCCTTCATGAAGCAGCTATACAAGAGGCTACACCGTGAAGACTGTCCCTGGAGAAGGCTGTCCAGGAGGCACGAAACACGCATCTTCCTCCTTTGCAGAAGGAGATCGGCCAATGTTCATTGCTGGGTGCTGGTGAGGGTTGGCACGAGGAGGATTATTTGGAAGCAAGTCACTGTTTGAATGGGTGGTTGGGAAAAAGAAATTGTGTATATGGGGATTGTATATAATAAACCCTGTTTAATATTATTTCCTCCCCAAAGAATTCACTAGCCGGAAGAGACTCACGCAGCCATCACATAGTGTGCATTGGTTGTGGCACGGGAGGAAAAAAAAACAGAAATCGAATGAATCCGGAAGAGATCAATACAGACAGCCCATACGCTTGTAGTCCGCAAGTGACAGATCTAGTGATGTTCTTTCGTTTGCTTCCACACCACCCGCCTATGTGTAATTGAAAATATGCAGCTCAACCAAGAAGTGGATATGATATGAGGGACAAGCCTACCTGATGGATGGTCCCGTTGGTTGTTAAGGACACAGTGACGGTGGAATTAAGGATGAAGATATTTCTGTATTAGTATATTTTTTTTCCTTTTTCTTTCTTTTTTTCTTTCCTTGTTTTTAAGTTTAAACAAACTAATTTTTTTGTTTTTTTGTTATTAAACCAGTTTTTAACAGGTTAGTAAAGTAATAAACAACTCATTTCATGTTTTCTTTTTTTTACTTACAAAAAAAAAACAAGAAATATTACTGTAGCTACTTTTTAACAAAGTAAAAGAAAGGAGGGAAGGAGGGAAGAAAAAACAAAATAAATTAAAAAAAGTTGAATTCAATTGTTACTTTAAAATCCTAAAATGATATTAAATAAGCTAAAAGGGTAAAAATGCAAGAAGCGAAGTATGCCTTATATTATAGCCATGTGACACTTGACTCAAACTACATAAGCGGAGGTTATTTTTGACCGTTGGAGTACTCCCAGAAGGTAAAGTTATATCTAAACTGTAAATGCATAATGAAATTATTCTTGAGCCACTTCCGTTGCCGTGGAAACCCATTCAATGACGAACCTAACAGAAAGAGAGAATCATTCTCCTCTCTTCTACAATTCCCGGTACTTTGTTTTTTTTTTGTTTCCCCACTTGGGAATGTGTGGAATGTTGACGCGCAATGACCTGGAGGTTACGTAATATTATGGTGGCTTTGTTGTTGGAGCAATTGGCGAAAATTTGAGCAGTCTGAGAGGATCCTGCGCTGCGTGGACCTACAAATGAGATTTTAAAATAACCACAACTGTATACATACCCCTATTTGCGATTAGTGATTTCCAAGTTCGACATTGTCCTATGAATCGATATTGAGATTTGAGTTTTATCTGCATAAAATCAACACTCTTTGACCAAAGCACGTCCACGGTCCATATTTACCACAGACAGCAACTTTGTACCTTTTTTACTTTCGTAGAAAAAGACCAAGAATTTCTCTGCTCTATTTACTCTGCCAACCAACTTAGTCATCAAATTAATGCCTAGTAGACATATTGTTGGTGGCGAAGATGAACGGTGCTTTCCTCAAGATATCCGCACTTGATGAACGACTTGTGTTGCAGGCCTTTGTTAGCCGCTCTTGTGCTTTGAGTTGCCAGAAGGCGCTTGTGGCATCTCTAGGTTCTGATACATAGTTGTTCTCAAGAGGAGAATCAGGAACCAAAACTTGCACCGACCAAAAAACAAAAAACAAAAAAAATCAAGTGTGAGAGGGACAGGTTCCACCTTGGCGCTGGACAGTGCTCCCTAGAACATAGGGCAAGGGGGAAACAGGCTTATGAATTGAGCCAAACAATTTAAGCGCCGTGCCCGCGACGTTAATGGAAATCCCTTGTGCAATATCAAAAAGAGCGTTAAGGTATGAAAAAAGGTTATGTCCGAACACTAGTCGTCATTTACTTCAATACCATTGTCGACCCCTTGCTCCTCTGTGTCCATTGCTTCACCAGAGGTGTTTCTCTTGTGCGTGAAGCTGTCGTAAACCTTCACGCATTCTACAACCCCTTCTCCTTTCCTCGCGAGCTGGTTGCTAAGTTCCTTCGCGATCTCCTCTGCTCCCGTTCCTGCCTCCTCGGTCAGTTCGAGAGAGATGATTTTGGGTCCTCTCACAAGATCGTTACTCTCCGCCACTTGGCCGGCAATAAAAGTCCGTGCCCAAGAGAGAACCTCGTTGTACTTTTTAAGCTTCTTCTCGGTCTTGGGTGGCTTCGCCGTGACGAGCAGATGGATCACTCCAAACCTCGAGATAACCCACATGTGCTGATTACCTCCAGTGGGCAACTGGATGGCCCTCTTCTTGCGATCGACCGGATGGAGCCTTTTCGCGGTGTTGGTTACGTTTCCGGTGAGTCCCGCTGTTTTTATCACGTCGGTCATGATGTACCACGGTTCTCCTGTGGATGAGCTCTCCACACCCTGGATCTCTTTTCCCTTTGAAGTCACGAAGGAGGAGAAAAGCGTTAAAGGTGTTTCACAGACCGAAAGCTGCTCTTCCATAACGACAGCTGTTTCATTCAATGAAATTCTTTTGCGAAAGCAAGACTTCATTACAGAAA
>Ga0209935_1004231_pt1 | contig 13518 bp, 8 predicted proteins | sample ThiBio_1000_plan_2_FD_183958 | JGI IMG/M metagenome (GOLD analysis project Ga0209935, IMG submission 183958) | Wastewater bioreactor microbial communities from Cape Town, South Africa - Thiocy_cont_1000_plan (SPAdes) | ecosystem: Engineered > Bioreactor > Thiocyanate-remediating >... | reverse complement strand
AAGAAGCTTGCCGAGAGCGAGGTGCAGCTGAAGAGGATGCGGGTGGGCTTGCAGAGTCTGCAGAATACTGTGGACAGAGAGATGCACAACATCCACAACATGATCGCCAAGGTCACCATCACGAGGGACGTCCTTGAAAAAAGGGCGCGCAAAGCGATCCCTCGTCCTGACACTAACAGCGCCAACGCTGCCGAATCCTCCAAGGGTGCCGCATCGCCTCCTCCCCCTTCAGCGGCTGCTGGTGTCGAAGAAGCCAAACAAGCCGCAGCACCCGCAGCCCCAGAGGCCGAATCGGCCGAGAAGAAAGACGCGTCTGCGCAACAAAACGAACCCGAGAAGGAAGAGGAACCCTTAGAGAAGGCACAAGCCACTGATGAGAAGGATAAGGATAAGGAACAACAGCAGCAACAACCGCAACAGCAACAGCCGCCTGAAAAGGAAAAGGAGAAACCCCTGGACCCCGAGGCGGAGTTGCGCTCGCTGCATGATAGGATGGCGGTGTTGAAGAAAATCAAGAGGACGATCTATTTGGTCGCTCTGGAAGAGAAGCTTGCTGGGACGGGAGGTGCCGAGGCCCTACCCAACGCCAACAGCAGCAGCAACACTAACAACAGGGACGAGGACGAGCAGAGCAACGAGAAGTACACGCCCTCACAAAAGGCCGAGATGGTGAAGAACGAATTTGTCGAAACTGAACAGACCTACGTTGATGGATTGAGAACCGCCGTAGAGGTAACCGCATACAAAAAAGGGCGAAGGGTGCAGTACTAATTTTTGTCCTCCCACCCAAATCAGGTGTATCTGAACCCATTAATGAAAGCGGCTGCGGACAGTTCAACGACGCTGATCTCATCAGGGGATATCAGCGTCATCTTCGCCAACATCACCACTATTCTCTCGTTGCACGAGAAACTTCTTGCCCAACTCATCGAGGCGAGAAACTCTCCCACCAAGTCCTTCGTGGCTCCTCTCAGCGCTTTTCTTCCTTTTCTTAAAGTGAGTCATGGCCTGTTATACCTATTTTTGTTAAACCACCAAGACTAACCCTCTTCTCTTTAGTTGTACACTATGTATGTAAACAATCACCAAACGGCGAACAACTTGCTTTCCAGCCACATAAACTCGAATCCTAGGTTTAGGCAATTTTTGAAGGTGAGTGTCTCTTTTATTTTCTTTGAACGGTTTTGTTGACATTTTTATTTTAAAGGAACGCCGACAACAGCAGAAGGGTATAGACTTGGATTCCTTTCTTATCTTACCCATTCAAAGACTCCCTCGTTACGAATTATTGTTGAAGGTAAACCTTCCTTTTATTTGGAAAGGAGTAGGTAACTCACTCCCCATCGATGATCAGGACATGTTGAAGTATATGCGGGCGTCATCGAGTTTTTTCACCTCCGAAAAGGAGATGGTGCAGCTGGCTGAGTTATTGGAGTCGGTGAGAGGGGTGAACGAGTACGTCAACACTTGCAAGAGGCTGAAGGAGAACACGGAGCGTTTGCTCCATCTTCAAGCTAATATCAGAGCTGGCAAGACTCCTTTGGTACGTGTTATTATTAATTCTCTCTCTCTCTCTCTCTCTCTCGCTAATGCTTTTTCTAGAACCTATTTGATAAGCAAGGACGTATGTTGGTGAAGGAAGGGATGCTGTCGCTGTATGAGGCAGGCTCGAAGGTGTCAGTCTATAAGAAGCACTACCTGTTTGTATTTGATGATATTTTGGTATAGTTACAATACCCACCTTCGACTCACCTCTAACTGTATGTCTCTACAGCTCGTCACGAAGAGGCTGAAAGATGACAAGTATAAACTAAAGTATCAATACAAATTGGCGGTACTCTCAGTTAAAGATGGTAATACCTTTTTTGCATTCTCTCTTAAACTTCTGCTTACCTTCAAACACAGCTGGGGAGGACACCTTCACGTTGATGGAAGAAGGTCTTAATCAGACCAAAGTAGAAAGGCTACATCTTCGTGCTCGTTCTGAAGCTGAGAAGTTGTCTTGGATGAAAGCAATATAACTTTTGTCGTTCTTGGTTACGTGTGTTGTGTTTTTTGATTGAGCCCCCTCAAGATCGGAACTCCCCGACTGAGAGATCGCCTCGACTATTTCCTGCAAAGCTCTTCCCACGCCAAGTTTATTCTACTTCCAAGAATTGCGGGAACACAACATCATGGGCTGGCTTGGCAGCAAAGCGGAGGAGGAGCAGGGCAGCGCCGAGGGTTCCCAGCAGAAGCCACATGGGTAATACACTTTCCCCCCAACTTCCCAAGTATTATTATACTAACTTCGCTCGTTAACCTTCAGAACCACACCTTTTCATGCTTGTGTGAATATTATAAAATGCGTGGTTGGTGCGGGGAGCTTTTTCCTTCCGTACGGATTTCTAAAAGGAGGGCTTTGGGCATCCGCCGTGGGGCTGGTCTTGTTGGGATGCCTTTGCGATTATATTAATGTTAGAATTATTCAATGCAAGCGAAAAGTATTTCCCGAAGGAAATCCGTCTTATCCAGATCTTGTTGCGGCAACGCTTGGCACACGTTTGGTATTAACCTTGATCGATCGCTTGGATTTGTTTGTCTGATTTTCTTTTCAAGGGTGCTGCGTCCTACGTTTTTGTGCTCATTCAGGGTCTCGGCGCGTGTGCTGTGTATGCTGTATTTTGGTAACGACTACCCTTGGGCATTGGAGTCTTCTTACATCACTTTCTGTAGTGGGGATCTGTTAAATGCTGTTATGCCGGAGGTGCCGGTGTTGGGGTTTATTGCTATTATGGGCTTTGGGGAAATTATCTTGTCGTGGCTTCGTTCTTTGCGGTATGTTGCCTTCACCTCTATCCTGGGAGATATAAGTTTACTACTCGGTATGTAACTCTCTTTCGATGATGGTGAAAATTACTTGCCCGATTCGATTAATTTTTTGCAAATACATTTAATCAAACGCATTTCTAATAAGGGGTAACGGTGGTATTTGTGTATGGCTTTAAGGACGGCGGGTTTGTGGGGCCTCCGTGGGACTACGAGGTGATCCAGATCACTACCTATCCGCAATTCTTCGGGACGGCGGCATTTCTGTTCAGCGTGACGATGTATTTATTTCCGATCGAGAGCTCCATGACCGAGCCCAAGAAATTCAATATGGCCCTGCACATCGCTTTCGTGATCACCACGATATTGAATGCCATCTTCGCTGTCTTCGCGTTTCTTTTCTTCGGGGACAACGTCGATCCCATCGTGATCGACAATTTGGGGTCCGGCGTCTTCATCAACGTTGCCAAGATCGCATTGGTGTTCGATCTCGTGTTCACCTTCGTCGTTGTGTTCGTGCCGTGTCGGGATGTGGTGGAGAAGTCTTTGTTGGAGAGGGGCAACCTGTTCTCTCATCTGCGGCGTTGTTATTGTTGCGGTGGGGGTGCAGGTGGCAGGGCGAAGCTACTTCCTGGAGGCCTTGCCGATGATGACGAGAGGGTGTCCTCATACGGAGGCACCACACCCATCGCCACTCCGACGATACCGGCACGCCGCAATCACACGCGAGATTTGGGGGCTGTCGATTCCCATCTGTTCATCTCCTCGGGAGCCGACACCGAGGAGGACTCGGTGGAGAAGGGATCCTCGGATATCGAGTATCCCGTCCTCTACAAGAAGTGCATTGTCGGGGAGGTGAACAACAGCGATCACCACTACCACGTCCACCCATCCAACAACTCCTTTGGGGAGCAGGAGGAGGTGCATGTGGCCTATTGGAAGAGGATCGTTGTGCGCACGCTGATGATCACCGGGGTGATAGGGTTGGCCCTTGCGGTTCCCAACACGGAACATCTGGTGGGTCTGATTGTTGGGGTGTCCAACAGCATGAACTCCTTCATAGCCCCGATGGTCGTCTACCTCAAGGTCTGCTACGATGAGAGAAAGCGACTCGCCGCCGAGAAAGCACTGAGCGCCAGCGAGCACGATGGGGGATATGATTCCGATGGTGATGCGGAGCCCTCGCGATTGCAACGGGTTTGGAAGCACATCCAGCTAGGATGCCACTGGTTCTTCCATTCTGCTATCATCATTTTTGGCATTGTGGCCGGAGTGACGACCACCATAGAGGCAATAGTCACTGTAGTGGATGACTACACTTAGAGAACAATAAAACTGTAGGTATTTATTTACATCATTGCTAGGCTTTCCCCCCACCGCCTCCCAAAAAGTCGCAGATGGCCTTGGCAGCGTCTCGTCCTTCTCGCAGAGCCCACACAACCAGTGACTGCCCTCTCCGACAATCCCCGGCAGCGAAGACCTTCGCCTTGGAGGTCCTGTAGGCTCCGAACTCAGCCTTGTAGGTGTTCATACGGGGATCGAGGTCTATCTGTAGCTTCTGTGCGATCGTCTTCTCAGGCCCGACAAAGCCCATCGACAGCAACACCAGCTCGCAGGGGAAGACGAACTCGGAGCCTTCCTCTTCAGCCATCATCCATCGTCCGTCATCCTTGTTCTTCGTCCATCGCACGCGTGTGGTCTTGATGCCCTTCACCCTCCCTTGTTCATCGGACAGGAATTCTTTGCTCAGAATTCGATAATGGCGAGGATCCTTCTCGGTGTCTCCCGATAGGCGCAACGCGGCTTCCTCGTGGCCGTAATCGATCCTTAGCACCTTGGGCCACTGAGGCCAAGGGTTATCATCCGCCCGTTCAGGAGGAGGCTGCGGGAGGATCTCGAAGTTGACTAGCCCGCTGCATTTCTGTCGCACAGAGGTACCTATGCAGTCGTTGCCCGTATCGCCCCCCCCGATGACAATCACCCTCTTCCCCTTCGCATTCAATTCATCGGGGAGGGATGCAGAGTACTCCTCCATGACTCTCTTGTTGTCCATGAGATCTTCTTCCTCGGCCTGTTCCCTCTGACCACTACTCACCATCGGGTCGGTGGATGATATCTTCACGTTCAAGAGTTGTTTGGTGCTAGCGGTGAGGAAGTCCATCGCCTGGTGTATCCCCTTGAGCTGTCTGCCGGGGATGGGCAGATCCCTAGCCACTGTAGATCCGCATGCGAGAAGTACCGCGTCATTCTCGTCGTATATCTGGTCGACATCGAGGGTGGTGCCCACATCGGCGTTGGTGACGAATCGGATGCCCTCGGCCTCCATGATGCCCAGCCTCCTTTCCACCAGGGATTTGTCGAGCTTCATGTTGGGAATACCATAGGTGAGGAGCCCCCCGATGCGATCCGCCCTCTCGTAGACAGTCACCCAGTGACCCGCCCTGTTCAGCTGATCGGCTGCCGAGAGTCCTGCTGGGCCGCTGCCAACGATGGCCACCTTCTTGCCCGTACGGTGCAGCGGAGGTTGAGGGACCACCCATCCCTCAGCGTATCCTCTGTCTATGATGGCCTTCTCGATGTTCTTGATGGTGACCGGAGAGTCGATCAGACCCAGCGTGCATGACCCTTCGCAAGGGGCGGGACACACGCGGCCAGTAAATTCCGGGAAGCTGTTGGTCTTGAAGAGCCGCTCCAATGCTGCTTTCCATTGTCCTTTATACACCTTATTTGAGAAAAAGAAAATATTTTTAGCGTTGAGAGTAAAGAGAGGGAATAAAAAGGGTACCAAGTCATTGAATTCGGGGATAAGGTTGTTGATGGGACAGCCGGTTTCGGACTGACAAAATGGCACCCCGCAGTCCATACACCGGGCGGCCTGTTTCTTCCTCTCATGGCGATTGTGGCCTTGTGATGAGAATATTTCCTCAAAATCGCTCGTGCGTTCTTCTGCCTCCCTGTAATCTTCCTCTCGCCTCTTGAAGGTCTTGAAACCCATCACCTTGGCATGTCTGCCCACCGGCACCACTATTTCCTCGATATCCTGCACAGGGGGTTCCTCCTCCTTCTCCCTCTGCTTTTCGTGCAGATCTTCTTTCACTTCCTCAGCCTGCTTAGCGAGCTGCTGTAGGGCCTTCTTGTAATCCCTCGGCATCACCTTCACGAGGTGTTGCGAGAGCGAGTCCCAATCTTTCAAAATTGTCTGTGCGAGAGGCGACCCGGTGAGGTCAGCGTGCTTCGTGAGAAGTCCTCTGACGCACTCGAAGTCTTCGGCATCAAGGGGTTCGAGTTCCACCATTTCCTTGTTGCATTGGGAGGGGAGGCGGCCCTTTGTATCGTACACATAGGCTACACCGCCGCTCATCCCCGCCGCGAAGTTTCTCCCCGTGGCTCCCAACACAACCACCCTCCCTCCCGTCATGTATTCACACCCATGGTCTCCCACACCCTCCACCACCGTGCTCGCACCAGAATTTCTCACGCAGAATCTCTCCGCTGCGCGTCCTCGAATGAAGCCTTCCCCCGCAGTGGCTCCATAGAAGCACACGTTGCCCACTATGACGTTGCTCTCTTCCCTCTCATCGAATCTCGAGGTGCGGGGAGGATAGACCACCACCTTCCCTCCCGACAGACCCTTGCCTACGTAGTCATTAGCGTCTCCCTCCAACTCGAATGTCACTCCGTGACACAAGAAAGCACCAAGACTAAAAAAAGGAAAGCGAATCGTTAATGAGAATAAAAGGGAAGAAGAATAGCACCTTTGTCCTGCTGATCCATTCAGTTTGATGTGGATGGTGTTTTCAGTAGGTAGACCCTTCGAGCCATACTGCTTGGTGAGGTAGTAACTCAGCATGGTTCCCACTGTCCTGTCGGTGTTCTTGATGGGCAGGGTGATGTCGGTGGGCGCGCATGTCTCGCCTTGAATGATGGGCTTGAAGGATTGTATCAATACATTGTCCAACGACTTCTCGAGCTTGTGGTTCTGTTTCTCGGTGTTGTGCACAGCGACACCCGGGCGCAACTCCGCAGCGTATTTAATGATCGGTGACAGATCCAGGTATCTGGTCTTATCCACCGTGTCTTCTTTCCGCACCAGCAGATCCGCGCGCCCCACCAGGTCCTGCAGCTTGCGGAACCCTAGGCCTGCCATGATCTCGCGGACCTCCTCGGCCACCAAAAAGAAATAGTTGATCAAGTGTTCCGGTTGGCCCTTGAATTTTTTACGTAGCTCGGGGTCCTGTGTGGCAACTCCGACGGGGCAGGTGTTGAGGTGGCATTTGCGCATCATCACGCAGCCCAGGGTGATCAGCGGGATGGTACCGAAGCCCATTTCTTCGGCCCCGAGCATCGCCGCGTGAATGACGTCTCTCGCAGTTCGCATTCCGCCGTCGGTTTGAAGGACGACCCTTCCTCTCAAGCCGCTCAACACAAGACTCTGGTGAGCTTCTGCGAGACCCAGTTCCCATGGCAACCCCGCGTGCTTGATTCCCGTCCAACTCGAGGCCTGAGAGAATTGACAGACTAAATAAGAGCGTACCACAAGTGAGGTGCTTTGTGTGACGTACCCCAGTGCCACCTTCAAATCCGCTAATGAGGATGTGATCGGCGAGGGCCTTGGCGACGCCGGAAGCGATGATACCCACCCCAACCTCCGACACCAGCTTCACGCTCACTCTCGCTGTGGGGTTAGCATGCTTCAGATCGGAGATGAGTTGCTTGAGGTCTTCTATGCTGTAGATGTCGTGGTGGGGAGGCGGGCTGATCAGACCCACCCCGGGGGTCGAGTGGCGGGTCTCGGCGATGTGTCCCACCACCTTGTCTCCCGGCAGCTCTCCTCCTTCGCCTGGTTTAGCGCCCTGTGCCATCTTGATCTGCAACTCAACGGCGTTGGCGAGGTAGTTGATGGTCACCCCAAAGCGACCGGATGCCACCTGCTTGATAGCGGAGTTCTCCGAATCTCCGTCGGGCCGCGGGAAGAATCGCTTGGGATCCTCACCACCTTCCCCCGTGTTGGACTTGCCGCCAATCCGATTCATCGCGACGGCCAAAGAGGTGTGGGTCTCCCACGAGATGGACCCGAAACTCATCGCACCGGTCACGAATCGTTTGACGATATCCGCTGCGGGCTCAACCTCCTCGAGGGGTACGGGAGGTAAGGGAGAGGAGAAGCCCAACAGGCCTCTGAGGGTGCAGCGGTCGCTCTGCTTGTTGATGAGGGCGGTAAAGCTCTTGAAGGTTGCACGGCTGTTGGTCTTCGAGGCATCCTGCAGCGCCGCGATGGCTTCCCCTTCCAACATGTGTCGCTCCCCGTCGGCGCGCCAATGGTATTGACCGGCACTAGGGAGTGCGCGGGTGGAGGTGCTGTAGGCTCTGAACGCAGAGGAGTGCAGCGAGAGGGCGTCCTTCGCCAGAGAACGGAATCCTATCCCCTTGAGTCTGCTCGCGACACCCGTGAAGCATCGCTCGGTCACCTCTGGGCCTAACCCGACGCACTCGAATATCTGCGCCCCCTTGTAACTTTGCAGGGTGGATATACCCATCTTGGCCATGATCTTCCTGATGCCTTTCGAGCATGCGTAGATGTAGTTCTTCAGGGCGGTGGGCAGGTTTACAATATTCGAGTGATGCTGTTGCTGGTTCTTCGCTTTGTCTCCCTCCAATAGCTCCGCGAGGGATACCATGTGATCATCGAACAGCTTGGCGAAGTAGTCGAATACGAGATAGGGACAGATGGCATCCGCACCAAATCCCAACAGCACCGCCATGTGGTGCACCTCGCGTGCCTCCGCGGTTTCCACCACCAGACCCACCCGGCCTCGCTTCTTTTCTCGAATGAGATGATGGTGCACAGCGCCGCAGGCAACTAAGGCACTCACTGGCACTCTATCAGGCCCTACGCGTCTATCGCTCAGCACGCTGAGCTGATAGCCCTCATCGACGGCGCGCTCGGCCTCCGCACAGATCCGATCGATGGCGTTCGCGAGGCCATCCTCCCCTTCGTCCTTGGGCCAGGTGAGGTCGATCTCGAAGGACTTCCAATCGGGGGTGAGTTTGTCGACATGCTTGATCGCGTGCAGCTCCGTCAGGGTGAGGATGGGGACCTTCAGCTGCAGGCGGTGGCAGTGGCGGCGCTCGGTTTCCAGGATGTTGCCCTCGGGGCCTATCATGCACTCGAGGCTCATCACGATCCCTTCGCGGATGGGATCGATAGGAGGATTCGTCACTTGGGCGAAGAGCTGGTGGAAGAAGTCATACGAAATCCGCTCATTCTCGGAGAGGCAGGCCAATGTCTCGTCATTGCCCATCGACCCCAGTGCTTCCACTCCATTCAGTCCCTATTTTTATATACATACAAATGTGTGTGAGTGAATACGTTCAACGAGTTTGTTACTGACCATAGGCTGAATGAGAAGATTGAGCTGCTCTTCGGTGAGATTGAAGGCTCGTATACGCGGGTCGTCCTCCAAGCGGGTCTTATCGAAGGCGGGGAGTTCGGGGCAGTTTGCCTCCTTGAAGCTCACTTCGTTGGCGAATCGCTCGAGCGGTATCACCTCTTCTTCGAGCCATTGAGCGTAAGGATGCGCCGAAGCTATTTTTCGCTTGAATTCCTCATCGCTCACGATTCGACCCTCCGCAAAGTCGATGAGAAAAATCTTGCCGGGTTCGAGTCGTGTCTTGTATCGGATGTTTTCGGGGTCTATATCCAAAATGCCTACCTCGCTACCCAGTATCACCCTATCATCGCGTGTTACATAGACACGGGAAGGTCGCAATCCTATTATATTTGAAAAATTGAATAAAAGGGGATATGAAAGAATTGTGTCTACATACCATTTCGGTCTAGCACAGCACCGGCGTAGCGGGCATCGGAGAATCCGAACATCGCGGGTCCGTCCCAGGGTTCCATTAGACAGGAGTGGTACTTGTAGAAGGCCTTCTTTGCGGGGTCCATCAAGTCATCGTTCTGCCAGGCTTCGGGGATCATCATCAGCATGGCCTCGGGGAGCGAGCGCCCTCCTTGGACCAAAAACTCTAGCACGCAGTCGAAGGATCCGGAGTCGGAGAGGTTGCTCTCCACGACAGGAAACACCATTTGGAGGTGCTTGTCCTCGAAGACAGCCGACCTCAACGCACCCTCTCTCGCGCGCATCCAGTTGACGTTGCCTCTGAGAGTGTTGATCTCTCCGTTGTGGCAGGTCTTTCGGTTGGGTTGGGCGCGTTCCCAGCTTGGGAGAGTGTTGGTGGCGAACCGCGAGTGCACCAGTGCAAAGTGGGAGAGGTAGGCGGGGTTCTGAAGATCCAGATAGAACTGACCCAACTGGGCGCATGTGAACTGGCCTTTGTATACGATCGTCTTTGCTGATAGAGAACATATGTAGAAGTGGTATTCTCTGCCTCCACCTGTGCGTGATGTTAACAAGATAGAGAGCTTGTCGAAGTTGAAAGCGGCATTTGTTACCATTCTTGTAAGTCAGCTTGGCTGCTTGTTTGCGAATAAGATACAGTTTGCGTTCGAAGCTTTCCTCTGTTTCTGCTTCTCCCGCTTGGATAAACGCCTGTTCCAGTACGGGTTGGCCTACGAGGCGGAGTTACTATGCACATAATAGGCCGCGAAAAAAAGTAAACAGTAAGCAAATACTGACCATCTTTTGCCGACTTTCCGATTGTAACATCTCCCACAGGTACCTCTCGCCACCCCAAGAAGCTTTGATCCAGTGCTTCAACTAGATTTGCGAATCCTTCTTTAATCCGGATGCGGTCCGCTTCGTTGTGTGGTAAGAAGGCTAATCCCACCCCGTATCTTCCGCGCACAATCTCCTGCTTGGGAGTAAACAGCTTCTGAATCTCCGCTTGGAAGAAGCTGTGCGGGATAGCTGTCATCATGCCGGCTCCATCTCCAGTCTCTTCCTCCACACCTAACGCCCCTCGATGCGCAAGTCGTCGAAGAGCTTCGAGTGCATCCCGAACTGTGTCGTGATCTTCGTTTCCGCGCAGATTCGCGATCAGCGCTACGCCACAGCCATCTTTCTCGTATCGTTCATCGTAGAGCCCAAACATCGGGGTTATTTTTACAAGTTGTAGTCGCGGCGAGGACAGAGCGGAGTGTGGGCGTACTATTGGCCTCGCGGGTTGACTAATAAGAATGAGGCTACATTGTGTTAAGGTGAGTGGGGGGACAGAGGTTACCACTAAAAAGTTGTCAGCCCGCCGCGTACTGCGAAACCAAACCCGCTTGTTCTTGGGTTGCAAAGGGCAAGAACAGGTAGGGACCTGCTAGCTCCCCAGTCAATCTCGTTGACTTTTCATCTCCCTCTGACAGCAATGACCAAGATTTCGTACCCCTCGTTGCCATCATAGTCTGTCTAAACTTCTGACTAACAGGTCGCACTACTCGGTTCCAAGAAAAGCGCCAAAGGGGAAAAACTGAAACATTTTATTGCTCATATTTTCACCAAGCAAAACTGACCTCCGGGTATGCTAGTTTCAAAGCTGATCGATAGCCCTTGTGTTCTTCTGTTATGGACCAACCTCCCTATATTTTTAGTACTTAGCGTGGTTAATCACCAGCCTCAGGATTTACCACTTTCTTGAGAATATCTTTTTTTCTTATGGATTCCCATGATCGAGGGTTGGTCGGATCCTTTTCGCGTTCCTTGGCGATCTCATCGAAAAACTGTCTCACATTCTTCAAGTCCTTCCAATAATGGTTGGGATATTTTACAGCTGTAGAAGAAGAAACGCTCAATATATACCCCACAGGGTTAAGTGAAGGAACACCCTTACTTGGCAGGTTAAACTTCAGGTCAGGAAAGGCTTCCCTCAGCGGGGTACGAATGTCGCCGTAGCGAGATATCAAAATTTTTGCTTCCTGTTGAGTAATTGGGGGTTGGGGGGTTAATATCTGTATCTAATTAATGAGCCTAGTTGGGTGTAAAATACCTTGGTCTGTGAGAGTTGGGAGAGAACGGCGTTGGTCCAATTTTCTGCGATAAGAGGATCGAAGCCAGTGTTGTGAGCAAATTTGGTGAACAGCTGTTTCCTATTTTCTGGGTCACGCCAGTAGCCTTTTCTTTTACGGGTTGTGGTTGTATCTCGAAACCGTTTGATGGGGGCCATCGCTAAAATTGGAAGCGTGAATATGGCGTTCACAAAGCATTGTTGAAAACTGCATACCAGATCCTGATGACTCAGTTTGGTCGTTCCAATTGGATACCACGGACTCCCAGGAAAGATCGGGCCGCAGCCGATACAGAAGAGGAAATTTAGGTCTCTTGCTGCCTGCAAAGAAGCCCGAATGCCGGAAGCTTACGATATCGTCTGGTTTCGGTGCCCAGGTTTTCAAGAATTCTTTGCTACCAGGCGCCGCCGTGAAAGTTACTCCATTCGGTCTGGGTAAACAAATATAAGTCACAATCACAAAAGGCAGAACGTACAATATACATTCCCAATGAGGCCCTACTTGAGCAACGATTTTGGCTTCAGCGTCTCTGAATTTCTTTTTTGTTTGAGTGTTATAAGGACAGGTTAAAATACTAACAGGGCTAATTGACGCCACCCACCTTGTGTTTCAGATAGCCTGGTGAGCGGCCGGGAATATTTGGGCTATTGGGATCCCTGAGGATTATGCCTTCACCTCCCTGGTTGATGGTCTCCTGAAAATATTGCTCTAGATGTTGCATCCCCTGACATATATCCTTAGGGGCTATCTGTATGAATTGCCCTTCTTTGGATTGAAGCGAATTCTCTGTTTTGAAGTAGAAAGTCAGCACTTTATATGTAATATTATGTTTACTTTGGGGTGGATAACTTACCCAAGTATGCATATCGTTCTGCGTATGTCCCTTTGTGCAACGGCGAGTCGAATACCATGTACTTGAATCTAGTCCAATCGATGGTAGACGAATCTGCTCGATTGGATATCTTCGTGGCCTCAGGAAAGGTATCTCGTCCGAACCTTTAGTTGGTGTATTGTGAGAAATGTTGAGAAGAGGAAGGGGAGGGAGTTGTCAACCAGAACTCGCCATCCAAAAATATATCGGAGGGCATTTGTTGCGTGATCTCGGCTGGGATATCAAATTGGTTCCCAAGACGGGAATAGAATGCCTTCTTTGTAGGATTCCAGAATGCGCGAAGTCCGTCATACTTTTCAAACATCCACCTTATCAAGCGGAATAGTGAGATATGTAACAAAAATGGTGCAACTTTTGAAAAGGCATGGGAGAAGAGGGAAAGAGATACCAGTTTGTCGGGTCGGTGCTCATGGTGGTGAGGAAGCACGCAGTAATTGGCTGGCCGATATCGGTCACGTAGCTTTCGCTCTGACGCTTAACGAAATCTTCTGGCATCTCGAGGGATATTGGCTTGGCCTGTGAGTTGGATTGCGGTAAAGCGATATCCGGGCGTATCGATTTGATGGTGGCAATTAAACTAATTATTTGCAAACATCACTGAGTGTACTTTTGAAAGAGGCAAAAGACGAACCTGTCCTTGTGTCCATCCCACCAACAGGGTATCTGTATCAAAGTGATTCCTTTACTCTTTGCGAGCTGAATCTTCATTTTGTCTCTCGCCTGGAGCGCTTCCAAGGGTTCGTGGATATAATGTGAACCGACAAAATGATGACGCTCCTGTTGATGGAAAAGAAGAAGCTTTTGAGGTGCGGTCCTTATTGGGGGGGGGGAAAGGGAAGGTGACAAGTACTTGATATTCAAA
>Ga0209935_1004228_pt1 | contig 13530 bp, 7 predicted proteins | sample ThiBio_1000_plan_2_FD_183958 | JGI IMG/M metagenome (GOLD analysis project Ga0209935, IMG submission 183958) | Wastewater bioreactor microbial communities from Cape Town, South Africa - Thiocy_cont_1000_plan (SPAdes) | ecosystem: Engineered > Bioreactor > Thiocyanate-remediating >... | reverse complement strand
ATTAGGAGTTACTAAAGTCGATGTTATTTTGACCTCTGAACCCGATTTATACTCAAATTCCAAATTCTCCGACTTCGATTATCTGGGGTCAGACCAACTTTCCATCATCATTGACCACTATTAGTGACTTCTTAAATCTATGTGTTTTTGACCCTTCAACTCGATTTGTACTCAAACTCAGACTCCCTGACCTCGATTACCCAAGGTTCGACCAAGTTCTAACCATCATTGGTCAATATTGCAAGTTTCTTCAACAGATGTTTTTTTGACCTTTGAACCCAAGAATGACTCATGTTCGGACTCCCTGACCTCGAAAACCTAAGGTCCGACTAAGTTTCAATGGTCATTGGTCACGATCAGGCACTTCTTAAACCGACGTTTTTTTTACCTTTGACCTCACGAATGACTCATATTCGGACTCTCTGATCTTGAAAACCTAAGATCTGACTAAGTTTCAATAATCATTGGTTACTATTATGGGTTTTTAAAACCGATGTTCTTTTGACCCCAAATGCAAACAGACAGACAGACAAACGAATTTTTTTCATATGACCCTCCTTACAGTCGAGGGAATAAAAAAAATTAGTTTTTGTTTTACTCGATGATTACACCATATCAAAGTTTTATTATTTACCTGAAAGTTGTTCATATAAATAAATATTTTCATGTTGTAATACAGAACACGAATGTGGAATCTGCATATGGGATGAATCTTGTATGACACCATGAGTAACAGCAGATAATATCATTCTAATATCTTTATTAGGAGTAACTATATGTTTGAGAAGATGTTTTGTAAATATACTATTTTTCTCTCCTGTTGTTCGTTCATAAGCTACAGTTCCCGGTGCACAAGCATATGCAATTAGTGAATCTAAACCAAGAGACATTAGTTTTAATCCTTGTGAATGATTGTCTGGTTTGGATCCATCGCGAGTGATTAATTCTTCATTACGTAAATGATACACTCGACAACAATCCAAAAAGAAGATTGTGACAAATGTTTTCTTTTTATTTATATCATTAAGAACATCTTGTGCATTGATTGCATAATTTTTTAATTCTAAGCCCTCAATTTTAACTTTATTTGTTTTACCATCTTCAGTAATTTCTTGAAGGTTATCAGATGGAATTAGATAGTTTTGATCCTAGAAGGACAAAAACAAAGAACAAACAATTTTAAAAAATTAGCTTTTATTTGTATACCTCCCATTGTTTTCCATGTCCTGCGAAAAAAAACACAACCATATCTCCTTCTTTTATTGAACTTCGGAAAGCATCAATAACATCTTTTAAGCTTTTACGCTTAGCGTCTATTATCGCTTTGTCTGTATGAATAAGAAAACCAATATTTTTCAACGCAGATACTATACTTTGTGCATCATTTTCTGCATTTGGTAGATCCTGTCCATCTTCATATTTACTAATCCCAATTACAAGTGCTACTTTACGTCGTGGACGATTTTCAGATTTACTAGTTACTTCAGTTGCCATATAAAACAATTTTAATCTAAAATAAATATACATTCGATGTAAAATAAATCTTTGAGGATTAACAATTTTTTATTTATTTTTCGAATAAATTAAATATAGTACTTCATAGAGTTAAGATCTTTTTTAATGATTTTATATTTATTTCTTCATTCCTTAAAATCTAAATAAAATGTTTAAAGAGTCAATTCTATTAAACTAAGAGAATTTATTGAATTACTAAAAAGAAAGAAAAATTACTTGTGTTAACTTATTCGAAGCAATTCAATTGTACTTGATAATATCTATAATTGATTTATTGTTATTGACATTTATTCTTTGTGAAAAATCAGGTCCAGATGAATGATTCTGAGCTCTGAAAACAGTGCTTTCTAAGGCATAAAACTGCCAAATTTGTGGTCGGACACATGTGCCATATTTTCGTCCTTTTTTGAACGTTTAGTACCTAAAAAGCGGCGTTTTTTGTCGTTTACACGTTTTGATTGTGTCTAGTATTTATCCATTCTTTGATATGACGATAAAAAATATTTTATTTGTAAAATTTCGTTTGTTTTTATATGAAATGTTCCAACACGTTGCAAAAGCACACTTTTCGATATCAGTTACACGCACAATAACAAAAAAACATAAATAATAAAAGATTTTTACAATAATTCCACTGATATAACATTTAAATCATCACTTTAACGACTTCTAAAAATATAAAACAAATAAATAAATAATTTACTCTCAAATCGTACGATTAGTAGGAAATTATTCTTTAATCAATTTTGGATTGCTTTCAATATTCTCACTTATAAAAACACTTTGCAATTATCTATCTAAAAGGAAAAAAATGATTACAGTTTGATTGAAAATCATTACAAAAAAATCTGTCCTTACAACGAAAATAATAACTATTTTACGCTGTACATTTCAATTATATATAGAACAAATTGTTCTTTTAATAAATAAATTTTCAATATTTAATGACGATATTAAATAAAATGCTTTGAATGAGATCTTGAAACATTTACTTCACATAATAATTTCATTAATTCAGTAAATTTTTCTTTATATCTAAACAATAATCGAATAGATATGCATAACATCATTGATCTCACATAAATCTAATTGTTCACTTTCTTGTTCAGCAATTAGTTTTTCTGAGCATAAAATTTAACTATTTGATTTTGCACTAATAAGAATTTCACATGTATATCAAAATTTATCTACAAGTGACGTTCGTCGATGCGATTCCCTTGATCCTCGACTGAATTTCATTTTGACTTCATGTATTATTTCTTTCTAGTTTCCCATTCTAGAATTCATGCTACAAAAATAGTCATATTCAGAAAGTATTATACACTAGGGATGCATCAGTTCCAGTCGTGACTGGCCCAAAAATCACTTTTTTTTATTCTCATGTTACACTCAAAAATTTCGGAACGTCAACGCCAGATTCGGATTCTTCAACCTTACAAACCTTAAATTATATGCTCACGAGGGAACCGATGCAACTGATTAACCGATGTTCAGATTCTTTGTGCGTTGATATTGGCTAATACCGATTACGAGTGCTAAACTGCGTCGTGATTCAATGGATGTGTCAATTGATACTGTTATCATGTTAAATAATTGTATTTAATGAAACATCCCAATGGAAAGCAAACAAATATCTATTAAAATCTAAGATTCGGGCAATGCAAAAATCGAGTGAAGTTTCTTTTCCTTTGATTTATATATGATTAGATATGGGATTAAAAGTTGGCTAAGAATAATTATTTGATTTTTATTTGATCTGGGTCAGCACTTACTTGAAAAAAAATAGCGAAAACTTAAAATGGTCAGAAATGCAAAAAATATCACTAAATTTCGACACTGTCAGAAAAACACAAAATTCGAGGAACAATTATTTGAACACATGGTGTTTACGAATGTAGATTCTAAATGAGCATGAAAAACTATTCTAGGAAACGCAATTGGATCATATTTTGAGTAAGATTAAGTTTAAAGAATTTGTCGTACTTTGGATGCCATATATACTGAAAAATACACATTTATGGTTGTTCTTGTATACCTTTCTCAACTTTCAAAATTTAACATTTTGGAAAGTATTTCATCTCAGGAGAACCGATACATTATAGTCTACAAACTTATCTTTTTGCTTTTTTAAGATCTCGTTGCATAAGTAAGATATTTCAAATATTCCTTGAAATTAGGAGAGAAAAGGTTAAAAAGGTAAAAAACCTAATAATATTTTGAAGAAAACATTTTTAAATGCAATAGATATAGCGCGATGCAACTTTTTACTCTGGTTCTAAATATATTATTTATTTTGTTTTTCCAGTTAGTAATGGTGAGGAAAAACATTGCCTAAATGTTTGTTTTTTACATGATATTGTCACATCCTACTTAATTGTAAGAAAAATTATTATTATCTCCCTTATGCAACAAGAGCTTTAAAAAAGTAAAGAGATATTTTCGTAGAACATCAAATGGAGGTTCTACTGAGATAAAACACTCTCCGAAAGTGAGCATTTTTCCTGTTATGAGGCATTCTTAAATAACTTTTACTAAGCCAAAGAATTTCTCTCAGCAAATACAATTAACTGAGAACCTATAGGGTTCAGAATTTTGCTAGCTTATCAATATGCGTTTAATGAAGAATCAACTGCAGTTGGCGTTTCAACATCGCCAACGGGTTTCTTTTATAATATAAAAAACTTAATAAACTTTTTATTTAGAATTGTCTCTTATCACTCATATTGATGATAAGATCCATAAATCTACAAAATTCTAAATTCTGTTTGGAAAGCATTCTGCAACTGCTAGAAGAAAGACACTGATAGGTAAAATTTTACAGAGTACAATGTATTTGTATACTCTTGTTTTCTATATCTAAAGACATTTCTTACTGAAGTGAAGTTAGCAGTCATTTCATTGCGGATCCAGGATGATTTTCGTTTCATTTAATGACTTCTTTGATTAACCACAAGATATTATGAAAAGATCTAAAAGAAACATGTGGAAAACTATTTAACAAAAATGACAAAAGGATACACTCAATTTTATTAAAATCATAAACTAAATGTTAAAATTGACTTCTAAAATATAGTTTATTAGTTCTGTAAATTAATTACTAAACTATATGAATAATATAAAAATAGAGTATGATTAATCAAGTTGTTATAGAGAAAATCTTTTGAATTCATGATTGAAACCAATAAAATAGCTAAAAATAGTGTTTATATAATCTTCATTATAAAGACGGATCAAAGATATTATTCTTCTCTTGTTTCATTCGAATTTTAAACAGATCAAAATCCATATCAGATTTAGGATCAAAATGGCCAATAGATTGTTTATCAATGGCAATATAATCAAAGTACTCATAATGTCGTCTATCTTCAACTCCATATTGGTAACATTGCAGAGTTATGCAAGTTTTTTCATATAAATTGACATTTTTTAATTGATGCGTTTGATTTAAATCTGGTAATAGCCATGTTATTTGTCCTTCATGACAAATTTGCTCAATAGGTTCATGTTGGCCTATGTTGAGCCTTAATTCTGGATATAGTCTTAGTAAAACTTCTCCATAAAGTACTCGAATAATAGCATATGCATTACTATGATTATGAATAGGACTGAAATGACCTGGGGGCCAAATTTCGACTACAAATGTATGTCCTGGTGCTTGTCCTTCTTGCTTGCCTAATGTAAGACGTAGATAAGTTGCATTAGTATTTGGTTTACCAAAGCGGTTGGCTTTTTCGACTAATTTTCTATGACACCAACCTTGCGGATTTTTAATACTTTTCTCAATTATATCAGTTAGATCCGGAAAATCATTGTCATTTAATTTGAAATTAATAATACTGTCGTACAAATCACGGCATGGCTTTTCTAGTTGAGATGGTGGAATAGCTGTATGATCGGTTGCATGTTGAACCCCGTATTCAGAATTTGGTATAATAAACAATGGTGGATCATAGAGAACAGACTTCTTTTCGATGTAAAAGCGAAAATTTTCCTTTAAACCATCTAATTCAGTTAACATTTGATCGTTATTATTAACTGTAACATGGATGTATTGGATTTGTTTAGCATGTTCAATATCATGTTCTCGAAGATTAAAATTGAGCACAGCAAAATATGGTCGAATTTCCCCGATGCCATACTTAATATTGCCATTATAAAGACTAATCCAATATCTATGCCAACATTGATCATTATTTTGAAGGCAATGAAGATAATCACTGGATCTACAGGATTGTCCAGTGCTTGTCGTTAATTCAACTCCATCTGTACTTACTGATATTGTAATGAAATAAGCTGATTTATCATTCCGATCAGCGCTAGTCGATAGTTGTAATTTAAACGGCATTGATACATTTTGCATGATTTCAATTGTTCCTTGACCTTTGATAATAAGTTCACTTTTGGAACATTTTGAATTCCATGGACACCAAAATTTGTCTCGACGTGTACGCCAATTAACATCTTCAGCTTCGTTGGGCGGAGGAGAAGGATATGTTGGTGGTATAGCCGCAGCAGCCGCTGAATATAAGGAAAAAAGAAAAATATTAATAAACAAACCAGACCTGCCAAATCTTCTGATTTTTCGGAGTCCATAGAAACTTTCTATATACTCGCATAGATACATTTTCAAAAATACTAAAAGATATTTCAATTTGTACTGTCAGAAAACGATGTCTATAATCTTTATATCTCAAATGATAGGTCTGCTTAAACCACTGTTTATCAATCAAAATACATCATTTGATGATAAGTTCAACGATTTTAGAGAGAACTTGACCGTATATTTTAATCCATGAAATAGACTCATTTGAAAGAGCGAAAAATTCTACACAAATCTATATATAAAGTAAGCATAATATGAACATTTTTGACAATAAATATTTTTAAAAAGGAAATTGTTATCAACACTTATAGATAGCTCATGCACTTACAGGCTTATGATGTCGCATCCAAATGTCTCTACTACGAAATTCTTTCCATACCAATCGACAGAGCTTTTCAAGCGCTACAAGCTGATATAGTTATTTAATTTTTTCTTTATTGGCAAAAAAAGTTTTTCCTAGACATACTTCTGAAAATGATAAAAAAATCAGTAGTTATAACTTCATTTGAGTAGAGGACCATATACGAATATCTCTATGATGAAATTCTTTCTATACCAATGGACGCAGCTTTTCAAGGGCTAAAAACTGATATTTTCAACAATTACCAAGACTTATTTTTTTGAGATTTAATTGAATTTGTTAAAAAATTCCTATATATTTTCAAATAATTCCCACATGGTCTTTGAATTGTGGGTCAGAGTGCCAGCACAAGCGAAGGTGAGAGTGAGAGTGCAATAAAATCTTGATACAGTAAATAAATCCTCAAGAAATAAATAATTCCTCTGGGAAAATAAATTTTAAAAAAATAAGTCCTGATAGTCTCTCCTTCCATAGTAGACTTTCTATTTTGAAGTCAAAATTCGAAAATATCCACTGGCTGTAGAAACTGTTAGCGAGATATATTCTATCACACGGAGAGTTTCTGTAATTTTCTTTCTTTTGAACGGTTTATATTTCTCGCGTATTATTTATTACAAAAAGAGATTACCCGCAGATGCTTCCGACACTTGTACAGTTATTTTCTCTTCTGGGACATTCGATACTTCTTTAGGATTTCTTTGTTCTGATGGTAGTTGTCTAACCGCTTCGAGAATAAGCCTTCTCCATGAAATATTTTCACCAGTTTCTTCATCAAAACGATGATAAGCATCATCAGCCCGTGTCCAAGCATTGGAGCATGATTCTGGTGGTCTATTTTTATTATCTTTCAGTCCTTCATATCGCCACCAGCAATTATTGAAGGCACATGTTGTCGGACGGACGTATTCCTTGCAAACAGGACACTTCGTTGTATTTGCATTTGAATCAACATTCAACAAATCAAATTTCGTGTAACCCATGGACATAATAACCTTCTTATCGCTAGCGTTACATTTACGGTTGGTGCATAGACCTTCGAGACACAAACCTTGTCTAGCTCGTCGCCATGGCGGAGCCGTTTGAGACCATTGAATACACTTCAACGAATCAGAAGCGGTGACATCGACAAATTTAAGCCCAAAATTATTGAAACTTCGAGTAGTTCGAGTAACATCTATTAGGTTTAATATAGAATCAGATTTTATATCAAAATCTGATAATTTATCATCGTTGTCTAAGAATTCTCCGTAAAATAGTAAACCTATTCTTTCCAATTTATATTTGTTATACTTTTCACATATACGTTGCTTCAGGTCTTCAATTTTGATAGATGAATCGATATCGTCGATACGAAGCGTTTCTCCGTTTCCAATGGAGCTTGTGATATAAATTTTCATGTTCACGCTAAATATGAGAATACAATGAGATGAAATGAAGTTTTATTAACAATGGATGCGTTTGGGATCAAATGAAAGCTCACATTGCCAAATTAACAACAGTAAAATATTAGCACTCATGAATTAATCTACAATGCTTTTAGTTAAAATAAGATTGAAACTGCTTATTACTAGTTACTGTTTATCTATTAAGATCAACAGTGGCTGGATTCCCTGAATTCTGAACTCTTGAATCCTTAAATCCATGGTTTTCGATAGTCTTTGAAAACTGAGGGGCTAAAATCTTCCCAGAAAACAGTTCAAAGTCATCTGACTCTAACAGACAAAGATAGCAGCGGCGCGACTGGGGGGATTTATCGGGTATTTCCCCCTGCTTTTGTGAGTTTGTGTCGCCACTGGACAAGGAAACTGAGAAGCGAAACTTCCGTTCTAAAACAAGACTGAAGAAAAACCCATTTTCTGGCCAAAAAAGCAAACAATAGAAAAGTAAACTTTCTGACAGATGACGAGATTAAAGAAAAACTCATTGTCTCACGAAAAAACAGATCTATAGAGGAGATTTGCTGACGGAAAAAGAAGCTTAAGAAAAACAAAGTTTCTGGTAACGATATAAAATGACAGAGACGAAGACTTTCTGCCTGGAAGATGAAACAGAAGGCACTTTCAGCCTGAAAGAAACGAAAAAGAGCCAGGCGTTCTACCAGGGAGAAATGAAAGAGGAAAGGCTTTCTGACAGAAATGTTAAATACATAGAATACAATTTTAAGCACGAATAACAATTACATTTCGACACAATTTTCATAATTGATATTCCTCATAGAAAAGCAATATATGCCTCAACTTACGAGGAACCATTCTCATGTGTCCTTGTTAGGGTAAGTCATCAACAGTCTGAATATAGTTGAACCCTAGGTAATCGAGGCCGAGAAATTCAAATCTACTGTCAGGTTTTGAAAATCCTAATATTGCCCCTGAGATATGATTTCGTGAATTGATGCCTATGCGTAGCTATATCTATTGTGTCGGATAAAAATTTTGCCGCTTCAAGTAGCGGCGTAACCAGAAAAGCGTGGGTGGGCAGACCAGCCTCTTCTCAGTTTTTTTCAAAACTGTATAGTTTGAGAATGAGAATGCCTATTCGGTTTATTCTTGACTCTTGAAAAATATGTAACTAGATATCTAACGAAAAGACTAATTCGGACAGATTAGTTTTTCTAAAGACACATTTCATTGGGGCGAAATCAAAGCTATCGTTAGTCGCAATTCATCGAATGAAAACTCTGATAGGAAGAACTGAAAGATCAATCGTCTTGTAAGTCTAAACAAGAATCATTCATAATAAGGCACAACATAGTGTTACCGCTAGCATCAATGTACAAGAGATATTAAATACAATATTTCATATTTCAGTCTACATTTTCCAGTACAGAACGTTGTATTACAGAGAGAGCACAAATGAGAGAGACGAGAAAACGAAAGAAAGAAAAGACTATAGACGCACACACACACTAAAAGTGGTAAAAATGTTCGCATCTGAAGAACATTAATCATAACATCTTTGCGAAAGAGCTATATTAGAGCAAAGTGTTTATTGGTACAATTATACTGGGACTTTTTTGTATTGAAAACACTGACACTTATCACAATTTCTAAGAAAACTAGTGGATGAAGGTGAGCGTGAGAACAAAAATTGTATCATTTGACACAGAATTTTACGATGAATTCAACTCAATCATTTTTAGACTCAACTCAGATAAGATGGTGAATCTGGATGCGAAATACTTTTTGCAAAAATCTAAAAAAAAGTATCTGGGGGTGAAGTACCATTTTTTGATCGAAAGCATGATTCGAAAAACATTATCATTTGATTCAGAGTTGAAGTTTGCGTCTAACTCAACACAAATAAAGGCCAAATCAGGCGATGAGACCAGTCCTGACGCAAACTATTCGAAGCTGATATTAACTTTAACTATGTAGAAAACGGTACTTAATCTTTAGTGTATACATTTTCTTAAGACAGAAACTATTTCCGAATAATAATATATGTTTTCTTATGCTCTTGAGTCTATTAATTCTATCATACGACTTAAACATTTATGTCCGCAATATCGCATTGTTTAGAGGAGTCATGTATGTTGAGGACGTTTATTGATCTATTTACTCGTTAACACATTGTTTTTATCATTTTAATGAAGAAAATTTAAGGACTCAACTTAAAACATCGGCTCATATTCGATAGTATTTTACATATAGAACTTACTGTAACGTGATCAAAATAACTGTTCACATCTATTGCAACTATCCAAAAAATAGATATGGAAGCAATCTCTTCCGACTAATACGTCATTTGATGTATCTTTACAATTAGATAAATAAAAATCTAGTCTTTTAACACTGATATGACCCTTTAACTAATTCAATGAATAGCAAACTCAGGATAGAACAAGCTTTTTTCTGAAAACGACGATAGTAATTTAAGATTTTGATTTCAAAGGTATTAGAACATAGTATAATGTACGTATCGGAAGCATAAATCTCATCATGCTAACTTTTGACATTTGCCAAAAGTTTGCTCGTAAAATCAGTGCAAGAAAATTCATGTTACTTTGATACTTATTCTAGAATTTTCTTGGTAGAAGGATTCTACCAAGTTTAGATAAGGATTCTATTTTCGATCCTAACCTTTTTATGCGAGAATTCAACCGAGTTTGCGATGAAGATATGTTGTGCTTGAAACAAGTTTTGATTTTACTAAAAAAAAAAGGTTTAATCATTTCATATAAAAAATGCAGTGAACTAAACTCAAACTAGCTGTGATTTCTTGTGAAATGCCTAAAAAGCTTCTCTAGTTTGCTCTCTTAGAGCAAATTCGGAGTAGATATTGTCGAAATCCATTTTTTGACTTTTGTTTTTTTGTAAACTGAGTTGCTAATAAAAATCAAACGAACAAAAGAAGCAATCATACAATATGCCATCTCATGAATGTCTTACCAAATATGTACAAATTTATAGAATATCGCAAAGGAAAGAAAATATCTTGGATTTCGTGAAGTCGCAAGATTCTATATGAAGTTATCCCAAAGGAGTTAGATTACCAAGAATTAATAACTAACGAACGTCTGTAACAAGTAACGCTCGTCGGTGCGACTCGCTTGACCTTCGACTGAATTTTATTTAAACCTCATGTATTATTTCTTCTTCCAGTTCCTTCTTTGAGAACTTGCTTTGAAAAATAAACATACGCGGAAAGATTATACCTGTACAATCTATTATAGGCCATTATTTCTTAAAGAATATCGATCTTGTCAATTCTTTATTGAAAATTTCTAAATTGACGAATTAAACAGCAATTCGCAATCAATTCTCGACGACTGTATCAGTCACCACCTCCAAGTGTCCGCTGGCATGCATAATAAGTAATATTTCCACTGGATACTTGGACTTCGTGTTTGAAATATATGTAAGAGATGTCAAAGAATGTCCGCGATAAATCTGTTTCTATATTTTTATATGAAGGACCAATCATTGTCACAACTTATAAAAGAGACTTATGATAAAAAATTAATTTATTTTAGTGTATATAGCCTAATGATTCGGTAAACATTTTACAAAATACAAGTTCTAACTTAACACACATGATAGACTTTTCACATCAGTGTCTAGTCATTCGTCAGCGACCCTACGGACCGCCACTCACGGCTAGCCGCTGTCTCATTCAACTCTTTTCTATCGTCTGCTAGTTCATTGTGTAGATCAATCACAAAACATACCTCGTTACGATTCGTTTCATCCTCGATGAAACTTCATTTGGTAAGGTAAATTTCATTATATAATCTAAATCTTTCTTTTTCTTATTTAGACTAACTTCAACTGACTGGATCAATGTAAGTCTTCTTGATTTGTAAATTAATTACTTATTTTATTCATTTAGATCAACTTTGATTCAGGTTTCGAGATTTTACATCACGGTTTCATACGAAACCTCTGGTACGAAATATTTTTTCTAGAGAATCAAAAAAATTTTTTCCCGTAAGCCCAGGGAAAGAATCTTTTTAGATTCCGTAAAAAACCTTTTTTTAAGAGTATATTAGTGTATGGAGATCAATTATATATAAAGTTAATTTAATACATAGTAAAAACAAGAAATCTACTCGAGACTATACTGTAGAAATCAAAACACGTTTACAAGTGAGAAAATCGCTAGAATATATAAATACAGTCACATGAAACTATTTTCTTAACAAATCGTTATCTTCATCAATCAAATATAAACATAAAAAGTCGATCTATTTTAATTGTGTGCATAGAGATGTATCATCAGACAGTCTTTGATCGCCTTGTCTATCGTTTTGCTTTGTGTTTTTAAAATTTCTCATCAAACTATACACTCTTGGTCTTTTAGAAAATCAAAACATCGGACACCAATGAAAACAAAGTATTAGGAACAACAATATCAATTGAATTTAATATTGATGTCAAATAAAGACACTATTTTTTTACTTAGTCAAGTCAAATTAAAAAAAATGGTTTACTTCTACTCACTTTTATATGAAGTGATGTAATTATATTGATGTTGTATTAGTTAATTTGTTAATAGTTCTTTATATTGAAAAAAATAATAATAGTAATAAAGACTTAACGCATAAGAATATATTGTGTTCTGTTGTGCGTCAAATATCAATCGATAACGTATATATATATACGGCTTAATTTTGCTTACTTGGTTTTTTCCCAGTATAAGCCAGTATATTATCATGTATTTTTTCTTTTCTCTTTCTTCCGGTGGGTTTTTTCTTCGTATTTGCAGGTATTTTTATTTAAGCGAAGGCATCACGTGTTCTATTTTACATTTTTTTTCTCTTTCTGCTCTATTTGGTATTTTATCTTATCTTTCTGTTCTATTCTGATTCTTTTTTCATCTATATGTCGTGTCGAAGTTGCACTGCTTGACGAAGTTATAACTTCATCAAACAGTGTAACTTCGACACGACCAGGGTTGCCAAATCCAAAATTTAAAAATCAGTAGTTTTTTACGAAAAATCAGGAATTTATCAGGAGAATTTTTTTCAAAAATCAGTAGAAAAATCAGGAAGTTTTCTTTTTGGGATTTACGAAGTAAATGAGCGTCTTTCGAATGAAATCAATCATTTTATTCCAATTCTACGTCTCGAAAACACGGATATGCATATCATCTTTTTTCTAAAAATTAATCGAAATATTTTTTGTCAAAGACACACTCATAAGATCAAATCATTTTGTGAATTTCGATCAAATTAAGTTCTTTCAATACACAAACTTGTAGTCTTGCTAGTTTTGTGAACCGCTCGAAAACAACCATATTTAGCAAATCTATTTTTGATTCCAATTAAAGATCACTATATTCTCTTCAGAAAAAAAAACAAACAGAAATCTACTCATGAGTATACATAGATAGGTAGGTACATATGCAATCTTTTCTCAAGAACAATTAAGTTTATTTAAAAGAAATACTTTGTGTTTGTAAAACATTAATTTTATCGAACTGAATACTACTGAAAACATTTCCGTTAGAGAAAATCATGAGAGGAAGTAGCTATGATAAATACGTAATAATGTTAAACTGACTAAACCATTTTTATGTAGAGTAAAAATTAGATGTTTTCTTAAATAATTTC